>ERZ1026800.476-NODE-476-length-34294-cov-6.049785_pt1 | contig 34294 bp, 29 predicted proteins | sample MGYA00520873_ERZ1026800 | MGnify/ENA primary metagenome ERZ1026800 (study PRJEB33270, sample SAMEA104284475) | anaerobic digester metagenome | biome: Anaerobic digester microbiome; feature: mesophilic sludge digester; material: Anaerobic digester biomass | place...
GATGATATGGGTCGAGGCAATCGATATAACTTACATGATGCCCGTTTTGACGCAAAAGCCCGCCCAAATACAAAAGTCCCAGAGGTTTCAGCCAGAAATCATAAGCGGCAAAATCATGAATCCAGGGATTGATTAAAAAAATATTTTTACCCATGATGATTATATATATTTTATTTTGGGGATATTGTCCAATGATGTGCTGCTGTTAGTTTATTTTTGAAAGTAAATTAAAAATATTGTGGAATAATAAGAATAAAAACATAATTAAAAAGGCGTTATAACACCCAAGTTCAGTGGCGGTGTTTAGTCCTTCGCTTGAGCGCGTTAATTGGTTACGCTCCCTTGAGCTTCCGGCCAGCCAAGATAGATGAGATAAGCATTGGGATATTCCTTTGAGTCGAGAATTTCCGTGAACTTCTCGTTGAAAAATGTATTCAACTCTTTTAATTCCTTGCGAAATCCAGACTTGGCAGCAAAGTAATTAATGATAACAAAAGCCATTGAAGTCGTCATAGTTCCATTTGGCCTAATAAATATCTCCAACCCTTTTTCCCTGGCGTATTGTTCAATATCCTGGATTCTGGGAAGTGTGCAGTCCAAATGTTCCTTGGCCCATTGGGAATTTGTGAGTTTGATGATCAGCTTTAGTCTCTCTTCGACATAGGTACCCTTTATATAAAAGGGATTCAGAAGAATGACCCCGCGCTTGGCCTTACTAAGTAATTGGTTCAAGAAAACTACGCGCTCTCTGACAGGAATATGCTCAAGAACGTGGCACGATACGACGTAATCAAAAGAATGGTCAGCGAATGGCAGATTTGTTCCAGAAATTCCATTCACTTTAGGTTCTGCCAGGCAGTAAGAAGCATCTGGGATAAAAGAAGCAAGTTTACCGTTTCCTCCCCCAACGTCCAATACTGAGATATTTGATCCACTTGCTCTGTTGATGATTTCAGAAGCCAAAGAAAATAACCGAAAATATTGGTTGTGACTCATTCGCTTTAGGCTCGGAATAGATTGTCTGAGTTTAGACAATTTGCCCTCTACTGTATTTCGCTCTGCGCCTAAAGCCTCTGCTGTCTTAAGTTCTGCATAGGCCAGGTAATAGTTTCCCGCCCTTGAGGCATAATCAGCATACTTCAAATGTAAATTTTCATTTAGAGGATCTTTGGTTAGCGCTTCGATTAATTCTTTTCTGTCACGGATTCCTGCATCTTTCTGTACAGCAACTTTATTTTCTGTTTCTTTGGTATTCCGGTTTTTTCGCAAACCGATTTTTCTTAAAGCTATCTTGGTTATTCGTCTGATCATGAATTTAGCACACTTCTTTAATGGTTCGTGATTTGACGCAAAATAATGTTTATACAGTTTGTGTAAATCTGTAAACGCTTATAACCGCTTTCTATAAAGCTTTTTTCTGTGTTGGGAATGTTACCAGTATTACTAAATGAAATCAAGTTCTTAAAGATTAATTTATGAATTTCCGATAACGATTTATACGGGCTGCATAAATCAAGGCATATTAGCCTTTATTAAGGCTATTATTTTAATTGGCTTTTAGTATATTTATTTTGGTATAAATAATAAAAGGAGATGGCCATGGCCGATAACACACACAAACATAGTCATTTTGTCAGGCCGTATATCAGAAAAAATCTAATTGAATATGCCAGAATATATTAATAATGTCGTAAAAAAGTATATTCTTATGTTATAATTCAAATAATTCAATACTCAGGGAAAATTATGGGGATAAAAAATAGGGAAGCCATTCTTGATGAATTACGAAAAATGAAACCTGATTTCGCCAAACGCTATGGGGTTACCAGGCTTGGCATTTTCGGTTCATTGGCGCGCAATGAGATACACGATAGCAGCGATATAGACGTTGTCCTGGAAATGCGCGAGCCGAATCTATTCTATATGGTGCACATCAAAGAAGCTCTGGAAGAATATTTTCAAACGCCCGTGGACGTGATTCGTTATCGGAAATTAATGAATAAATATCTGAAAGCAAGAATAGACCGTGAGGCCGTCTATGTATGATTTGAGTTTGCTTAAAGAAAAACTGCAGCAAATCAACGACGCGCTTTCCCGTATTGAGAAAAGGTCTTCAGCGGTAAAAGCGCCCGCTGATTTTATGAAAACCGATGCCAATCAGGATAAGCTTGATGCCATAGCCATGTTGTTGATTGCCATCGGCGAAAGCTTTAAGAAGATTGATAAGGAGACAGAAGGCTCATTCTTGAAAAAATATCCCGAAATTGACTGGAAGGGCGTGATTGGCGTCCGTCATGTTCTGGCGCATGATTATTTCGATATTGATGTTGAAGAAATCTATAAGATCTGCAAACAGGATATCCCCGTTCTGAGAAAAGTTATCAGCCGTATGCTGTCTGAAATGAAGTAATTTGAAAAGTTTACACGGCTGCCGTATTTTATTTCTGAAAATTACAGTTTTTGGTATGCAAAGTTTTAAATTGAATCATGGTTGAACATACTCATCACGCACATCATGAGCACGCACACGTCCAGCATGCCGAGCATATGCAAACGCCGTCCCAACCGCCACCGCGTGAACACCCGCCGGAGCATCATCATGGCCATAAAAACGGCCACGCGCATATGATCGACGATTTTAAGAAAAGGTTCCGGATATCACTTGCGCTCACCTTGCCGGTGTTGCTGCTTACACCCATGGTACAGATGTTTCTGGGGCTGGGCGATTCTCTGCGTTTCCCCGGCGATGAATATATCCTTTTTGTCTTATCCTCGATTATTTTCTTTTACGGCGGCTGGCCTTTTTTAAGAGGAATTGTCGCAGAATTCAAGGCCGCCCAGCCCGGAATGATGACGCTCATTGCTGTGGCCATCACCGCGGCTTACCTGTACAGCTCGGTAGTGGTGTTTGGATTGCCCGGCATGATTTTTTTCTGGGAGCTCGCGACGCTGATCGACATCATGCTTCTGGGGCACTGGATTGAAATGCGCTCGGTCATGGGCGCATCAAGGGCGCTTACGGAACTTGCCCGCCTTATGCCTTCGGAAGCGCACAAGCTCATGGATGACGGAAGCTTTAAAGATGTTCCTCTAACTGAGCTAAAAATAAATGACCTTGTTTTGGTAAAGCCGGGCGAAAAAATTCCCGCGGATGGCGAGGTAACGGAAGGGGAATCTTCCGTCAATGAAGCAATGCTTACCGGGGAATCCACGCCCATTCATAAGAAAAAAGGCGTGCCGGTTATCGGCGGCTCGCTAAACGGCGAAGGCGCGCTTACGGTGCAAATTAAAAAACTGGGCAAAGATTCATTTCTCGAGCAGGTGATACAACTGGTAAGCGAGGCGCAGGAAAGCAAATCCAAAACACAGGATACGGCCAACCGCTTTGCCTTTTATTTAACCGTGGCCGCGATTACGGTCGCGCTCACGACGGTTTTAGCGTGGTATCTGGGTATGAACAAAGATTTTGCCTTTTCGCTGGAAAGAGCCGTCACGGTGATGGTTATTGCCTGTCCGCACGCGCTGGGACTGGCGGTGCCGCTGGTGGTCGCTGTTTCCACGTCGCTCGCGGCGATAAACGGTTTATTAATCCGCGACCGGGCGGCATTTGAAAACGCCAGAAAAATCAACGCGGTGATATTTGATAAAACGGGCACGCTTACGCAGGGAAAATTCGGTGTCACGGATGTGCTGGTTTTTGCCGATGGTCTGTCCAAAGAAGAATTGTTGACATACGCGGCGTCCGTGGAGATGCACTCCGAACATCCGCTGGCCAAAGGCATTGTGGCGGCGGCGGGAAAAACAATTCATCCGCAGGAATTCAAAATAATTCCCGGCAGCGGCGCGCAGGGTAAAGTTGACAATAAACTGGTGCAGGTGGTCAGCCCCGCTTACATGAAGGAAAATATAACCGAAGTGCAGGATAAAAGAATTGTTGAACTGCACGCGCAGGGTAAAACTGTTGTCTATGTAATTCTGGAGGGCAAAATCGCGGGGGCAGTAGCGCTGGCTGATTTACTGAGGCCGGAAGCAAAAGAAACGATACTCAAGCTGCAGAATCAGGGCGTCAAGTGCATGATGCTCACCGGCGATAACCGCATGGTGGCCAAGTGGGTCGCCTCGGAAATCGGTTTGGATGAATATTTTGCCGAGGTTATGTCGCATGAGAAAGCGCAAAAAATAAAAGAAGTGCAGTCACGCGGGTATATTGTGGCCATGACCGGCGACGGTATCAATGACGCGCCGGCGCTGGCGCAGGCCGATGTTGGCATTGCCGTGGGCGCGGGCACGGATGTGGCGATAGAAACGGCGGATATTATTCTGGTACACTCCAATCCGAATGATGTTCTGGGCGTTATCAGTTTGGCCAAAGCGACTTACCGCAAACTGATTCAAAATCTTATCTGGGCGACCGGCTACAACATTGTGGCCATCCCACTGGCCGCGGGCGTTCTTTACAACACGGGCATCGTCATCAGTCCGGCCATCGGCGCGGTTTTGATGTCGCTCAGCACCGTTATCGTCGCCATCAACGCGCGCTTGCTGAAACTGAAGCAATAGATTAGGGTTTTATGCGGTAACATCAGGATTATGTTTCATAATATCAGTAAGTTAGGCACGGATAAAGCAATTTATAATTGACATAATTTTTTTGCGCAAGTATATAAGCAGATAATCAAACGATTTTTCAAGAATATCGCTGTAATATCGTAGTTACATTATCGGAAACTGAACCGGGGAAATAACCTGCAATCGATTAATTTTGATGACTTATGAAAGTGCTTAACACGGACGCTACATTTGTTTTCGCAGAACATTTACGGAGAAAGTGATGAGACTGCTTGTTGTATCCAACAGACTGCCCGTCACCGTTTCGGAAAAAGAAGGGCAGATAAAATTTCAGAAAAGCGCCGGCGGCCTTGTTTCCGGCTTGAGCGTGTATCTTGATTCCCTGAAGAGTTCTTCCATTGTGGAAAAGAAATATCTCTGGATAGGATGGCCGGGCGTGGCCGTTGCGGAAAAGAAAAAAGATGAAGTAAAGAAAAAATTATTGAGTGAGGTTTATTCCTATCCCGTTTTTATTTCCGCAAAAGAAATGGACAACTTCTATCATGGCTTTTGCAATAAAACCATCTGGCCGCTTTTTCACTATTTTCCTTCTTATACAGTTTACGATGACGCGTACTGGGAAACCTACAAAAAAATGAATGAGACTTTTCGTGATGCCGTTCTGGAAGTTGTCCGGCCCACCGACGCTATCTGGATACATGATTACCACCTTATGCTGCTGCCCAAAATGCTGCGTAAGAAACTGCGAAATCCCATCGGTTTTTTTCTGCACATTCCGTTTCCGAGTTTTGAGATGTTTCGCCTTCTTCCGGGCAAATGGCGCACACAGATACTGGAAGGATTGTTAGGCGCGCATTTGATTGGTTTCCACACGCACGACTATACGCAGTATTTTTTACGGTGCGTTCACCGCATACTGGGGCATGAGCATAATATGGGGAAAATAATCGTTGATGACCATGTGATTAAAGCCGATACTTTTCCCATGGGCATTGATTTTAAAAAATACCACAATGCCGTATGCACGAAGGAAGTGCAGAAGCACAAAAAAGAACTCAAAAAAACGCTGGGTGATTACAAGGTAATTCTTTCCATCGACCGTCTTGATTACACAAAAGGCATTCTCAAGCGCCTGCAGGCTTACGAGGCGTTCCTGGAAAAAAATCAAGAGTGGCACGGCAAAGTTATTATGGTAATGGTCGTCGTTCCTTCGCGAATCGACGTGGAACATTATCAGGAAATGAAAAGACAGATAGACGCGCTGGCGGGGAAAATTAGCGGCAAATTCGGCACTTTGAGTTGGACGCCTATTTTATATCAGTACAAATCTCTTCCTTTTCATCCGTTGGTCGCTCTTTACAGCGTCAGTGATGTGGCGCTGATTACGCCGCTGCGAGACGGCATGAATCTGATTGCCAAGGAATATATTGCCGCCAAAAAAGACATGACCGGCGTTTTAATCCTCAGTGAAATGACCGGAGCGTCGCGCGAAATGGGAGAAGCGATAATTATGAATCCGAATAACGTGGAAGAAATCGTGGACGCCCTGGAAAAAGCGATGAGTATGCCCGAAAAAGAACAAATCAGACGAAATCAGGCTTTGCAAAAAAGACTCGAATCTTATGACGTAAGCAAATGGGCGGAAAGCTTCATCAATGATTTGGTGGCGCTGAGGGAAGAACAAAGAAAGTTCAACGATAAAATATTGGGACCGGCGGCAAGAAAAATACTGGTTAAAGACTTTATGAAAGCGAAAAGAAGGCTTGTCTTTCTGGATTATGACGGGACGCTCATTCCTTTTTCCGAAGATCCGCGAACGGCGAAGCCGGGCAGAAAACTTTTAAAAATACTGGAAGGAATCGCGGCAAACGAGAAAACTCAAATTGTGCTGACCAGCGGCAGAAACAGGGATACACTGCAAAACTGGTTCGGTTCCTTGGATATAGGGTTAATCGCCGAACACGGTATTTGGCTTAAAAGAAAAAGTAAAGATTGGCAGATGATCAAACCCCTGACCAATGAGTGGAAAGCGCAAATACTTCCGGTGCTGGAAACTTACGCGGACAGGCTTCCCGGCTCTTTCGTTGAGGAAAAAGAATATTCTGCGGTGTGGCATTACCGGCGTGCTGATACGGAAACGAGTTCGCTTATCGCCAAGGAACTTGTGGATTATTTAATCAACTTTACGGCGAATATCGATGTCCAGGTCATGCAGGGTCACAAGGTAATCGAAATTGCGGATGTGGACGTGAATAAAAGCAGCGCGGGGATGCATTGGCTTTCCGGGAACAAGGCCGATTTCATTATGGCCATAGGCGACGATTGGACTGATGAATATCTCTTTAAAGTTTTGCCGAAGACCGCTTATACAATTCGCGTGGGTATGACGCAATCATATGCCCGGTTTCATTTGCGCAACAACAAAGAAGTTTTGGAGCTGCTGGGCCGGCTGGTTAGAAGCTGAACAAATCGCTGATTTGTTATCAGTTCATAGATTTTCTGATGTAAATCTTAAGCAATCACAAAGAATTACGCGGTATTCCCAAATTGACACAAAGCGCCATTTATGTTAGCTAAATTATCCGGATAGGGATTCTAGGTGTAAAAATTACTCAAGTTGATAAACAGTGAAAAAAGCGACTTTAGTCAAAATATTATTACGTTCTTTTTTTATTCATGTGGCGCTTAATTTCCGGCGAATGCAGAATTTGGGTTTTGCCTTTTCCATCATTCCGTTGCTTCGCGAATGGAAACCGGAACCGAAGGAATCAGCGGCGATATTGAACCGGCACCTGCAGATGTATAACAGCCATCCCTATTTTTCCGCGCCGGTGATTGGGTCAGTCGTACGCCTGGAAGAAGAAATAAGAGACAAGGGTGACGCCTCCGATGTGCTGGCGGTTAAAAACGGCCTTATGGGGCCTTACGCCGCGATAGGAGATACTTTTTTCTGGGGCGCGTTGAGACCGTTTGCCGGCATAGTTGGCGTGGTTTTGGCCTTGCAAGGGTTCGTCACAGCGCCTCTGGTTTTTTTGCTGATTTATACGCCGCCGCATCTTTTTATAAGAGTGAAAGGGTTCATCGAAGGATACAGGCGGGGCAAACAAGGGATGGAATTCATTCGGGCGCTGAATTTAACGCGCGTTACTTCCATAGTCCGCTGGCTTTCGGTGATTATCATGGCGGTTTTTACGGTTTGGCTATCTTATGCCGAATACTCGCCGTTTATAAACACTTTGGGCATTTTCATGGCTTTGGCCGCGCTCGCTGCCGTTTTGTTATTTTATTTTTTGATTAAAAAAGGTATGTCTCAAATTCAAATTATATATGGTGTAGTGGCTCTATTTTTTGTTATTATTTCGCTTAGAGATTTAATTAATTGATAGAAGTTAGAACTTATAAATTAAAAAATAAATTGGGTATGCACGCGCGGGCGGCGGCTTCTTTTGTCAAAGTGGCCGAGCAGTTTAAATCACGGGTTTATGTCGAGCATAACGGCGAGACAGCCAACGGTAAAAGCATTCTGGGCATTCTTACGCTTGCCTGTCCCTATGGGGGTGAATTTACCGTCAAGGTTGAAGGCGACGATGCGCCGGCCGCCCTGGAGGCGTTGGGAGAGTTGATTGAAAATAAATTTGGAGAAGAATGAGAAACAGATGAATCCCGAACAAACGAAAAAAACATACGCCCTTAAGGGATTGGGAGTATCTCCGGGCGTTGTTATCGGCAAGGCGTATCTTTTCGACCCGTTGGACAGTAATGTTTCTTTTTACAAGCTTAAAAAAACATCTTTGGTTCCCAAAGAGGTTGAAAGATTCAAAGATGCCCTGAAAGAATCGGAAAAACAATTGCTGGAAATTCAGGAAAAACTCAAGAAGTCGGGCGTTAGCGAACCGCTCTACATTATCGATGTTCATATTCTGATTTTGAAGGACAAGAAGTTCACCGACCGCACGATTAAATATATACGACGCATGGGCGTAAACGCGGAATGGGCGCTACGACTCACCCTCGACCATTACAAGGAAATATTTGACCAGGTGGGCGATCCCTACATACGGGACAGGATCAGCGATGTTCAGTACGTCGGCCAGAGGATACTGCGTAATTTAACCGGAGAGAAAAGGGAAATTGTGCTGGATATCGGCGGAGAAGTGATTGTTATCGCGCCCGACCTTTCCCCGGCGGATACGGCGCAGATGAAAATGGATAAAGTAATCGGCTTTGCCACGGATATTGGCGGCCGCACGTCGCACACGGCAATTGTTTCCCGCGCCATGGAACTTCCCGCCGTGGCCGGTCTGGGCAACATTACACAGATGGTAAAAACGGGGGATGAGGTAATCGTCGATGGCATTTCCGGCGTGGTTATCGTCAATCCCTATCCGGACATGATTAAAAGATATGAAGAGAAAAAGCTTCATTACTCCGCGATTGATGATGAAAACATGAAATACGCGAAGTTGCCCGCCCAGACGAGGGACGGATATCTGCTGCAGATAGGAGGCAATATTGAGTTTGTGGAGGAAATACCCTCGGCACTGGCGCACGGCGCGGAACATATTGGTCTTTACCGCACGGAGTTTATCTATATCAGCCGCCAGGATTTACCATCCGAGGAGGACCACGTAAATAATTATCTGCAGGTTGTCGGCACAAAAGATTTGCGCTGGTCAACCATAAGGACTTTTGATTTGGGCGGAGACAAACTGGCTCCCGATCAAAAACATGTTAAAGAACTCAATCCGCAGATGGGGTTGCGGGCAATAAGATTTTGTCTCCGGGAAGTTGAGCTGTTTAAAACACAGCTCAGGGCTATTTGGCGCGTCAGCGCAAAGGGCAATGTAAAAATTCTATTTCCGATGATTTCGGGCGTGGAGGAGATTCGTCAGGCAAAGAAATTACTGGAGGAAACGCGTCAGGAACTGATGGCGCAGGACGTGGAAATCGCTTCACAGATGGAAATTGGAGCGATGATTGAAGTTCCCGCCGCGGTGGAAATTGCCGATCAGTTGGCGCGGGAAGTGGATTTTTTCAGCATCGGCACCAATGATTTAACCCAGTATGCACTGGCTATTGACCGGGCCAATGAGCGCCTAACGTATTTGTACGAACCGTTACATCCGGCGATTTTAAGAATGATACAGAAAGTGGTGGTCGCGGCCCATGAAGCGAAAATCCATGTGGCGATGTGCGGAGAAATGGCCGGCGACCCGCTGTGCGCTTTGATTCTTTTGGGACTACAATTGGATGAATTGAGCATGAACCATCTGGCTATTCCGCGAATTAAAAGGATAATCCGTGAAGCGACGCTTGCGGAATCAAAAGTTTTGTTGGAAAAGGCCCTCTCTTTTAATACCGCCTATGAAGTGCGCAGTTACGTGCAGGATTACATGATGAAGCGTTTTCCGGATGACTTTCAGTGTGAGGATGAGCACAATCTGCTGTCCAACAATCGGAAGCATCCGCCGACAAAATTAAAATGTTGACATAGTTCGTTATTTGCGGCGAATGGCCTTTTTATGATTGATGAAGTAAAAACGATAAAAAAATACCTGGATGAAGAATTTTATTCCGGCCGGATTTATGAAGAACAGGATTTCCTGCGTTTCCAGCTGGCAAAAACATTCCTTTCCCGCGTTTCTATTGCTGATGAGTACGTGGAATCAATAAAAAAACTGTCGGAGCAAGGACTGATTGTTTACGCGCTCAAGCAGAGAAGCAAGCTCAACAGCCTTATTATTTATGAAATTACCGGAAGAAAAGGAATGCCGCAACCGGCCTATTGCCATGGCATGAACATGTCTTTCTGGCAGCCGTTTCCCGAAATGCTTAAATTTTTATGGGCCTCTTTTTTGCGCCGTCTGAAGAGCGAGACGAAAGCATGGTCGGGGAAACTGTCTTATCTGGAAAAGATAGTAAAAGAAAAAAACAGCCTTGTCATACATCTGGGGCAATCCGAATTCATTGAGAGCAGGACTGCCGAAGGCGGCTTGGCCAGTTTGATTAATGTGCAGAAAGAAGTGGATTTTCCCATTTTTATCGTGCCGTTTTTGGTTTCCTATGGACGCAGAAGGGAAAAGGAAGAAGAAAGCCTGATCAACATTCTTTTCGGCCAGACGGAACATACAGGAGCGATTCGCCGGTTAATAACGTTTATCCGCTATTCCAGCCAGGCTTTTCTAATTCCCTCCGAGCCGATAAATTTGTCCGAGTACCTGAAAGGCTGCGGCGAGAACATTCCGTTGCCGTCGGTTATTCATGATTTGCGGGGAGAGCTGATTGACCGCATAGAAAAGGAAAAGACAACGGTAGTCGGGCCGGTGCTGAAATCGCGCGAAGAAATCATCGGCATGGTTTTGAACGATGAAAATTTAAGAAAGTGTATGGCGGATTACGCCCTGCGCCACAAAAAAGATGAAAAGTCGGTGCTCCAGGAGGCGCGCAAACATCTTTATGCCATAGCCGCCGATTACAGTGAAACTCTGGTTCAGATATGGCTGAAAGTGCTCACCTGGCTGTGGAATAATATTTATGATGGTTTGGTTGTCGATCAGGAAGGATTGGTCAAGTTAAGGAATATTTCCAAAAAGATGCCGTTTATTGTCATTCCCTGCCATCGTTCCCACATCGACTATCTAATCTTTTCGTATGTTTTATACGTAAACAACATCCAACTGACCTTTATCGCGGCGGGGGATAACCTCTCCTTTTTCCCGATGGGATATATTTTCCGCAAATCAGGGGCGTTTTTTCTAAGGCGCAGCTTCCGGGACGAAGAGCTGTATTCGGAAGTGTTCGCCAAATATATGGCTATCCTGCTCAAGGAGAATTATTCGTTGGAGTTTTTTATTGAAGGCGGGCGCAGCCGGACCGGAAAAATGGTCATGCCCAAATACGGACTTCTCTCTATGGTCATTCAGGCGCTGCAGGACAAATATTGCGATAATTTTGCCGCCATTCCCGTATATCTCGGCTATGACCGGATTATCGAGGAAAAATCGTATTTGAAGGAACTGGCCGGGGAACCAAAAAAACCGGAGAATACCGCTGAAATAATCAAAACGAGCAGAATACTGCGCAAGCGTTACGGACGGGTTTATCTGAATATCGGCGAACCGATTGTCATGAAAGATTATCTGGCGGCGCAGGAAAAACCGATCGAGCAGATGACGCTGGAGGAAAGGCAGGCCCTCTATCGAAAAATCGGTTACGAAATTGTTCTGGAAATAAATAAAGTTTCCGTCATCACTCCCTTTGCTCTTGTTGCCGCGGTCATCCTCAGCCATGATCGCCGGGGAATATCGCATGAAGAACTGATGGATAATTTAAACGAATTTTATGAATATTTACTCCTGAAAAAGGTAAAATTCGCCGCAACTTTTGCCAATAAGGAGAAGGCGATTAATGATGCGCTGAATATTTACACCCAGTCCAATATCATCGCCAAAATCTCCGCGGAAGAGGACGAAATCGAAGAAATGCAAGAAGTGGTTTATTCTCTGGAAGACGATAAGCGGCTTTACCTCGAATATTACAAAAACAACATTTTGCATTTTTTCGTGCCGCTGAGTTTTGTCGCCACTTCCATGGTGAAAAGCAATGAAGACGTGGTTCCCCTCAGCCGTATCATGGGGGACTACAAATTTCTTAAAAAGCTTCTGTGGAACGAGTTTATTTTTGATGAAAACAAGGATGATGTCGATGAGGTGAATGACGTTCTCGAATATTTGTATAACCGGAAAATGATCAGACCCGAGGAACGCGAAGATGAGGTTTGGATAGAAATAAAGGGCAGGGGGCGGATGAGGCTTAAATCTTTCGCGGGATTAATTCACAATTATCTGGAATCCTACTGGATTGTTGTCCGCAGCTGTTCCTATTTGAAGAAACAGGCGCTGGAGGAAAGAGAATGGCTGAAAAAAATCAGAGCCCTGGCGAACAGGCTTTACCGCAAGGGAGAGGTTTTACGCGCCGAAGCTCTTTCTCAATCGAATTATACTAATGTAATCAAGTTTCTGGCGGGTGCGGAATTGATATCCGAAGCAGCAAAAGAGGTTAAGGGCGGCAAAAAAGAAAAGATGTATTTGCTTACGGAAAACAGAGCGGAAATGGAAGTGCTGCGCCGCCGTCTGTTCAAGCTGCTGTAAAAAGTTAACCGCGCATTGCACTCGTAAGTATCTTTAATTAAAATAATTTTGTCGTAAAAAGTCTGCTGTCCCTCCTGATTTTTAGTGTAATAAATAAAGCAAAGTGATAATGTTTATTCCATGGTAACGGTTGACGGAAAAGAGCAAAAGGATACGAGGCTTTTCCGCCATTTGAAAAAATGGCTGGAAAAAGCCGTTATGGATTTTGAAATGATTGAGGAAGGAGACAGGGTGCTGGTAGGATTATCCGGCGGAGCGGATAGTTTTGTTCTTCTTGATTTGCTCGATTCACCGATGATTTTCGTTCCGAAATTTTCTTTTGTCGCGGTAAATATTGACATGGGTTTTGACCCGTCTTACATGTCCTATGACACGCTGGGAAAACATCTCCGGGAAAACAATTACGCTTATGTAATGGAGAAAACGGATATTGGCGTTGCGGCTCATTCTGACTTCAACAAAAAGAACCCCTGCTTTCTTTGCTCGCGTCTGCGCAGGAAGAGAATATTTGAAATTGCCGCCGCCGAAAGGTGCAATAAAATAGCTTTCGCGCATCACCGCGACGATGTTGTCGAGACCCTGCTGATTAACATGTTTTACGGCCGTGAAATAAGCACGATGATGCCCCGGCAAAGAATATTCGGCGGCAGAATGCACATTATCCGTCCGCTGGTTTATCTGCGGGAGGAATTGGTGAAAAAATATTGTCGCGAGCGGCAGTTTCCCGTGGTGGAAAATAGATGTCCGTCGGCTAAAACATCAAAGCGAATCTATGTTAAAAATCTTCTTGATGAGCTGACTAAAAACAATAAAAAAATTCGCGAAAATATTTTCAAGGCGATGAGCCACGTCAGGCCTGATTATTTGTTGCCGCTGTCGAAAAAAATGTAGAATATTTTTTGATTAATGTGAAAATTTGGTTATGACAAAAGAGAAAACAGGGCAAAAGCTGATAGCTTCCAACAAAACGGCGCACCGGGATTACGAAATAACGGACACATACGAAGCCGGAATAGTGCTTACGGGCACGGAAGTTAAGGCGCTGCGCGCGGGCAAAGCCAATCTGAAAGACAGCTACGCGGTTGTCGGCGAAGGTGAGATATTTCTGCGCGAAATGCACGTCGGTCATTACGAGCACGGAAACCGCTATAATCATGACCCCCTGCGTCCGCGCAAGCTTCTGTTGCACAAGCGGGAAATACGCCGGCTTTACGGTAAATCGCGGGAAAAGGGCTTATCGTTGATTCCGCTGCGGCTTTATTTCAAAAACAGCGTGGTCAAGGTGGAAATCGGCGTCGGCAAAGGGAAGAAATTGCACGATCGCCGTCAGGACATCAAGAGACGGGAAGAGCGCCGTGATATTTCCCGGACTTTTAAGTCAAAAATGATTAAGGTGTAAAACTCAAAGATGGGGTCGGAGCAATGGAAGGGAAAAAAGTAAGTGAAAGCAGGGTGGTTTTGGCGCAGGTGATGAATCCGGAAGACGCCAATTCCGCGGGCAATATCCATGGCGGGTCAATCATGAAACTGATAGATACGGCGGCAGCCGTGGCGGCGCTGCGTCACGCGCGGGCGAACGTTGTCACCGCTTCCATTGACCGCCTGGATTTTCATCATCCGGTATTTATCGGCGATTTTGTAACGCTCAAAGCTTCCATTAATTTTGTCGGAAAAACGTCGATGGAAGTGGGAGTGCGCGTCGAGTCCGAAAATCCGCTGACCGGAGAAATAAAGCACACGGCTTCCGCGTATTTAACGTATGTTGCTCTGGACAGGAACAACCGCCCGATTCACCTGCCGCCTCTTATTTTAGAAACGGATGAGGATATGCACAGAAACAAAGAAGCGCAGGAAAGAAGACAGATGCGCCTGGCGGAAAGAAAAAAGGAGAAGTAAATTAATTGAAATCAAACACTTACGCGCTGTTTTTTGAAGGCGGCAAAACGGTTTTCTTTGACAAACAGCGCATAACTTAATATATTATACACATACTGATTTTGGGGGCGTCACGGTTTCGACGGGGACATTTGAAGTTGTAGATGCGCACCGAGGTTCCTACAGGCCTCGTTAAACAGGTAGGAAACATATAATCGCAGACAACTACGATTACGCTTTAGCCGCTTAAGTCGGCTAACGTTCTGCCCGGTTTTCCTGTTGGCTGGAACAGAACGTCATTAAGACAGGATAGCCAAACTCTTTTCCTGGGGGAGGGCGGCGAATATTTACAGGATAGCGCGGTGCGATCCGGCCTTAGGGAGCAATCCAGCGTGAAGGTTATAAAACGAAGGCTACGTGCGTAGATTCTCCAGCGGAAGGTTTTCGGACGCGGGTTCGACTCCCGCCGCCTCCACCAGAAAGTGCTTATAATTCCAATAACTTACCATTTTTTGAGGGCTTCTTCTTTGGTTGCAAAATGGTTGCAAAGTTATTTGGGCTTGGTAGGGCATGGGCATACAGTTCGCGGGCTTCGTCGTCTTGGATGTATAAGTAGCGATCAAATGCTTTATTGGTTTTATGTCCAGTGCCTTTTTGTTTGATTGTTTCCGGTGAGTATTTTTTCCCGAGATCTGTTACAGTGCTGTGCCTTGTCCCACCATATAGATCAACGCCTTTAATGCCTAAATTAAGACATGCCTGCTTCCATCATTTATAAAAATATTTGATGCCAAATGGTTCGTTGGGTGATGTTCCCTTTATGCCGCCATTGTGCCGAAAAAACGGCATGGCCGGAAACGATAATCCTATTTGCCGGATAATCGCAACGTCTTTATCAAGTATCGGCACTGACTTAAATTTTTTTTCTTTCGGATGAGGGATATAAAAATACTTGTTAGCCAAATCAATTTCGCCGGGCAGATCAGAGGATCTACTTCGTATATCTTCCGGATCAGCCGTGTCCAACTTTTTCCTGAATGCCTTTTCGTTTCGCTGTGGTTCGAGGATGCAGGGGACAGCATCAACATAACCGTGATATCTGCATTCGGTAAGTTATGAATTAGAAATTAATCACCTATGTTAGCCAGCATTTTGGCAACTTTCTCTCTTTTTTCAAAATCGTAGTCATCATGTATAGCCCTTCGTTGCGCTTCCGGTGATCCTGCTCCCATTACTTCTGCTACAGTTCCACCTGCCGCATGTCTGGTTACAGTCAGATCAGCGACGAGGTGAATAGCCTTAATCCTATCTTCTGCTTTCAGGTTGGATGCGCCTTTTAAATATCTCTTCATATATTGGTGTGTGGCTTCCGAGAAATAATCTGCTTCAGACGGCATTGTGGTTAGTAAGCCACCGCAGATATCAGCTACAGGTGTAATCATGGCCGTAGTATTTTCAGATTCAATCAGCTTTCCTGTATTACTATAAATTGTTGCCGGTTGATATAAACCTGAAGGAGTGCGTACTCCTTTAACAGCGGCGGTAATCCCACATGCATAAACAGTTTCTGCGCTGGTTATCAGGTCGACAAGCTTGGATCTAACATGGCCTTTATCTCTGATGCCATTATATTTTGCAATCAGAGAAGTTGCACCTGTAAGCATATCTCCGCGTCCCGGGATGCATCCGCAATGGCTTAACCTATGAAAGTTACCAAAGAGTGATCCCATTCCAGCGCCAAATTGCCATTCACCGCAGAGAAAAACTCTCTCCCAAGGAACGAATACATCTTCAAAGATGATCATAGAGTCAGAAAAAGCATACCTGCGTGCAATGGGGCCCTCCATTTTTAAACCTGGACGCGGAGATTTGGCGGTTGCTATTTGTACGATACCTTTAGTGTCTGCAGGGATAGCAAAAGCAACAGCATAAGCAGCGTCTTTTTCAGTTAGACCACGGCCGGGGATTACCACAATTTCATCACAGATAGCAGCATTTGTAATGCTTGTCTTGGCACCTCTGACAATGATGCCATCCTCCCTTTTATCTACCACATGAACGTATAAATCAGGGTCTGGTTGTTGGTGCGGTCTTAGGCTTCTGTCTCCCTTAGCATCAGTTACGGCTCCGGAAGCAGTCAAATCGTTTTCCTGAAAATACTTTAAATACTCTAAATAACGCTGGTAGTAATTGGTACCCAATGCTTTATCAACATCGTAAGAAGTGATGCCGATAGTGCTAAGTGCATCGCTGCCGACACAGCGGCATACACAGGGGCATCCAGTCTGGCTGACCATTGTCCTTATCATATCCACCTTTTTAAGCAGGTCATCCGCGCTCATATACGGATGGTTATACCTGTTGACTCTTTTGCCTGTAATTGGCGAGACAACAGTCATTAAATCTTCATATTCAGGCTTAAGTGCCATGTCATAAGAAACGGCAACCGCATTGAAGTTCGTTTTCAGTTGAGGATGGTCAACAGGTACGTCTACCTTTTCTCCAAACATATATAGAGTTGGTTTCCTTGATTTTAACCTGTTATAGTAATCAACCGATGTAATCATGTAATATACCCTCCACAAAATTTTTAGATCATGCTGGTTCCACCATCAAATAGATAGATAAGACCTTACTTTTTTGTGGGATGGAATATAAGAAATGCCGTCTTGTGTGTCAAGAAGATTTTGGCCCCAATATGTAGGGTGATGCTCTAATGGGTGCGTTGACGGCACTTTACGACATCCGTCCTTTTGAAAATTATGCTCATCTTTTAGCATGCTCACCTACGAAAAAGGCATTTTGGACAGAATTTGGACTGACCTCTCCATCACGCCTTATACAGGAACCAGCGTAATTTCTTTCCCTATCTATTAAAACTTATATTATTTTTTCTTCTTTCTTAGGCGCCGTTATTCACAGATTACCAGTTTCCAAGTGCCATCATTGGCCAGGAGGGTTTTTGTGCTGCTTTTTGTTCCGTCCTTTTTCATAAACCACAGCACGGCCTGACCTGTTCCCACGCGCTTCACGATGATATCGGAAACGCCGTCGGTATTGAAATCATCCAGAGGAGGCGGAGGCTGCAGGGCATATACTGAAGGTGGGGAAAAAATACAGGCAAGGTATGCCGCGGCAAGCATGATTAGTTTAAAATATTCAGCAAGCTTTTCGGCTACATTGCATTTCATCTGTTTTTCCAGTTCTGTACAAAAAAATAGCATTTTAAGTTTGTTGAAGCAAGAAATATCGAAATATTACAAGTAAATCAAACTGCTGAAAGCATAAAATATGAAGTATGCGCGGAAAGATGATGCCTGAAAATGCTTGGAACAAGGAATTTCGCCCAAAAACATAATCCGGAAACACAAAACAAATAAACAAGAATTTGGTTTATCCAGATACAGATAAGAATGTTAGTCAACATTGACTTAACAGATAATAATTTTACGTGAGTTTGTAAGTCAATAATTAAAAAGATTAATTCGGGGAGGGAGTTTTCCCTCCCCGATTGAAAATCGTTTATTCACCGGCTTTTTAGTCCTTTACGAGATTCCACGTGGCCAGGGCGGCAAGATTTTTTTTGACGGCAAAGGTTCCGTCTTCGTTCAGGAGACACAGAAGATATTTATCATCCGGTTTTTTCCAGATTATGTCAAAGATGCCGTCGGCGTTAAAGTCGCCTGTGGCCGTAAATACCCACGTGGTCAGGGCGGCAAGTGCCTTTGTGGTTTTGGGACCGCCGGTTTTTTTCATGAACCAGAGGACATGCTTGTTGTCCGGTCTTTTCCAGATGATATCGGAGACGCCGTCACCGTTAAAATCACCGCTAGCGATAACATTCCATGTGGTAAGCGCCGTAAGTTCCTTCGTGCTTGCCGTGCCGCCGGTTTTATTCATGAACCAGAGGACATGCTTGTTGTCCGGTCTTTTCCAGATGATGTCGGATATTCCGTCGCCGTTGAAATCTCCGCCGGCGGTTAACTTCCAGGTGGCAAGCGCCGTAAGTTCCTTCGTGCTTGCCGCGCTTCCGGCTTTGTTCATGAACCAGAGGACATGTTTGCCGTTCGGCCTTTTCCAGATGATATCGGATACTCCGTCATTATTGAAATCTGCGATGGCAAAGATTGACCAGGTGGACAGGGCGGTAAGCGCCTTTTTGGTCATGGCGCCGCCGGTTTTATTCATGATCCAGCATTCGTGTGTGTTGTCCGGCTTTTTCCAGATGATGTCGGAGACGCCGTCGCCGTTGAAATCGCCGCTGGAAGCAAAATTCCATGTGGCAATGGCGGCAAGTAACTTTGTGCTTTTCGCGCTTCCGGCTTTATTCATGAACCAGAGCACGTGTTTATTATCCGGCCTTTTCCAGATGACGCCGGAGACGCCGTCGGAGTTAAAATCTTTTTTGGGTATGCTCTGGTAATTTCCGGGCATGCTTATTTGAAGGCCGTAGATGCCGGTGTCTTTATTGTTTGTCATTGTGCTGACGGTGAATGTCCCGTCGTGGGATGCCTGCCCGTGAAAGGTATTGTCTTCGGTCATGGTAATCTTACCCGTTGTGTCCAGCGAGAGATGAAGGGCGCTGGCGGGAGGATTTGCCCCGATAATGCTCGATACCCAGTCGCGGAAAAATGTGCTGCCGGAATCTGTAATACTTGTCTGATGGACCCAGAAATTCGCGGCGCCGCAGGAAAGCATGTGATTGCCGCGGAGACCATCGGGTATGGGGCCGGCGGTGTAAACTTTGCCGGTGAATTGGATAATCATCAGACGGGACCGAATATCGCTTTCACCGGAATCATCCGTGTATGTGCCCACTATTGTCTTCTTGTCGTTGGAAAGGAAGCCCTGATAAGTGTCCATATCTCCTCCGGTCAGTTTGACCACTCCGGAGACATATAGCGTCATGGTTATGTCGGTAGCTCCCGGGAAATCAGTGCCCCAGGGGTCGGTTTCGCTGGATATGGTTATTTTGCCGGTCGCGTCGGTGGCGCCTTTTCCATGCTTCCAGAAATTTTTTGTTGTCCCGGCGGTAAGTTCATGCATAACCCATGATTTGTTCCGCACATCGCCGGTCAGGTATGTGGTTCCTGTCACCACTTTTTGCCATACGGCCAATTGGTAACGAGAGCCAGCTGTTCCCGTTTCGACAATTAGATTTTTGCCGGCGTTCATCGTCGCGTGACTTTGGCTTGCCGCGTCCGCGCCCGTTTGCGTGATTACGCCGCGTGAACTGATGGTTAAATTCCAATCCAATGGTTCAACAGGACAAGAATTTCCGCCCTGACTGTCCGCGTAGGACAAACAGGCCACGTTTCCCGCGGCATTAACGGAAGCGTAGGCGCGAACCCACTTTGCTTCACCGGCGCGTTTTTCCAGGATATTGACGCGCCATTTGCCCGTCAGGTCGGCCTGAGAAAACGCGGCCGCGTAAAGAAGGTCAGCGCTGAAAATGATTAACAATAAGATAATTAAGGCGGCGGTTTTTTTCATAAAGACTTCCTCCTTATGAAAATATTTTTTATTTTTATATGCCCTTTATTTTTGAAAAGCAACAAAATTAAAGGCGGCGCGTTGGCGGCGTTTAAACATAAAAAATGCGGCCCTTGGGTTAAGACCGCAAGAGCCGCATTTTTAAGTTACTTCTTTATATTTTCAGATTGGTACTAGCGACAGGAAGCGCCAGTTTCACCAAACTCATATGGACTAGAATTGCCTGAAGATTTAGCAGGAGGCGCTCCCTGAATGTTTCCCGTGCATGTTTTCGGCGCACACTTGGGCACTCCGCAGCAACTGTCATAAGCGCATACACCGGAGGCGCAGTCTGAATTTACAGTGCAGTCAGGGAAAGAGTTACACCAGAAATCGTCCGAACACCAACCTTTACCATTAGAGTCTTTCCAGCAGTAACAGGGAGAAATCTTTGGGTTACAATCTCCCTTATATAAGCCACAGGCCTTGGGACTGCAGGGGCAAGTGGCCGGTTTCTTGAATGATGTGCTATGAGCATTTACTGCCGGACCGCTCTTAGAGATTATCTCTATGCAGGTTGAGTCCCCGTTATACAGACGCGTGTTTGGGTTGGTCCTGTTGTCGAATTTGACCTTATTGCCCACGTACCATAAATCGGTTTTGGAACCTGAAGAAGTCCCCATTTGCGTGCCGTCGGCTTCTTCCAGATCCACTTTGCGAATGGCTCCATCATTATTAGCTTTGGCATTGTTGATGTGCCATATTGCCAGGCCGCCAAACGATGTTCCCAGGTATCTCTGTAGCCCTAAATCATAACCGACCGGCCTTCTGTTTTCGACCAGAAAATACTGGCTGGCTACCGGAGTGGTCACTTTATAAACGGTATTGGTGCCGGTGGTCGAATATCCGGCGGCGATGACGTTCCTTAGCACGGCCGTGGTGCCGCCCACAGTAACAGGAGTGACCCACTTGCGGTCCACCTTAATCCACGCGGAGGGAAGAACAGGGCGCTGCCCGGCCCAAGCATCAGCGGTTCCCTGGCCCCAACTGCCCCCGGACATGACGCAGAAGGCCCCGATGCCGCTGGTGGAGTAATCGGTATCATAAAGATCCGGCAGGCCGAAAATCAGATGGCCTAGTTCATGCACCATGATGCCTATCGTGGCTATGTGTTTATTAGAGGCGTTGCTCTGATGAATTTCGCCATACTGGGCGTATCCGCCATTGCCATTGTGATAAGCCCCGACGTACTTTCCGTCAACAACAGGGATTCCAACGCTATCCAGCGACCACTTATGACCCCAGACGCTGGGCGAATAGGCCGCGCCGCCGTATGAATATTCCCATCCGGCCACAATTACGACTACAGCCAGCTCGTGGGAATCGACATAACCATCGCCGTTTGTGTCATAGGCGGCGAAGTTGACATATTTATTTGCTGCCAGAATTGCTTGTTTTGTAAGCAGCGCGTTGGCGTTACCGGAATTGTTTTGTGTGTTCGGGTGATTGCGGTTGAGCTTAATCCAGCCGACCACGCCGTCATTGGCCGTGCCGTGGCTTTCCGCGGCGGGATTGAGGGTCACCTTGCCGTAGGAAGCCTTGGAATAATAGGCCTTGATGTTGCTTTTGAGAAGAGTAGCAAATTTGGCGGCAGAGTAATAATTTCCTCTGTCGTTGAATTTGACCAGAATAAAGAGGATCTTGCCGGTGAATGTGCCCTTTGGCGCCACCTGGCTGATTTCACGTCCATAAGGGGCAAAATCCGCGGAAGCGCTTTCTTCTGATGTTTGCTCGGGCAGCACGTTATAAGTGGAGAGCACTTCATGACCCGAAGAATTGACTGACATTTTTTTATACTGCGCAGGCAGTTTTTTGGGGGATAAATGCGCGGGTGGGGGGATCTGGCCGACCAGCGCTGAATCAAGGACAGGCTTTTCCCCTTCGTATCCTTTCACATACCGCCAATTCCCTGCGTTATCCCGGGCGATGGTGTAGCCTTCTTTTGTTTCCACCCAGTTGTTCCATTCCATTCCTTTGAGAAAGACCTTGATGGGCGGGCCTCCCGTGGGCTGGGTAATTTCCACCGGATCGGGGCACGCGGGAACGGCAAGCGCCGGCGCGGGAACCAGCAGAAACAGCCCGAAGAGCAATATAAATAATCTCGCATTTGTTTTCATTTAATTTCTCCTTTGATAAAACTTAGTCCGTTATATTTTCCACGGGCCGCTTGATGAAGGCGCTTGCTCTTTTCCCCTCAGCAGATAGACCCACTTCACTTGCTTTATTTTACAAGTACAGGCCGGATATTTTTCCCGAGCCCCTCCGGCGGAGCTTTGTCCGCGGGGATTTCGGAAAGAACCGGCTTTTTCCCTTCGTATTTCTGGACATACCGCCAGTAACCCTGAGCATCTTTGGCTATTGTGTAGCCTTTTTCCGTTTCCATCCAGTTGATGCGCTCATCGCCTCTTATGTACATTCTGATGACGGTTCCGTCCGGCTGACGGCCTTCCACTATATCGGGCGATGCCGGAGCGGAAGAGGGGCCGGGCGGTGGCGCGGTGGGTGGAGCCGCTTGCACGCAGGCGGTAAAAATCATAAAAAGTACAATGATTACAAATGGAAAGATAATTTTTTTAAGTGAATATAATTTTGTCCAAGAATTAACATGACTAGGCAAGAAGGCTTGTCTAGATACAGCGGGTAAGGTTTTTGCTTCCAATATTAAGTTTTTCGTACAGCTTCCGCTTTCGCTAGATTAAAATTCGCAATCGGATTACAGGTCGATTACTTCGCATTTAATGTAAACTTGATTCATAGAAATGTCAAAAGAAATTTTTATTTTTTTTGGCAAAAAACGATATTTACGGAGGAAAAACGTTTTTCTTTTTATGTGAAAAGAAAAACGGGTAAAGCAAGTCGTAAAAATTTGATTTTTCGCGGTTATTTCCGCCACAATATTTCAGTATAGCGCTTTACAATAACCGCATATCTGTGCTATGTAGCGCCACTTTTGCCAGACAAGAGATAGTGATGACTTACAGACCAGAGATAGATGGATTGCGGGCGTTTGCCGTGCTGCCCGTCATTTTTTTTCACGCGGGATTTGAAATTTTCAGCGGCGGTTTTGTCGGCGTAGATGTGTTTTTTGTCATCAGCGGCTACCTGATCACATCTATTATCCTTGCGGATATACAGAAAGGCGCCTTTTCCATCGTTCATTTTTATGAACGAAGAATGCGGCGTATTCTTCCGGCGTTATTTCTCATAGTGGCTGTTTCCATACCGGTGGCTTTGCTCTATCTGGTTCAGGACGACCTGAAAGACTTCTTTCAAAGCATTACCGCCGTTTCGGTGTTTTCATCGAATATTTTATTCTGGCTGGAAAGCGGCTATTTTGAAACAGCGGCGGAATTAAAGCCTCTCCTGCACACCTGGAGCCTGGCCGTTGAGGAACAATTTTACCTTCTGTTTCCTTTGTTCCTGATAATTACGTGGAGATTGGGCAAGAAGTGGGTTGTTGGACTGCTTTCCCTGGTGTTTATCACCAGTTTGGCGGCGGCGCAATGGGGCTCGCAGAACATGCCGGAAGCAACATTCTATCTGCTGCCGACGCGCGGCTGGGAATTGTGCATCGGGGCGTTTATCGCCTTTTACTTTGCGAAAAAAGACAGAGTGGTGCCAAATGTTTGGCTCAGTCAGTCGGCCAGTTTACTGGGCTTGCTGATGATTGCCTACGCGGTATTCGCATTTGATAAAAACACGCCGTTTCCCAGCCTGTACGCTCTTGTGCCGACTGTAGGCGCGGCGTTAATCATTGTCTTCGCGACGCAATCGACGCTGGCGGGTAAATTGTTAAGCAGTAAAATATTTGTTGGCGTCGGGCTTATCAGTTACAGCGCGTACCTTTGGCATTACATTTTATTTGCGTTCGCGCGCCACATAAGACTGGAGGAACCGGGCGTTCCCTTATTGTTATCGCTTTCCGCGGCCTCTCTTGTTCTGGCATATTGCAGCTGGCGGTTTGTTGAACAGCCTTTCAGGCGTAAAGGCGTCATAAAAAGATCAAAAGTATTTACATTTGCGCTGATCGGGTCGGTATCTTTTTTTACCATCGGATTGGTCGGCAATTTTACCGACGGGTTCGCGGGAAAATTCGGAGACGCTCAAAGCCGAAAAAGAGTGGAACTGAGGAAGGACCATGAAAGAAGGTCGGACGCGGTTAGGCTGGGTAAATGTCAGTTCAACAGTAAGGTTGTGGATATAGACACATTTCTTGCCCAGTGGGATTGCAAGGGTGATGATTCGTTGCCGGAGCTGAAGCGTATTCCGCTGATTGTTACCGGAGACAGCCATTCTGCGGACAAAGTTATGGCGCTTAAGGCCAACGGCCTGCTTCCTTTACAAATCGGCGGCGCGGGCTGCTCGCTGGTGCCGAGCAAAATGTCCAACGACTGCAAGAAAATTTATGACAAGCTTTATCAGGAAGTAAAAGATGATGATTATTATGAATATCTGGCGCTTTCCGCTTATTTTACCAAAGACGAGCTCACTGTTGAAGCCATTGAGGAAATGATTGTTTTCTGGAAAAAATTTAACAAGAAAATTATTTTCTTCACAGGAATGCCCGCCGTCCCGCGATTAAGGGATCATTTGCAGAAAAATCTTATGCCGGTCATAAATTTCAGAATGGATGAAATGTCCAAACGGCCGGAAATAATCAATCTGTTAAAATCAGCCGGCGTGCACATTGTGGACACGAAAAGCATCTTCTGCAAAATCAATAACTGCAAATTTTATATGAAAGACGGCACTCTCTTGTTTGTCGAGGACACGCATTTGAGCGTAACAGGCGCGAGACTGTTCGGGAAAGCCTTGATTGAAAACGATGAAATATTCAGGCGGATGGCGCAGTAATCCCGGCTGTCTTCCGAGCAGCTATAAAGTGACAAAAACCCGTTAAAATAACGGGCTTTCTGCAAATCGTCGCCTGCGGCTAATTTCTTAACCGGATATCCATTTGGCTTTGTAAATTTGATATTCCGGCTTTCGTGCATAAGGGATTCGCTCAAAATTATCCTGAATGAACTTGTTTGTCAGGGGATGCGTATTTTTGTAGCGTAATTCATCGCGGCCACGCAACGGAAAATCAATAATGACGGCGAAGGCCGGCCTGGCTTGTTTAATGCGTTCTATTTCAGTTTCTTCGAATGCTTTAGATTGTGGAAGGAGAGGGAAGATTTCCCAAATTGGCGATTTTCGTTCCAAAAGAGCGTAAGCGCCGGGCCAGACGGGCACAGCGATAAAAGTTTCTCCCTGGGAAGCATACTGTCTGGCGAGATGACGAAGCAGTTCAATGTCACGAGCCGTTTCCTGCCTGACTTTAAGATTGTCTTGGGAAATTTCTACATTGACGCATCTGCTGCTTCCACGACACTGCCAGCCGGGATGCTGTGGAAGCATTATCAAGAGACTGGCCAAGCACAATGTAAGGGACAGAGGCCACTTGATTTTGGAAGGCAGGGAATAAAAAAGAGCCAGAAATCCGATTAGTAGGGGGAAAATGCCCTGCGCGAGGTGGGATACATCAGAGCTGGAATAAGCATGGTGGGCGTAAGGAAGCATCAAAAATGCCGCAGCTATAATCGCAGGGGGAGTTTGTTTGCCGCGTATTTTTTGGTAGAACACCCATATAATAAAAAGCACAGCAAACGCGACAGCAGCGACAAAAAACAAACCGATCAAAACTTGTCTGATCCCTTCCGCGTAAGCGCCAGGCGAAAAATCCGCCAGCCAAGGCCAGGGAACAGGCATGGGAAGAGTCGAGAAGTTTCTTTCATAACGAAAATAAATGTCTTGGAAAAACGCTTCGGCAAATCCGGGAATAACCAGCGCCATAATTAGTACGGGCATAAAGCCCCCGATGACGCCGGTTGACCATAAACAGAACCCTCTGACAGAACCAAGGGTGTGTGATGGATTGGGTTTTATGGACAGCCAGAGCATGGTGGCGAGGCTGCCAATAATGCCGTAGAGGCCATGGTTTTTCCCAAAAACAGCCGCGAGGCCAACAATCAGACCGGCTATAAAGTAGCGTCTTGCTGTGGGATTTTGGATTAAAAAAGTCATTACTCCCATCAGAAGAAGCGACAAAGAAATATCAAATAATTTGTGGCGCGGATACATCCACAGCATCAGTATTATAGCTGACAGAAGTATGTAAAAAATATTTTGTTGTTTGGCGCTAGAGCAAATTAAGAAAAGGCCGACAAAGAGTCCTATTGCTTGGAATATTGCCACGGAAGCACGTAAAGACATAATCCCGTTATCGCCAAAAAGATGCATAAAAGCCGCCGCCCAATAGTAGCGGCCGGGGTCATAGGCCTTGAAGTCGAGAAGGGGAACTTCTCCCAGCAGCACGCGTTGGGCGCCATACCACAGATAGCCTTCATCCCACAGGCTGAAACCAACATTGCCCTGCCACAAAAAAAACACGATGACGAACAAAACGGATAAAAATAATATGAGAAAAGTTAAAATTTTATTATTCATTTCTTGCATGCATTGGAAATTATATTTTCGTTAAAGCGAAGGAAACAGTGTATTCTATGCATGGGAAACTCGGCGATCTTGAGCAAACGATGCAGAATATGGAGGTAAGATGGACAAGCTATAGATTAAATTAGTCGGGTAAAAACAAAAAAAATGGACAAAATCTCTATTTTCTCAGAGACGATTTAGCCTTTTCCCGTCCTTTTTTCATCAAATTATAGCCGTCTACAACTTTTCGAACATCCATGCATAATTCTCTTGTATGGCACTCTGCTTTTTTTATATTCCGCGCATCCGAAAAGACAGAAGTCGGTCCAAAAAAAACTCTGAGTTTCTTAACTTCATTTCTAGCTATGAAAGGAATGCGATCTAATGTGTTCACAATCGCGACCGATTGATTTATTATTATGATGATGCAAAGCGCCGCGATAACCATAGGCCAAATTCTTGATTGCTTGACGTACAACGCGATAATTGATAGCGCGCCAACCAATCCAACTGAACATTCAGGCAAGTGACGCGGAAACAAGGCACTTTGCCACCCGCCACCAAGTGTAACGCCACGTCCCAAATATACTGAAATTACTGCAACAAGCGAGAACAGCATCATGCAAAGAGGAAACCAGCCATTCAAGTAATATTTTCTAGAAAAAAACAGGTACATAGCCAGGGCATAAATTGCGATGACAAGGCTACCAACCAACATGACTAAGGAAATATCTTCACCGCCAGCTACATCAATATTTTGATTCGTTAATGTTCGTCCAAATAAGGTTATGACATAAGGGATAATTGATGAAAAGTTTAATAACTTGACCAACCTTGATTCGTCTGCGGTAGTCCAATGAAGGCCAATTTGGTATACGAATATACAGGCCACTACCGTCAAGGCCAACGGGAAAATCGTCTTCATTATTTTTTCACGCGTCAGGTAACGTGTTCTTACAAAAGCATATGCAAGCATAGTTAAAAAAACCGTGACAAGCATGGCTTGTCCCCAACTACGTCCGAAAAATAATGAAAAGAATATTATCAATAATGTCAAAATAATACTGTCAACGTAACGTGGTTCACGATTTAAAGTCCTCGATAGTAGGATGAAGATAAGAAAAAAGAACATCATGTTAAGCATACGCAGAGAAATAAGAGAATAATGTAAAACTGTTCGAAATACCTGACCGTTAATCACAAGAAATGGGGTTGTAATAATTACCAATGCCATGGCTAATCTTTGCTCATTACCAGCATAGTGCCGAGCTATACCCCAAACTGCCACGGCGGCTGCTCCAGCCCAGGCAATCGCCCCTAGTATTTGTTCCAATTGCATATTAAGATTAAAATATTTGGCATTTGCAAGGAAGATAATTCTATATGCAGGATTATGATGAGGCCCGTGCGGCGCCCATAGATCACTCCAGCAAAGTTGTCCCTGATACATTTTATCAATCAAACCCACCCAGCGCATCTGATCGCCGCGCAGCGAATAAATATCAACGCCGAAAACAAACCATAAGCAAAGCAGTAACAGAAAAAATATCATCAAAATACTTATTCGAAGCGCATATCTGGTTAATAAAGTGGTCATGTTGAAATTGCTCCCTTTTAGCACATTGTATTAGTGTTTACTGCATTCCATAATTATGTGTGTATAAGGTATAGAGGTCATATTTGATCGCATGTGAGATAAAATATTGCCGTCACCAAATGCGACGGATGCCAGAGCCTCATATTCTTGCCGTTGCCGCACATTTTGACCTTGATTTTTAAGAAAAAAACGGGCCAGCACTGATTGGTTTTCCACGAAAACTTCATCAAAAGTAATCAATCCATTAATAAGCACACCGGCATATGCGGCACATCGCTTGTCCCGTAAGCAGGATTAAAGAAAATACATAATACCAGCATATATGCTGCCGAAACGATAAACATATCAAATCTGAATATCTTTATATTCATGGCGATGTCCGTTTAAAATAAATTAAGAGAACTGCGCAATAGTCATACTTTCTGCCAGATGTATTCCATAACATCAGGCAATGGTACCCTGATAATAAGATTACTGATCCTTGAGGAACGGATGAGACGCGCCAACCACGGTGCAGAGAGATTCCAGGACATCTGGTCTGCGACTTTGAGAAGATCAGTGTGAGGATAATCTCGCCTCCTCGAAAGTAACCTGAAACCTTCCCGCCTTACAATTTCGAGAATTAGTTTTTTTGTATATATCTGGCTAAAATTAATAACTAAAATCTGCCAGCGGCTGCCAAAAAGCTTTGGTCACCAGCCATCGTGGTAATAGGTGTTGAAAGCCCAAATGCCGCCAGGCTTAAGCGACTGATGGAACTTGCGGATAAGCGCTATCGGATCGCGAATGATTGTCATCAGACCCCATGTGGCAATGACATCGTATTCCTGCTCAGGCAAAGATATCTGTTCAATTGATTCAGGAATTACATCAACGCTCCAACGTTTCGAAGCATATTCAGCCATCGGAGCGGATATCTCCACTCCGGTAACTTCAAATCCCGCCGTCTTGGCTTCTGCCAGGAAGAAGCCGGCGGCGCTGGCGCCTTCAAGCATTTTTCCGGATTTGCAGTAGCGCTGGATACGCGAAAGGCGGTCTCGGGCGGTTTTGCGTAGATATTTTTCGCCCCCGATAAAGTTGAAATAATTGAGGTGTTCGCCTCCGGGTTCTCCCCCCTCGAAAAAATCAGCAGAAGCATATATCTTCTTAAGAGAATCAAAACCGGCCCTTGGATTGGCGTAAAGCGCACGACATCGGGAACAAATATAATATTTCATTGGATACCCGCGTATATTCTTTGTGTATCGAAGGATAGCGTTATCTGAATGACAAATCGGACAGGAAGTTTCCTCAAACTGAATTTCACCCATTGGTTGCCATGTTGGCCGGTCCTCCGCCTGACCAGGATGCATTGATTTTTACTCCTTTATTGATGATATCTGTCTTTTATGAAGGGAAAAATGCGCAATAAATTAATTATCTGATGTTTTAGCGTTTCCAGCATTCTATTATAATATGCGTGTAGGGAATGCGCGTCAAATCTTTGTGTATATGCGAGACAACGTTATTACGACCAAATATGTCGATGGCCAGTTTTTCATATTCATTTTGCCACCGCACATTTTTTCCCCTGTCGCACTTGAGAAGAAGGCGTGCCAGAAGCGGTTGTTTTTCCACAAATACTCCGTCACAGCTAAACATTCGACCACCGGGCACCAGCACTTCATAGGCGGTCTTTAAAAGTGTTTTTGCCTGCTCATCATTTAAATGATGAATCAAGCCGAGCGCCATGACCAAATCGAATTTTCTGCCGGACAACGCAATCTTGTCCACCGGTTGGACCTGAAATTTGCCACGATCGCCGAACTTTGCGCAGGCCTTTTTTATGTAGGCTGGAGACAAATCGATTCCCAGATAGTCTACATCAGGTAAAAATTCGACGATTTTGGCCGGCCCGCAACCGCAGTCCAAAATCTTCATTCCTTTTTCAGGCCTTATGTATTTTTCTACCAATATGCTCCGCTTTCTTTTGCCCCCGATTAATGTTATGAATAATTCATATGCCGAAGCGGAGGAAAGAACGGAATAAATTCCTGTTGTTTTTTGCATACATAATTCCTTATATTTTTTAACAAAATCCCGCTGATACTTCTTTTGTTTTGATTATTCGCGCAGGATTACCGGCTGCAACCGAATTGGGAGGTATGCTTGTCGCTACCACACTCCCTGCACCAATCACGCAGTTCTCACCTACCGACACAGAAGGTAACACAATTACATTAGCACCTATCCAAACATGGTTTCCGATAACGATATCGCCTCCTACCAGTTGACTCAGTCTGTTGATATCGTGACCGGAAGCATAGAAACAAACATTGGGTGCTAGATATACATCGTCCCCCAAAATAATGCAGTGGTTACTATGATAAGCTGGAAAGAACTGCGCCCCACGATTGATTGCCACATTATTGCCTATCCGAACCAGCCATGGATATTTTATGTAAATATTGTAATCAAAAAACACATTCTTGCCGCAACTTCCCAACGTTATTTTGAATCCAAAATTGCGGATAAAAGGTGGCATCAGATTCAAGAAACTATGAATTAGATGAATAACGTAAACAAACATTTGGTTAAATATGCGCATGCGTACTTGATTTGCTAGCAGATATCTCTTTAACCGTGACATCACTTTTTTCCCCCGTCAATCAGTTGTTCTAAAACAGTACAGATGTGGTCCACTTGTTCGACAGTTATTGTAGAAAATAGCGGTAAGCGAATTAGTCTAATGGAAACAGCATCTGTAATTTTAAGTTTACCATGCATACGGCCGTATTTACGGCCGGCTGGTGCACTATGCAGTGGCTGGTAGTGGAATACGGCGTTGACTCCTCTTTTATTCATTCCTTCCAGCACTTTTCTTTGTTCCTCTGCCGAATTCAAAAGGATGTAAAACATATGCGCGTTATGCCGGCATCCATCTGGAATAACGGGCAAGCGCAGTTTTCCTGCCTGCTCGAGCGGCAGAAGGTTTTGCCGGTACCTGTGCCATGCCGCCATGCGTTGCGCGGTAATTTCTTCCGCGGATTCTAGCTGCGCCAGCAAAAATGCCGCCTGCAGTTCACTGGGCAAATAGGACGAACCTATATCTACCCAGGTGTATTTGTCCACTTCACCTCGAAAGAATTTGGAACGGTTGGTGCCTTTTTCCCAGATGATTTCGGCTCTTTCAAATAAAATCGGGTCATTAAGAAGAAGTGCGCCGCTTTCGCCGCTTGTGATATTTTTTGTTTCGTGGAAGCTGAGTGCGGCAAGGTCACCCATACTGCCTAGAGGCCTGCCGGCAATTGATGACATTAGCCCCTGTGCGGAGTCTTCGACAAGGCGCGCGCCAGCTTTTTTGGCGATTTGCGTCAGATTATCCATATCACATCCGATGCCGGCGTAATGCACCGGGACTATTGCTTTTGTTTTTGATGTGACGGCGTCTTCGACCTGTGCCGGGTCGATATTAAAAGTGTCGGAAACAATGTCGACAAAAACCGGGGTTGCGCCGCGTAAAACAAAGGCATTGGCGGTGGAAACGAAGGTGAAAGAAGGCATAATAACCTCGTCACCGGAGCCTATGTCGCATAATATGGCTGCCATTTCCAGCGCCGCAGTGCCTGATGAGGTAAGGAGAATCTTTTTTGCTTCCGTGAGCTGCCGCAATTTGTCGTGACAGCGTTTAGTAAAAGGGCCATTGCCGGCAAGCCGGCCGCTGTCGATTGCTTCTTTGATGTACTTAATTTCTTTCCCCGCTTTTGGGGGGACTGTAAATCTGATGGGCATATTTTTTCTACACCTGTCTAATTAATAGATATAAGGGATAATGGCTATGTTAATTAATCGTCATTCTTAATGAATGAACACCCGCTGGTTATTATTTTTCCCAGCACGAAATATCAAGACCGTAATTTTTTTTCAGTATCTGATTCCAAGGTTGAAACATTTCTTGCAGGGACGACCTGAATTTTTCGGAAAGCGTGCACCCGGTTCGTGCCGGAGAACCAGCATTAACCTTTTCTGTCAGGCCGGGCGGTACAAACCGCGGGTTAATTCCCAGACGGCGATATAGAGCGGCGATGGCTGATTGGTTACCGACAAAGTGTTCGGTCACAAGAATAATCAAACGGTCTTTCCCGAATAAATTATTCCATTGTTCGAGGTAGGGGGCATATTTGCTTCTCTCAGTATAAGCATATGGATTAACGGATGTTTTGGCAGAAGTCCGCCAGTTATCTTTTCTCAGAGACTCTTCATGTATGGCGCGTTCGATATCGTATGGTTCAAGGCCGTTATCGCGAGTAAAACTATAGTGAGATATGGTTCGCTCCACGGGGTCACGCAGCATAACAATAATAGCCGCGGATGGTATCAGGCGGCTGATGGCTATTGCCGCCTCGTCGCACTCCATATATGAAGTACTTTTTTCACCCAGCCATACAACATCTCCGGCATCGGTAAAATACTTCTTAAAATATGCGTTGTAGTCTGTTGAATTATTTTCCGGGTTTATGAAATATTTCGGTTCGGGAACAACCGGTTTGGCCATGTACACTTCCGGATGAGCATCCAGCATTTTATACAAGTAGGTAGTGCCTGAACGTTGCGCGCCGATGATAAACAGGTGCTTAGCCACGGATAATTTCCTTGATGTGATAGACTTCTTTTTGGCTGGTCTGAGTTAATGATCTTACAACATATTCTCCGAGCATACTCAGAATCAAAAGCGCTATACCGTTGAAAAACGAAAGCAAGACGACAACGGTGGTCCACCCGGGTACGTCGACTCCGACAAAAATTGCTTTCATTATGTAGAATAAACTGAGAAAAAAACTAAAAAATGCGACGATAATTCCCATGCCGGCTACAAGCCGTAGAGGGTATGACGAATAGTTAAACAGTATTTCCGTTACCAAATTAAATATTTGCCTGAATCTATAATTGCTTTTGCCGGCTTGTCTCTCCCTGTGCTTAACCTGAACATTGGCAACATTTGATGAATACATCAGCAGTAAACCGGGGATGTAGGGATAACCGCTTTTATGCCCACATACACGGTCTATGACATCACGCCTGATGATACGAAAGTTTGATAGTGCGATATTTTTGGGGCTGAAAAATATTTTTCTGATAAGGAATCTGACAATTTTGCTTCCCAAACGGCGCACAAGAGAATGTTTCTTTTTAATATATTCTCCAATGACCAGGTCGTGACCGCTTGCCGCGCAAGCGATGAGTTTTTCGATTTCTTCCGGTGGGTTTTGCATGTCATCATCCATGGTTATAACGTAGTCTCCCCTCGCATGGCAAAACCCGCATAAATTGGCTACATGCTGGCCATAGTTATGGAGAAGATTTATCGCGGTTAATTCCGGATACTCCTTCGCTTTCTTGGAGATAATTTCCCAGCTTTGATCTTTACTGCCGTCGTTGACGAGAATGACATCAAAATCCAGATTTTTATCGCGGAAAAACGAGACAACGTTGTCGATAGTATGGCCAACTATTTTTTCGCTGTTGAAAACAGGTATCACAACACTATATTTCATGACAATTGCCTAAAAAACGTTATTGTTTGTCAATTGTTGCAACAAAATACTAATTTTCAAGCCAGTGTTTACGGAATGCCGCGATTTCATTTTCCGTGTAAAAGTAACGCGCATAACGTGAACTGTATTCTTTATCCAAGTATGAAGCAGGGAGTGGTAGCTTTTTAAACTGCTCGTAAAGTTTGCGGTAGGGCTTTTCTTCTCCGACGTTTGTGCTGATAATGGAAAAACTTTCCAGGCCCATAAATTCACGGAAAGCATTTTCTGCTACCCGGTTGAGGTCTTCCATGCGAATAATCATCAGGTTGACCCGGGGGGTGAATGTGTATATGTGATACCCGTTGGTTTTGTCGAACGGCGTTTTAAATATATCTATGCCCCAGATTGGTTTAATCTGGTTATCAAACCACTGCCCGGGATCGTTATCGCCGGCTTTTTCAAAAAACATTTTTTGCAGGTCTTCCAGCTTGAGCGCGCCGGATTTCCATTGTTTTTTCCAGTCCGGAATATATTCGTCAATAAGCTGGAAAAAGGTGCTGATTTTTTTTGCCACCGGGTCA
>ERZ1026800.478-NODE-478-length-34099-cov-7.388025_pt1 | contig 34099 bp, 31 predicted proteins | sample MGYA00520873_ERZ1026800 | MGnify/ENA primary metagenome ERZ1026800 (study PRJEB33270, sample SAMEA104284475) | anaerobic digester metagenome | biome: Anaerobic digester microbiome; feature: mesophilic sludge digester; material: Anaerobic digester biomass | place...
CGGAACTAATCAGTGAAGGCAATATAGGGCTTATTAAAGCTATAGAAAAATTTGATCCCGATAAGGATATTAAGCTTATTTCCTATGCTATCTGGTGGATAAAACAGAGAATAATGCTTGCCGTTAGCGAAAAAAGTTCTCTTATTCGCGTTCCAATGGGAAAATCCAGCGCAGCTCACAGAGTTAAACTTACGCAAGACAGATATTTTACGGAAACAGGAAAAATAGCTACCCCCGATGAACTAAGCGAAAAAATGAATATTGCCGAAAAAACTATAGAACAACTGCAAAACAAGTTACCGGAAACAAGCTCTTTTGATGATATTATTACTACTTCAGATAGCCAGGATTTTACGGCTAAAGACCTGCTGGAAGATAAAGATACCTTAGACCCCCAAAGTTTATACTATCAGGAAAGAATGCAAGAAAAAATTCAGAATGCGATCAGTAAATTAGATGCTCGTGAAGCAGATATTATTCGGAATTATTTTGGCTTAAATGAATCTCACGAATCCCGAAATTTTGCCCAAATAGCTGAAAAATTAGGGTTATCCAGAGAAAGAGTTCGCCAAATTCAAAAGGAAGCTTTAAAGAAAATTATGCGGGAAATAAAACCCGAAGAAGATGAATTTGTAGATAGGTTTCTGGAAAAGTATCATTATTAAGCACCTGTTTTCTTTCTACCCAGTTAGGGCAGATAATTTTTTCATTTTAACTAAAAAAGAGGAGATATATCAGTATGTTTAAGAATTTTGCCGAATTGCTAAGCTATGTAAAACAAAACCGTAAAGGAACTGCTATTATTGCTGGAGCCCAAATTGAATCTGCCATAGAAGCAGGTGTTATGGCAAAAAAAGAGGGCTTATGTGAAAGTATCCTGGTTGGCGATAAACCAGAAATTATCCGTCTGATACAACAGAAAGCTCCCGACCTGGTAAACGCCTTTGAAATTATTGATACCGGCAGTGATTTGAGAAAAGCAGCTGAAACTGCCGTTGCTTTAGCCAAAGAAGAAAAAGGTGACCTCATATTAAAAGGGAAAATGGAATCCTCCGTTATCCTAAAAGCTGCATTGGATAAGGAAAAGGGCTTGAAAGTAAGCGAGGTAATTTCCGATGTTTTTGTTTATGAACATCCGGAAGGACTAAAAATTCAAACTGACGGTGGAATTAATATCCTGCCCGAACTGAATGAGAAAATAGCTATCGTTAAAAATGCAGTGCAGGTTGCTCATGCTTTAGGAAATCCAAAACCCAAAGTAGCTATGGTTTGCGCTATAGAAACAGTCAATCCCAAAATGCCCGCTACCATTGATGCGGCTTTGATTGCTAAAATGAATGAAAGGGGTCAAATTCCCGGTTGCATCATAGAAGGTCCCTTAGCTTTTGATAATGCAGTGGATAAAGAAGCTGCACGCATAAAAGGTCTCACTTCCGAAGTTGCAGGAGCAGCAGATATTTTGGTCTTCCCTAATATTGAAACGGGAAATGTGCATGGCAAAATGCTTACCTACTATTGTCACTATAAAATTGCCCATGTAACTATTGGAACTAAAGTGCCTATTTTGATACCTTCACGGGCAGATTCAGGCGAAACCAAAATGCTGTGTATGGCACTTGCCTTAGCTACAATGTCCTGAAAAAAACAGTGAAATTAACCCTTCTGCAAATTGGTAAAACAAAGGATAAATGGTTACTGGAAGGTATCTCGGAATACCGGAAAAGGATTTCTGCCTTTGCCAAATTTGAAATTATTGAATTGCCCGATGAAAGCATCAAACATTCAGGTAATGCAGAAAGCGTGAAAACCAAAGAAGCATCTACTATCCTGAAATATATCAAACCTGAGGATTATGTTATTCTGTTGGATGAACAAGGCGAACAAAAAAATTCCCTTGAATTTGCCGATTTTTTGATTAGCTTATCTGAGAGAAAGAATGTGGTCTTTATAACAGGTGGTGTTTTTGGTGTAGATAAATCTATTTGGCAAAGAGCAAACAATGTTTTGGCTTTATCAAGATTAACTTTTACCCATAGGTTGGTTCGTCTTATTCTATGTGAACAGATTTACCGTGCTTTAACTATAATTAATAACCGCAACTATCATAAATAAAAAGAGGAAATAATGTTACTGTTACTTGTCTCTACTATAGAAAATATAACGCTTGCCCTGGGAATAATGGTTCAGGGTATGCTGGGGATATTTATATTTATGGCAGTGTTTTATCTGCTGATATATGCTTTGGAGCATTTATTCAGACCTAAGGAGAAACCTTGAAACGCTTTTTTCTGGCGGTTATTCTTGTTTGCTCTCTTGCTTTTCTGAATGCCAAAATAACCCTTATCCGCAGTTCAGAAACCGAATTATTGGTGGAATATACTATAGAACCCTTCAAAATTACTGCGGAAGGTGAATTTAGTCGCATCATAGCTGAAAATATGGGACACAACAGTATTCCCGGAACACCTTCCATTCCATACACTGAATTTAAAGTAGGTATTCCTCCCAATGGCTCTATCAATTGTTCAGTTCTGAATAGTAATACAACTACCATTATTTTGGAATCCAAGCTTATACCTGTTCCGGAAATAAAAAGTGGTGAAGAAGTAGATTATTACCTCTACAATATCTCTCCCGAAGCATATCAACCCCAAAGAGGAGAATTTATTATTCAGCTTCCGGAAACAAACTTCCGGGGTTATCATTTTGTGCCGGTAACACTACATCCTTTTGTTTACGATGGCAACAAAAATCTTACCGTAACTACCAAAGCTACTATCAAAATTAATATTTCAGGTCAGACCAATTTTCGCAGTTTGGAAGAAAGCGACAAGGGAGCAGACCTTCTTTTGGCGCAACTAATCAATTCCCAGCAGGCAAAAAACTGGCGTAGTAATCCTCGTCCCGTAATAAATTATGCTCCCTTTGGTTTAAGTAACTGGTGGATGAGAATAGAAACTAATCGTCCTGGTATTTATAGAATTAATTATTCCGACCTTATCAGTTTGCCTTTAAATGATATTGATCCTACTACTATTCGTATTTTCAGCACTTCCGGCAAGGTCTTAGGTAACAATATAAATAATAACGGAGCCGAGTTCAAGGAAATTCCTATTTTTATTTCAGGAGAAGCAGACCACAGTTTTAACGAACAGGATTACATTTTGTTTTATGGCAGTTTCCGGGATGGATATGAGCAGAATGCGGAAGTTCAATCCGATCCCCTATATTACAATCCCTATTCACAAAATCAGGTTTTCTGGCTAACTTTCGGAGGTGGCTTCAGTGGAAATCCTTTAAGAATTCAAACTGTTTCTTCTCCAAGCACTTATGATTTTTCTTTAACTTCTACTCCTGTTATCAAACAAATAGAAACAGAAACCCATCGCCGAGAAAAATATGGTTTCACCTGGTTTAGTGAAACCTTTTTCGGTAATAACACAACGGATTATATACTTACTACAGAACTCTCTGATGTCTCTGGTAGCGATGATCAAAAAATTCAGCTTCGTTTATGCCAAGAATCAGTTGGAGAAGGAACAGTTCATAAAATTCAAATATCGGTAAATGGAATGCCTGTTTACAATAATCAGGATTTACATACTTTGGATTTTACCTGGACAGGAACGAATTATTTTTATATTGATCGTCCTATAAGTAATCTGGTTAATGGCATAAATACTCTTAAAATAAGAGTTTTCCGCAATAGTAAAGATAACCTTTATTTTGATTATTATCGCTTTAGCTATCAGCAAAATTTAAATAAAGGCAATGCTCAAAAGCAATTTTTCCATAAAAACTCTATGCTTCCCACTATTTGTAAGTTCAATTTGAGTGGAGACCTCAGCAATACCCTTGTTTTTCGGATCAATAATCTTTACAGTGTAGATTTAATCCCCGTTGCCGATAATTGTATTATTGCCGATGGTAACAGCAAGACATTTTACTTTATGCTGAAACCAGGAGAAGCATATAGACCTTCTGTAATGCAATTAGTTCAACCCAATGATTTAACCTATGAGAGCGGTCAGTTTGATAATATAATAGTGACACCTGCAGAATTTTTACAACAGGCGCAGGAACTTGCCAATAAATATAGGGAAATCTATCAAATTAGCAGTAAGGTCATTTTGGTAGATGATATTTATAATCAATTTAATGGTGGACATATAGACCCTGCAGCTATCCGTTTGGCATTAAAGTATTATTATTTTAATTTACCTGCACCCCGCATTACCTCTTTAACTTTGTTAGGTATTGGCACTATGGACTGGCGGAATTTTTCCGGCTTTTCCGCTCCTAAAAATAAAATGATTGTTTGGCAGGGAAGTTATATTGTTTCTGATGATTATTTCGGAATGTTTAACACCAGTTATTATCCGGAACTAGCTATAGGAAGGTATCCTGTTAAAAACACTAATGAGCTAAACATTATGTTGCAGAATTTTACCAATTATACTCTTAATCCAACTCCAGGTTGGTGGCGTAACTCTATGGTATTTATAGCAGATGACCTTACAAACGGGGATACGAATTACGAGTATGTTCTCACTCAATATGCTGAAAGCAACAGCAATGATGTGCATCCCAGTAATCTGGTAGACAAGATTTTTGCTATGGAATATGAATATGATGAATTTCAAAATAAGCCCAAAGCCAGGGATGATTTATTCAAAGCCATCAATGAAGGCAGATTGCTTATGCATTATACAGGGCATGGTTCCTATGATAAACTCGGAGCCGAGGACTATATGAACGGAGCTACCGATATGGGAAGATTTGCCAATGAAGGTAAACTAACTTTCTTTATTGCCGCTGCCTGCGAGGTTTCTCAATTTGATTATTGGGGTTTTGACTGTTTAGCTCAAAAAGTAGTTTTACTGAATAATTTAGGAGCCATAGCTTCTTTGTCGGCTACCCGCAAAAGTTTTGCTGACAACAGCTCAATATTGCTTAAATATGTATTGGAAAGCTTAGCTTATAATCGTAATCCTTTGGGTTATTGTATTATGGATGGTAAATTTCGTTATACTGGTGGTGCGACTAATAATGAAATGTATATTCTTTTTGGGGATCCTGTGATTAGAGTTGTTCCACCGGAACGAGACAGCACTATGCTGGTTGTAACTTCCACTGATGAAGATATTTTGCATTCGCGTGAGACGGCTGTTATTAACGGTTCGTTTGCTAACTCAAATCTTTCTGGTATAACGGAAATAAAAGTATTTGATTCTAAAAGGGCATATTCTCTTGGTCCGAATACTAATGTTACTAAAATGGGAAATCAATTCTATCGGGGAAGCAGTGAAGTTACTTCTTCTCATTATAATTCTTCTTTCATTGTGCCGGATGATATTGTCAGCGGTTCCACAGGACTTATTGTGGCTTATTTATGGGATGAAACAGGTAAAAAGGACTATTCTAATTACTATTATCCTTTGCAGTTAAGCGATCAAGCAGTGGATATTGCCAATCCTGATGTTCCGCAAATTAACATTTATCTCGGTTCCAAAGATTTCCGTCCCGGGGATATAGTTGGCACAAATACTACCTTATATGCAGATATTTCCGATTCCAACGGCATTAATATTACCGGTTCTTCGGGGCATAATATTCTTCTGGTAATTGATAATTCTTTACAGCCCACAGCAATTACGGAATATTTTAATTACGATAAAAATTCCTGCACAACGGGAACTTTGATTTATCCGCTGAAAGACCTAAGTGAAGGAATGCATACAATTCAACTTATTGCTTTTGATAATTTTAATATGCCTGCCGTGGCAACCACCACCTTTGTAGCTAAAAAGAGTTCCGAACTGGCTATTGAAAATTTACTGATCTATCCTAATCCTATTTCCAAAGATGGTTATATAACCTTTATGCTTTCTATGGATGCCGAAGTAAATATAGGAATTTACACTATTCGCGGCAAACGCATTGCCAATATTAAGATTTATGGCAAACAGGGATTTAATAAGGTCTATTTTAACGGTCGTGATGATAAAGGCGATACTTTAGCTAATAACACTTATTTTGTAAAAGTTCAAGCCCGTTCAGCCAATGGCAAAAAGGTGGAAAAAACCGAAAAAATGGTAATCTATAAATAGGTATAATAGAATGTTACTTTACAACACTCAAACCCGTAAAAAAGAAGAATTCCAGCCCATAACTCCTGGAAAAGTAGGCATTTATGCCTGTGGTCCTACTGTTTATAATTACTTTCATATTGGTAATGCCCGCGCTTTTATCTTTTTTGATGTAGTTCGTCGCTATTTTGCTTATCGCGGTTACGAAGTTACTTATGTTCAAAATATTACCGATATAGACGATAAAATCATTGCTCAGGCAAATGAAGAAAATATCAGTTTCACTTTGGTTGCGGAAAAATATACCCGTGCTTTTCTGGAAGATACTTCCGCTTTGGGAATTAAACCGCCAACTTATCAACCTAAAGCAACGGAAGTAATGGATGATATAATTGCCTTTATTGCGGAACTGGAAAAGAAAGGTTATGCTTATGAAGTGGAAGGGGATGTCTATTTCGCTACGGAAAATTTGCCTTCCTACGGCTGTCTTTCGGGTAAAAAAACGGAAGAACAGCTGGCAGGTGCAAGAGTTATGGAAAATTATAACAAACGGCATCCTGCAGATTTTACTTTATGGAAAAAAGGCAAACCTGGAGAACCGGTTTGGGAAAGTCCCTGGGGAAAGGGACGTCCTGGTTGGCATACGGAATGTGTAGTTATGAGTCAAAAATATCTTGGTGAGACATTTGATATTCATTGTGGAGGAATAGACCTCATTTTCCCGCACCACGAAAACGAACTTGCCCAGGCAATGGCTTATAGTGGAAAGCCCTTAGCCAATTACTGGATGCATAATGGTTTCTTAAATGTGGACGGGGAAAAAATGAGCAAGAGCTTGAAAAATTTCTTTACTGCCCGTGATATTTTGGCTGAATATGATGCCGAATCAATCAGATTTTTCTTTCTTTCCAAGCATTATCGCAGTCCCATTGATTTTAGCCGTGAGTTGATGGATGAATCACAGCGTGCTGTTGCCAATTTGTATAGTTCTCTTGCTGAAATCAATTATCCGGAAAATGCGGAAAACAGGCGTCCAACTGCTTGCGGAACAGCGCAAGAACTGCAAAATCTGGAACAGGAATTTATTTTGGCTATGGATGATGATTTTAATACTGCTAAAGCCATTTCTCTTTTATTTGAACTGAATCGGAAGGTAAAAAATACCTCTGCAACTATGGCAGACCGAATTTCCGCTGCCATAAAAATGGTGGAATTGGGTTCTGTTCTGGGGTTTTTCCAAAATCTGGAAGCAAAATTGAAACAGAAAATGCCGGATTTGTCTAAAGACCTTATTTGTCTTATATTATCTTATCGTAAGGAAGCAAGAGACAAAAAAGATTGGGCTCTTGCCGATAAAATCAGGAATGACCTTGCTCAGTTGGGAATTGAAATCAAGGATACTCCCGAAGGAGTTAAATGGACTTTAAAGGAGAAAAAATGAAAGCTAAAACCTTATATCTTATTCTTATCCTGCTGGTTTTAGTAGCTGCAATTATCACTTTAATTTTACTGAGCAGGAAAGACCCGTTAAACGGACCCGAAAGTATTGCTTTTGATGCTGTCGGAAACCGCTTTCTCATCTCCAATACTTTAGGTAAAAGTATCGTTGCCTTAAGTTTGGATGAACAATATTCTCCCTTTTTAGATAAAGGACTGGAAGAACCACGAGGCATTATCATTCATTCCGGAAAACTGTATGTGGCGGATAAAACCGCTATCAAAATTGTTGATCCGGAAAAAGCGGTTATCATAGATACCCTCAAAATTCCCGGAGCTGTTATGCTAAACGACCTCGCTTTTACCAAAACAGGAATTATTTACACTACGGATACCGGCGGGGACTGTGTATATGTGATAGACCCTATAGCTAATAAAATGCAAAAGTTGACTTCGCCTCTGCTGAAAAAACCCAACGGCATAGTTTATGATATGCCCAGAGATCAGATGTTTGTGGTCTGCTTTAAGGAAAAAAGTCCCATTCTTTCTATCAGCACTTTAGATAACCGCATCAGCATTTTTAAGGATACTATTTATGATTACCTGGACGGCATTGCTATTGATGATTTGGGCAGAATTTATATCACCAGTTGGGGTCAGGATATGATTTTTGAAATTCCGCAGGAACAAAATCGCTATCTGCCCACTTTCAAAGGCATTAAAGATGCAGCGGATATTTTTTACTATCTTCCAGCAAATCAGTTGATTGTCCCTCTTTTCAGCGATAATCAGATTATCCGTCTTCAGCTTGAATAAGAATAAATTCAGCTCTATTATTGTTCTGCCTGATTGTGTTATTAAATACTACAGTAGCTATAAACACTTTCAGGCAGAACTTTTTGCCTATCAATTAAATTTACCGATGTTGCCAAAACTGCTGGACTATGCAGAACCCTACTGGATAAAAATGGAAAAAATAACGGGTATCCCCTATCTTGATGAATTAAATAATTTCCAACCTGCTCTTCTTGCTGAAACTATTGCCAACTTTCATTGGGCTACTCTCCAAAACGATAAGTGCTTATGCCATAAAGATAATGCGCCTAAAAACATTCTTTTCTGCCAGGGAAAGTATTATTTTATTGACTTTACCGAAAGTGAATTTGCCTATCCGGAAAAGGATATTACCCATCTTTTATTGTTTTGGGCTGCCGATTTTCCCGGTGAATTTTTCCGGAGTTCAGTTACCCTCTTTCTTAATACCTATCTTTCTATTCTGCAGTTAAATAGCGAACGCTGGATGACCTCTTTACAGGAAAATATTTGCCTATTTGATAACCGCAGGAAAAATTTCGGCAAACATTCCGGCAAACAGCCAATAGCAATTCAATCAGCTAACCGTAAATGGCTGGCAGAACTTGAAGAGCTTATCAATTCCTAACATAAAATGGGATAGCAATTTCCTCTTTATCATAGAAACTGAAGGTTTCTAAAGATAATTATGTATTCTGTATTTGCCTAATTTCAATTTTGTAAAAACCGAATGTATTATTTGGTGTAGACAAAAAGAACGCTTTTTTTCAAAGTTTTGCGAACTCTTTAGCAGATTGGAAGTTGCCAAAACATTCTCCTCCTTATTCATTATCCCAGATTGAATTCTGCTGTCTTTTGTTAGATGAATCCAGAGGGATTTATCCTTTCTGGACAAATCAATAGCCCTTTAACAATTTTGTAGCAATCCTGTAACGAGAATTAAGGAAGTGTTAGGGAAGTGTTACGGAGTCGTTAGGGAGTCGTTACGGTGTCTATTAGGAAAGCACTAATTTGTGGATAGTTATGAGTTTCGGAATAAGGAAGGGAAAAAGAAGGACATTTTATCCTGCTAATATATAGCTATATAGGTAAATAGCTTGGATTATTGAAACTTTTTCGGTAACCTTCAGAAGGTTATTTTGCCGAATTCAGTTTCAGGGTAAAAAGATGGAGAAAGTTAAGATGATTTATAAGGTGGAGATTCTAAAATGCCTGTCAGAGCTTTTTGCAAAAGGTATAAAGCTAAGAGTAGCGGGCTAAGAGCAGAGGGCATCTCAACCCTCTCAACCATCTCAACCCTCTTTAATTCTACATTCTACATTTTACATTTTACATTTTACGAGGGGCTAACGCCTCCATCGCTATCATTGTGTCGCCCTTTGGGGCTTTTGGAAAATGGGAAGATGAAAAGAAAAAAGAAGTCGGGGCTTACATTTTACGAGGGGCTTACGCCACCATCGCTATGATTGTGTCGCCCTGATTGGCTTTAAAAGGAATAAAACATATCATTCACAATAAAATTCCTGTTATCATCATAATCCTTTTCTCTTTAAACCTATTATTCAAATCTGCGTAATCTGCGGGAAATATTATCTGTGAAATCTGTGAGAGAAAACAGCTAAGCGGTTAAATAAAATTAATTAGCCGGAAAACTATTTCTTCTCCAATTACCGACCAGAAAACCGCTGCTAAAGCAATAAAGGTGCCAAAAGCAAAGGGTTGGCTTTTATCTCTGATAAAAATAAGGAAATAGATTATCCCCATCAAGGCAGAAAGCAAAAAGATGTAAGGTATGCCTGTTAAACCAAAATAAGTTGCCAGAGCTGTAAACAGCCAGATATCTCCCCCACCCAATCCTTCGGTTCCGCGTATTTTTTGATAAGCCCAAGCTAAAAATAGAAGCAAACAGAAAACCACTGCTCCTGTTACTAAACCATTTATGATGCCGACATCGTTTCCGGGTATAAAAACAAAGATGATACCGGTAATCAATAACGGAATGGACAACACATTGGGTATTATTTGATGTAAGGCATCAATAAAAAAGATAGGTATGAGAAAAGAAAAAAGCAGGATGTATTTATAGAAACGGAAATCATGCAAACCATAACGGAAAAACAACGCTAAAAACAAAAGAGGTGTTATAATTTCAACTACAATATGATGCCAGTGAATTTTAGCTCCACATTTGGAACATTTTCCCTTTAGTAAAATATAGCTGATAATGGGAATATTTTGATAGAAAGGAATAGGTCTTTTACAGTTCTCACAATGAGAACCAGGGAAAATTATGGATTGCTTTTTGGGAATCCGGTAAATCAAAACATTGAAAAAACTGCCTAAAGCACAACCCAAAACAGCAATAACAATAATTACAAAAGTTAGCAGATAATGCTCCTTACCAGTTTTGCAGGTAGTTGTTCTTATAGGGATTCAAAATAGAACCACTAATCATTTGTAACTGAATTTGAATGTTATCCCGGGGAGTGTAACGCAGAGAAAATTCAGGAATAACACGACTGTAATTAGCATTATCCAGTTCAAATTTGCTGCTGGTATCAAAACCGCCATAGTTTACAAAATTCAAGTCCAGATTCATTTCCAGTTTGGGATTGAATTTATATTTAAGATGATTGGTATAAAGAGAAAGATAATACCCCTCACCGGTGGAACTGGTTCCTGCCTGAAAACCCATAGAATGGCTCATTGAAAGTTTATTCAAACCGAGAAACGAAGAACCGTTATTGGTATAGGGACTGAAATTTGGATGCGGAATATCACTTTGAGCTATTAACGGTAATAGCATTACTAACAGCATAGTAATCAGCAAGACCTTTCTCATTTTTTTCTCCTTAGTGATGCAAAGGATCTATATATATTATAAGCAATAATTATACCGATGTCAAACATAAATTGATTTTATCAATTCACCCAGGCGTTTGATGCCCGTTTCTATTTGTTCCATAGTAGAATAGGTATAATTAAGACGCATACAGTTAAATCTTTCCTGGCCTTCAGGATAGAATTTACTACCCGGAATAAAGGTTACCAAATGGTCTTTGGCTTTATAGAAAAGGGTATCGGCATTAATATCTTCAGGCAGCCACAGCCAGATAAAAATTCCGCCCTTGGGTTTTGTCCATTGCACATAAACAGGCATCTCGGCAGAAAGGCAAGCCAACATCTTGTCCAGATAGGGTTTATAGAATTTACAAAGGTTTTTAATATGCGGTTCCATATAACCCTCAGCCAGAAATTTGGCTACAACTCTTTCGGTTGTGCAATCGGGACTGATAGTAACTTTCTGTTGCCAGGAAACCATTTTATTGATCAATTCCGGAGCTCCAATAGCGTAGGCAACGCGCATTCCCGGACCCAATATTTTGGAAAAAGAAACGATTTCTGTCACCAGATAAGGATTATTTAATTCCGTTTGAGCGATGCGTAATAAAGTGGGCAGTTCTTCTTCGCTGAAATTTAAACGGGAATAAGGATTATCTTCCATAATGAGAATATCTTCCGCTTCACAATATTTAAGCAATTCATAGCGACGTTTATAACTCATCGTAATACCTGTGGGATTTTGAAAATCGGGAATAGTATAGAGAAATTTGATCTTCTTATCGGCATCGCGCAGGCGTTTAACTTTCTCTGCCAAACGATTTAAATCAATTCCTTCATTATCCATAGAAACACAATGAACCTCTGCTCCTACAGCTTCAAAAGCAACAATAGAACCCAAAAAACTGGGCGCTTCGCAAAGAACAACATCTCCTACATTAAGTAAAGTTCTGCTCATATAATAAATGGCATTGGTGGCTCCTACGGTAATAATCAGATTATTCCGATTCAGGTTAGGATAATTCTCCCACTTTAAAATTTCCTCCTTCAGTTGATCGTCACCTTCACTGTTACCATATTGGAGAACATCTCTGCCCTGCTGGAAAACAACTTCCTGAAATAATTTGCTCAAAATATCCGTCGGAAAAGTTGCCGGAGAAGGAAAACCTCCAGCAAAAGAGATTAAATCAGGAACATTTTTAGTGGTTGCTACCAGTTCTCTGATGAGCGATGATTTCATTGTTTTCGTTGTTTCCGAAAAGTAATTCGTAATCATTCTTCTATCCTTATATTTTTATTTTTAAAGTTTATATTCTTTCTTGCAGGAAAAGACCTTTGCCCTTCCTGCGCAAGCAGAAATCCTGTTACTCAGGGATAAATCCGGTAAATCATACGGGGAAAAGGTATGGTCTCTCTGATATGAGGAGTTCCACTCAACCAAGCAACCAATCGTTCCAATCCAACTCCAAAACCGCTATGTGGAACAGAACCGTATTTTCGCAAGTCCAAAAACCATTGATAATCATCTATAGGCATATTTTCCGCTTGCATTCTGGAAAGTAAAAGCTCATAATCATCCTCACGCTGGCTGCCTCCAATCAATTCTCCAAAGCCCTCAGGAGCTATTAAATCATCTCCTAAAACCAAATTCGGATTTAAAGGATCGCGTTTCATATAAAATGCTTTAATTTCTTTGGGCCAGCGTTCTACAAAAACAGGAACCTCCGAATCCTCCGTTAGCAAGACCTCATCCTGCGCTCCCAAATCTTTATCGTGAGTAATATCACTCCCTTTTTGGCGTAACAATTCTACTGCTTCATAATGAGTCATCCGCTTAAAAGGAGCATCCGCCGCTTTTAATGCCTCCGTATTTCGTTCCAAAATTTGCAGTTCCAGGGCACATTCGGAGAGAACAGTTTGGATAACATAGCGAATAAGGTCTTCCTGAATTTGCATATTCTCATCGTGTTCCACAAAAGCTGCTTCGGCATCCATCATCCAAAACTCGGTTAAATGCTTACGGGTTTTGGAACGTTCTGCTCTGAATACCGGACCAAAATCATAGACCCTGCCAAAACTCATAATTCCCGTTTCCAGATAGAGCTGACCCGATTGCGAAAGGTATGCTTTGCCCTCGTCAAAATAATCCAGTTCAAAAAGTGTGGTAGTACCTTCACAAGCATTAGGAGTTAGAATAGGAGAATCAAAACGAATAAAATTATGCTCATTTAAGTAATTGCAAATAGCATAATAAACAGTATGCCGAATCCGTAAAAGAGCCCATTGCTTTTGAGAGCGTATCCAAAGATGCCTGTTGGAAAGAAGAAAATCGGGTCCGTGTTCTTTCTTACCAATAGGATATTCATCCGCAATTTGCAGGGGCTGAACTTGCGTAACTTGCAGTTCATAAACCCCTTCCTGTTTAGGATGGAGCTTAGGAATGCCGCAAATTATTACGGACGATTCAAGGGTGAGATGTTTTGCTGTTTCAAATGCTTCTTCTCCCAAATCAGGTTGAAAGGCAACGGTTTGAATTTCTCCTGTTCCATCTCTTAAAATTATGAACAGCAGTTTTCCGCTATGACGAATATTGCGAACCCAGCCCTTAAGCCGAACTTCCTGTCCTAAATACTTTTCTATGTCTTTTACAAATACATCTTGCATTTTCTTTTACCTGTGTAATAAGTTTATTCTGGTATTTTGGGTTTGAATTTGATTTATAATTTTAGTGGCTATTTCCAAAGCTCTGGTTCCTGCTTCTCCATCTACAACCGGTTTTTTATTGTTTTTAAGACAATCAATAAAAGACTCCAGTTCCAAAGTTAAAGCATCCTTGTTAATATCGTCGGCATCATAGCTTTTAATATCCAAAAGCTGCTCCGGATTGATATTTGGAGCTCCCATCAGAATTTGAGGTAATAAACTGTTTATATCGGAACTTTTTTTGATAACACGCACATTTTTTGCCAGAAAATCCATCCTGATATAGGCATCATTCTGAAAAAATCTTAATTTGCGTTCCTGTTTTGTGGAAACGCGGGAAGAAGTTACATTGGCAACAGCTCCATTGGCAAATTCAATACGCGCATTAGCAATATCTATCGTAGAAGTAAAGATACCTACTCCACTGGCTTTAATATCGGTAACCGGGCTATGCACAAAGCTTAAAATGAGGTCTATATCGTGAATCATTAAATCCAAAACAACAGGAACATCCGTTCCTCGCGGCTGAAAAGTGGAAATCCTCTGCGATTCAATAAACAGAGGATTATTGATTTCATTCTCTATTTTCAGGATAACGGGATTGAACCTTTCAATATGCCCCGCTTGAATAATGAGATTCCTTTCGGAAGCAAGCTTAAGCAAGTCGTTCGCTTGAGCTAATTCACTCGTAATCGGCTTTTCTACGAAAATATGCTTTCCGGCAAGTAATGCAGTTTTGGCAAGTTCATAATGAGCTGTGGTTGTAGCAGATATATCTATTGCATCGCAGGCAGTTAAAAGCTCTTCATAGCTGTTAAAAGACCTGGTATTTAGCTTTTTAGCTATTTCCTTTGCGCGTTGTTCATTGATGTCATAAATGCCAACTAATTCCGCACCATCAATGTTTTGAAACTTTTGGGCATGATGTTGACCTAAATGGCCAACTCCCACAACTCCAATTTTTATCATTTCTTAAGCTTTTGGGAAAGAACCTTCAGCATATCTAAAGTCATTGCAGGAAGGTCATATTCCGGTTTCCAATCCCATTCTTCCATAGCTGCTGTCTGGTCCATAGAATTGGGCCAGGTTTCTGCTATGGATTGTCTTACAGGATCAATTTGATAGTCAATTGTGAATTCGGGAATATGCTTTCTAATTTCCTTGGCAATCATTTCGGGTTCAATGCTCATTGCTGTAACATTAAAACAATTACGGTGCTTTAATTTTTTGGGGTCTGCTTCCATAAGCTCTACACAGGCACGCATAGCATCCGGCATATACATCATATCCAGATAAGTTCCCGGCTTCAGATAACAGGTATAATGTTTATTTTTAATTGCCTCATAATAAATCTCTACCGCATAATCAGTCGTCCCTCCTCCAGGAAGAGTAACATTGGAAATAATTCCCGGATAACGAACTCCCCGCGTATCCACTCCATATTTTAAGAAATAATAGTCGCTCCAAAGTTCGGCTGCTACTTTGGAAATGCCATAAATTGTAGTAGGACGCATAATTGTATCCTGGGGGGTATTATCCAAGGGCGTGGAAGGACCAAATGCACCTATGGAAGAAGGTGTAAAAACAGCACCTTTAACTTCACGCATTATTTCCAGGGAATTGATCAAGCTTCCCATATTTATATTCCATGCATTTAAAGGATTGGCTTCCCCTTTGGCGGAAAGAACAGCTACCAGATTGATTATAGTATCAATACTGTATTTTTTAACTACTTCAAATATCTTATCCGCTTCCATAGCATCCAAATTTTCACAGGGACCGCCTTCCTGAATTTCCATTGTTAAAGGTGTGCTACGATAGGCAGCAACAACTGCATTTGAACCATAGAGCTTACGCAAATAAGGAACAAGTTCCGAACCAATTTGTCCTGCCGCTCCGAGAACCAGAATGTTTTTCATCTTCTAACTCCGTTATTTTTTTACTTTATGTTATTACCTTGTTTTTTTTCTGCCCTGCCTTGTCAATTGTTTTTCCTGTAAAATGAACTGACCCCTCTTTTTGAATGATATGCCCATAAAAAAATGATATAACCTTATCCTCTGTGTAAATCCAATCTCTTTCTCTCTTTGGAAAACAGCAAAATAATACATTTTTTCCAATTCCATCTCGCAAACTGGCTACCCTACCAACTCACTTTTCTCTTTGTTACACAAAACTTCTCAGCTTTGCTGCTGGCTCTTTCACTTTGCTCATAAAAATCATCGCGGCAATCACAAATGGCTTATAACCCGCTTCCTGATAGGTATGCAAACGGTATTTTTCAAACACGCTTTTTGCCACTTCACCATTTTCACAACTTACATCGCTAATATCTGCAGGAAGACAGTGTTCATAAAGCGCATTTCCGTTTTTGGTCAATTTCATCATCTCGTCGTCGCATTCCCAGTCAATATACTTTTCATTTTGAGCCAAACAATGCAGTTCCAGTTCTTTCAAGCCCTGTTTATCACCGGCTTTAAGCAATTTGGTTCTTTGTTGCATAACTGACATTGGTGCCCAACTTTTAGGATAAACGATATCGGCATTTTGGAATGCTTCTTCCATTAAAGTGGTTTGGCTAAATGAACCTCCGCTCTCTTGAGCAAATGAAAAAGCCGACTGTATGGTCTCCGGAAGCAAATCATAGCCCTCAGGATGAGCCAATACAACATTCATTCCGAAACGGGTCATCAGATTTATTATTCCCTGCGGAACAGAAAGCGGTTTTCCGTAAGAAGGAGAATAAGCCCAACTCATAGCTATTTTCTTGCCTTTTAGATTTTCCCATCCGCCAAAATAATCCTTCAGTTTCAAAAGATCGGAAAGAACTTGCGTAGGATGGTCTAAATCGCATTGTAAATTTATAACGGCAGGTCTTTGTGCTAAAATTCCCTGCTGATAACCTTCGCTAATAGCATTGGCAACTTCCAACATATAAGTATGCCCCTCTCCGGGATACATATCATCACGAATACCGATTACTTCAGTTAAAAAGGAAATCATATTGGCTGTTTCCCGAACCGTTTCACCATGCGCAATTTGACTTTTTACTTCATCCAATTCCGCTAAAGCCAAGCCCAAACCATTCACTGCCGAAGCAAAACTGAAACGCGTTCGCGTGCTGTTATCCCGAAAAATAGATATTGCTAAGCCATAATCAAAAATTCGCCAGGGCTTCTTTTGCCAATGCAAGTTCTGCAGGATTTCAGCAACCAGCATTACTGCTTTCAAGCTGTCCAAACTGTTATCCCAGGTTAAAAGGAAATCCTTACCGAATAAATCCGGTTTTAAGGTTTCCAGTTCATTAATCAGGGTATTAATCTTCTCCATATTATACCTCTATTTTATATTTTGTATAAAAACTGAAAGTGAATTATTAAACAAAGAGAAAAAGAGAAAAGAGAATAAAATTAGAATATCTTTAGAGTATAAACTGCTATTCATTTTTCCCCTTTCCATTTTACAATTTACATATTGAATAATCATCAATATCGGAAAATTGGATTGATTAAAGCTTTCATAGGCAAAACAAAGGTGCTTGCATTTTGCTTTATTATTATTCAATATCTTCATCATAATTAGATTAACTGTCCATTAAAACAGCGTTTTACTCCCTCTTTAAGCTTTTGAACATTGAAATTAACCAAAAGGCCAATAGGTATATCTGCAAGTTTAAGATAAGTTATCAGTTGGGCTTCAAAAATAGGGTTCCACAAATTAACAGCTTTTATTTCTAAAATGACTGTGTTCTCAATTAAAAAATCAGCTCTCAGTTCTGATTCCAAGCGTATCCCTTTATAGCTAAGACCTATTGCATATTCATTCTGAAACTGGATTCCCTGCAAAGCAAATTCACGAGCTAAACATTGGTGATAAATCTTTTCTAACAAACCTGGTCCTAATGCTTTATGAACTTCTATGCAAGCACCGATGATTTTACTACATAATTCATCAATTTCTCCTTTTGTTATTATCTGGTTCATCAATTTCTCCTATGATAAAATGTTTATTTTCACTTACCATTTATAATCTCTTTCTCTCTTTCCCTCTTTGTAAACTTAATCTCTTTTCCTCTTTTTCTCCTTGTAAACTTAATCTCTTTCTCTCTTTCCCTTTGTAAACTTAATCTCTTTTCCTCTTTCCCTCTTTGTAAAATTAATCTCTTTCTCTCTTTCCCTCTTTGTGAAATATCCGCTCTGCAGCCAGGAGGATAGCATCTATAATTTGCTGATATCCTGTGCATCTGCAAATATTTCCTTTAATTGCTTCTCTGGCTTCTTCCCGCGTGGGCTGTTTATTTTCCAGCAAAAAGGCATAAGCGGTTAAAACCATTCCTGGATTGCAAAATCCGCATTGAATTGCTCCTGCATCAATAAATGCCTGCTGAATAGGATGTAAAGTTCCATCGGAAGATGCCAGTCCCTCAATCGTTAAGACCTGTTTATCGGCAACATCTTTTAATTTCAGCAGGCAGGAACGCATTGGTTTATTATTTACCAGAATTGTGCAACTTCCACAAACACCAATATCACAGCCGATTTTGGTTCCCGTTAAATCCAGATTTTCCCTCAAATAGGCGGAAAGTTTCAGTTCGGCAAGGTTTTCGGACACAGTATATTCAATGTTATTTACAGTTATTTTCATTTTTGCTTTCCTTTAACATATTCCCAAACCTGCGGAGCCATAGGTAGGTCTGTAAATCTTTTTCCGGTAGCTCTGTAAAGGGCATTGGCAATTGCTGGAGCGGTAATTTCCAAAGCCGGTTCTCCAATTCCTTTTGCCTTGGAAGGTGAATTGGGATCGGGATTTTCCACAAAAATAGCTGTCATTTCCGGTAAATCGGTACTTCGCATCACTCTATAGTTGTTAAAATTGCTTGCCTTTGGTTCGCCATTTACCAAGGGGAAATTTTCGTATAGGGCATAACCCGCTCCCATTGCCATTCCACCATAAATCTGACCAGCCAGTAAAGCAGGATTGATAGCTCTGCCAATATCGTGAGCGGCAACTAAATTCAGTAAAGTGATTTTCCCTGTTTTGGAATTCACTTTTAGTTCAGCTGCCTGGCAACTGTAAACCCAGGAAAAATAAGCGTTTCCATGACCTGTTTCTTCATCCCAGCTAATTGACGGTGCCTGAAAAACTCCGAAGGCATAGGGATAAATTTGATGATCATAACATAAACGAACTGCTTCAAAGTAATCTGCAACTTTTTCTCCCTGAACGAAATAGACATTACCATCTTTATAACTGCAATCCTTTATGCCAAGAGCTTTTTCTACTCCCTCACAGAGACGCTGTTTAATTATTTTTGCAGCATTAACAACAGCTCCTCCCCCCATAATAGTTCCTCTGGAAGCAACTGTAGAACCACCATCAGGAATATTGGAAGTGGAAGGTAAACGATAACGAATAAGCTCTTTAGGGATGCCAAGTTCTTCTGATGCAATTAAGATCATTGCACTTTGAGCTCCCTGACCGTTTTCGTGAACTCCCGTTTCCAGTAAAACACTGCCATCGGGTTGAATATAAATAATAGCACTGTTCATATCGGTTCCTTCTGCTCCCAAACTAACTCCCCGATAAGAAATTGCATAACCGATGCCATACCATTCATCTATCTTAGGATTGCCGAAACTGCATTTCTTTACTTTATTTTGGTAATCAATTTCTTTTAAAACGCTATCCATAACTTCCTGCAAAGAAACGGTATGATTATCCAGTTTCTGATCGGTAATTGTCTTGCCGCCTTGATGAACCATATTTATCTTTCGGAATTCTGTTTCATCCATATTCAATTTTTGAGCACCCATTTCTATTAACTGTTCTATGGCAAAATTTACCTGCGGAGAACCGAAACCTCTGAAAGCTCCGGAAAATATGTTGTTGGTATAAACACCATAAACATCACTCTGCACATTGGGAACTTCATAGCAGCCACAACTTTGAACTGTGGAACGCCAAGTTACCCAAGGCGTTACACTACAATAGGCACCACCGTCTGCAATAATACGAGCTTTGATAAATACGATTTTGCCGTTCTTTTTCAGTCCCATTCTATATTGCAGTTTATAAGGATGCCGTTTATAGCTTTCCCGCATACTCATTTCCCGGCTGTAAGTTAATTTTACAGGTCTCTTTGTTAGGTAAGCACATAAAGCTGCTCTGGCACAAACCAAAGCCGCTGTATCATCTTTTCCTCCAAAACCGCCTCCCATAGGAATATTTTTCACTTCCACTTCGCTTAGTTTACAACCCAAAGTGGAAGCAACAAATCTTCTTGTAGAAAAAGGATGTTGCATACTGCCAAGAACTTCCATAACTCCATCCGGACGTAAATAACAAAGTGCTGTTTCCGGTTCCAGATAAGTGTGCTCTACGCGTGAAGTATTAAATTCCTGTTCCATAATAATATCTGCTTCTTTTTCACCCTGTTCAATATCACCAGTTCGCACTTTATGATGGTTACAGATATTACTACCAAAATCAGGATTAACCAAAGGGCTTTTTTCTTGCATTGCTTCTTCGGGATTATAAACAGCGGGAATTTCTTCCAGTTCCACTTTAATTAAAGGCAAAGCTGAAAGAGCTATTTCCCGAGTTTCTGCCACAACTAAGGCAATAACATCTCCCGCAGAACGAATCCTTCTATTAATTATAGTGTGACAATCTTTAATAATCTGGCCAAATTTGATCTTCCCGGGGATATCCTTTGCCGTATAAACAGCTACCACTCCTTTTTGCTTAAGCGCTTCAGAGTAATCAATTGATTTAATTATAGCACTTGCTACTTGAGAATGCAAAGGAACAGCATAAAGCATATCAGGAAGTTTATAATCATCAGTATATTTTGCTCTGCCTGTTACTTTGGCAGCAGCGTCATTACGAAATGCATCAGTAAACATCATTATGATGCCTCCTCAATTCATAATAGCTCCAAAAATCAATCCACGGATTAGGTGTATTTGCCCAACTGGGAATAACGGGAATGGGAGCTCCCAAACGTTCATAACTAAGCTTATCATTTTGAACCGAAAAACCCATCAGTTTAGCCGGATTAAAACTTATAAAATTAAAAAGTTGCTCCATACTAAGCTTGCCTTTTTCTACCAAATGCTCTGCCAGCAAAGTAAAAAGAACTCCGCTTCCTGCAATGCCCATTGGGGTTTTGGCAGGATACAAAATTCCTACATCTTTGGTTTCAGAACTAAAAGCACAATGATCACTGGCAATAATATCAAAAACACCATCCTGTAAAAGTTCCAGTAAAAGACCTCTACTGCTTTCACTACGTAATGGAGGAGAACAAAGCCAACGATGACCTTCCGGTTCATTTAAGACCTCTTCATTCAAAAGCAAATAATGAGGTGCAGTTTCACAAGTAATATAATCCGCTTCTTTTTTTGCCTGTTGAACTAAAAGCGCTGCTTGAGGAGAAGAAATATGCACTATGTGAAGAGGATAATGATGTTTTATAGAAAGATCAAGTAACTTTTCCACTGCAGAAATTTCCGCCTTTTCAGGACGCCGCAAACAGTGATCCGAAGGATTATGAAAAGGATAGCGTTCACTATATTCACTAATAATTTCATCATCTTCACAGTGCACCAGCAATCTTTTTTTAGGGGAGGGCATTTCTTCCATCAAGTGTTCAATACTTTCATAGCTTTGATATAGCCCTGCCTCACGATAGGTAGTATAGAGTTTCAAATCGGTATCTTCCTTAAGAATGTTTTCTAATCTGCGAACATCCAACTGCCGGGGAGTTAAATGCCAGAAAACCTTTCCCAAAAAGCTGCGGGACGCTTTTCGCATTCTTGCCAGTTTGGAAGAAAGCGGTTCACTCTGGCTTTCGGTTACAAAAACACCAATTCCTTCCAAACCGTTATGTTCATAAAGAAGATTGAAACTTTTCCAACTATCTGCTAAAAGGTGTCCACCAATGGTTTCACCAATATGCACATGGAAATCGTAAATTCCGCTTGCTTTCATAGTTTTACAGCTCCAGGGTCTTTCAAACCGTGACCTGTTATCAATAATACAATATCTTTAGCATCTTTTAACCAACTATGATTTACTACCTTTTTCAGTCCAGCCAAAGTTGCTGAAGAAGAGGGTTCACCAAAAACACCTGTTTCTTTTGCCAGTTCCAGCTGAGCTTCCTGAATTTCTTTATCGCTTACCCTGATGCATTTTCCGTCTGTTTCTTTAAGTGCTTTAACAGACCAATGCGCTAAAGCAGGTGTCTTCACTTTAATGGAATCGGCTATAGTAATAGGGTTTTCAGCATCGTGATAAATTCCTGTTTCCCAATAGGAAGTAATGGCATCACTGCTTTCTGCCTGAACACATAAGAGATGAGGCATTTTTTCTGTTATTCCGGCTTTTTTTAAGTCCAAAAATGCTTTGTAGATACCTGTTAAAATAACTCCATCGCCAACCGGAATCACAATCCAATCCGGAACTTTATATCCATTTTGGACATAAATTTCAATTCCGGCACTTTTTTTGCCATCTATGGTTAAAGGATGATAGCCCGTATTCCGACACATACAATTATGCGTTTTTGTATATTCCAACGCGGCTTTGAAAGCATCATCATAACTTCCATCAATCTTATGAAGTTCCGCATTATGCACCTGAATTTGAATTAATTTTGCAGGAGGAGCATTTTGAGGAGCAAAAATAACAACTTTCAAACCGGCTGAAGCACCTAAACAGGCAAGTGAACAAGCAGCATTTCCTGTGCTGGCAGTTACAATTTCTTTAATCCCTTTTTGTAAAGCATCAGCTACAACAAGTTGTGAGGCACGATCTTTATAACTGCCGCTAGGATTTAAACCGTCAAATTTTATCCACCATTTTGTGTAGCTGGAGGATGCCGTTCCTCCGCTTTTCAAACCAGGAACATTAACCCTAAAAAAAGGTGTGTTCCCTACAGGCAAAGGAGGATAAAATTTAGGATTTACAGCACTGAAAAGAAGAGGGTCGGGATTTTGTTTCCATTTTCTGCCAATTTCTTCATAGTTAAAAACCGCTTCCAAAACTCCTTTTAACGGCATTCCAGGTAGATAATCCCGGCCACATTCATCACAAAGATAATGCAGTTCATTAGGGTCAAATTCTTTTCCGCATTCAATACAGCGGTATTTAGTTAAATAACTCTTCATCTGTTTCTCGCATAGATTTCGCTAATTTCGCAGATAAAAGAATAGCACCAGGATTTATTCCGATTAACACAGATTCTTCTTTATAATTTTCAATTGTCAATTCTTCTCTTTCTCTCTTTTTCTCTTTGTGAAAAATCCATCTTACTTTTCCTGTGAAAATCTATAAACCAGCGCAGCATAAAAAGCAGCAGCTTTAGTTAAATGTTCAATCGGGCATGCTTCATTAGGTGAATGAGCATAAATTTCATTACCGGGACCTAATCCAATACAGGGAATTCCTTTCATTCCTGCAATAGAAACACCATTAGTGGAAAAAGTCCATTTATCAATAAGTGGCTTTGTTCCAAGGGTTTTTGTGTAGGCATCAGCGGCATTTTGCACATAAACTGAATCCAAAGGTGTAACCCAAGTAGGATAATATTTTTCTGTAGGATAAACAAATCCTGTATATGCTGCCTCCTGATAAGTTAAAATTTCTATTGTAGCATCAGGATAACCGGCTTTTTTACAGGCATCCTGAACTTCGGCAACAGCACTTTCTTTATTTTCTCCAAAGGTCAAACGTCTGTCTAAATGAATGCGTGCACTATCGGGAACAGCACATTGGCTTGGTCCTGTAAAAAAGACCTGAGTTACGCAAATACTTCCTTTTCCCAAAAAATCATCATAACGCAAATTTTGATGCAATTTCTCTATTTCTAAAGCGATACGGGAAATTTTATAAATGGCATTATCTCCGCGTTCAGGAGCAGAACCATGACAGGAAAGTCCTTTAATGCTAACCTCCATTTCCATTCTACCTCTATGACCCCGATAAATATTCAGGTTTGTCGGTTCTGTAATTACAACAAGTTCGGGTTTAATTTCTTCTTCTTGAAGAATATACTGCCAGCATAAGCCATCGCAGTCCTCTTCCATAACTGTTCCTGTAAAATAAATGCTAAATTCCTTTCCCAAATCCAAATCTTTCATTATGCGGGCAGAAGTAAGCATACTTGCCATTCCGCTTTTCTGATCAACAGTTCCTCTACCCCAAATTTTTCCGTCTTTGATGTGAGCAGCAAAAGGATCAAAATCCCAAAGAGAAAGGTCTCCCGGATAAACAGTATCAATATGCGCGTCAAAAGCAATCACTTTTTTACCAAAACCCAAACGACCAATAACATTCCCCAAAGGGTCTATATAGGCATCGTCCATTCCTATTTCCTGCATTTCTTTCAGGATGCATTCTGCAACTTCTTTTTCTTTAGTAGAGAAAGAAGGTATTTTCACCATATCCATTAAACAACGGGTGCTGGTATCTTCATAATGTTTTGCCCTTGCAAAAATCTCTCTATACATTATCAATCTCCTTATGTTTTTACGGTAAAAAATTTAACGCCGATTCTGCAAATTTATTTTTTATCCCGAGGGTTATTTCCAATTCCAACAGCGTTATTTTCCCTTTTTGGACATTCTTCATTCTAATTTCTTCTCTTTTGCTCATTGTAAAAAAATTTATTTCGCTTTTCAAAATCTGTCCCACAATTTTTCCGCTAATTCTCTTGCTTTGGCTTTAACTTCCTGTTCATCAATATCCAGCAGCAATTCTCCGTTCCACATCAGGATTTTGCCCTGACAAATAGTTGCTTCCACATTTGCCTGGGAAATTCCGTAAATCAAATGTCCCAGCCATGTTTCTTTATTAAAAGGAGTATGCGGAATGTAATCAACCACAATAATATCTGCAGGACTGCCTGCAGTTATTGTTCCAAATTTTGCCCCCCAATATTTTTGCGCAATTAGCGGATTATTAAAAACCAGAGCAGAGGCAAGTTCAACAAAGCCACGCGAGGGATCATTTTGTTTAAGATGTTGAGCCCAAATACCAACTCTGACTTCTTCCAGCATATTATTGGTCATTGCATCTGTGCCAATACCGACAGTTACGCCCAATTCCGTCATTTTACAAACATCGGCAATGCCCACAGCATTATTCAAATTAGATTGCGGATTAGTAACAATTGCAGCGCCTTTTTCCGCCACCAGGATCAATTCCTTGGGGTTTAAATGGACACAATGAGCCAGGATGCTTTTATTATTCAACAAATTAAAATCGCTCAAGCGTTCCACAACTCTTTTACCATAATGCTCCAGATTGTATTTTTCATCTGCTTCGGCTTCCGCAGTATGAATATGAATACCGCAGTTAAGTTCCCGAACCTTATCAGCTACAATAGATAGGGTTTTGTCCGAAAGCGTAAAAGCGGAATGTAATCCAAAAAGTCCTTTTAAATAAGGATTGGGATTGTTTTGACAATTTTTTATCCAGTTATAGTTTTCCTCAATTCCTTCTTGGGCAATTTTATCTCCGTCTCTATCTGAAACCTCATAGCATAAAGATGCTTTTATTCCCGTTTCTTGAACCGCATTGGCAATTTGAGAAAGAGAACCTTTCACGGCAAAGGGAGAAGCATGATGATCAATAATAGTGGTTGTTCCTTTCCGAATGGAAGTAAGGATAGAAATTAAGGCGCTATAATAGTTATCTTCAGAAAGCAGTTTTTTATCCAAACGCCACCACAAATTTTCCAGCACAGCATTAAAATTCTTGGCAGGAGCAGCTTTTCCCAAGCCGGTTACAAAAGTAGAATAGAAATGATGATGAGCATTTATGAGCCCGGGCATAATGATTTTGCCTTCTACATCTATGCGTTCACAAACCTCATCGGGAAAGCTTTTTTCTGAACCGATTTGCAGGATATAACCATCATCAATTAAAATTTCTGCCTGCTCTAAAACCGGATGGCTACTATCAAATGTTAGAATTGTGCCACCTTTCAGTATGTATCTATTCATCTTTATTCCTCTCTTTAAACTTTATCTATGCAGAAAAAGGAGGATGGCTATATTTGTCAAGCTGGAATGTAGGAAAATAGTAAGAGCGTAATCTGTGAGATTTGCACAAGGAGTTTGGCTTCAAAAATATAAGGTTCATACTTAGTTGACTGCATATTACTGAAGTAACAACCAAGTAACAACTCCGTAACGAAACTACTGCAGTGTTACGGAAGTGTTACGGAGTCGTTAGATAATCTACTATGTTACAAGAAATTACTCACATTTTATTGTAGGAGACAAAAGAAAGGGATAATTTATAGATATGTAAAAAGTTAAGCTATTTTGGAGGAATTTTTAGTGCAGGTGTGATTACAAATATTTAATTTGCGTTTATCCGTTATATCCGTTAAATCCGTGTTGCTAATTTTAAAGTTGTCACAAGTTATTGTATAGCCGGAGCTCGTTGAAGCTCCGCATTTTTTTGCCGAAGAACATCATCCTCCGGCTACACATTAAAAATTCCCAATAAAAAAAAGACGGGGACATCATATTATCCTGTGCTTACTGTTTGGAGTATCTTATCACCAGAGTATTTTTGTCTCCGTCCAATATTGAAAGAGATTTTGTTATTAAGCAGGTAATTATTTATTCTTTTGGCTGTAGCAATTCCTGTAAGTGTTTTACATATTCTTTTGCTCCCCCGGGTCTATACCCCGTGCGAGCAATTTCTTCACCTTTAGAATTTACGAGAACAATGGTGGGAAAACCTTGAATCCCGTATTCTTTCATTTTTTGTTCATTAAATTTTTGCAATTCTTCACTTTGTTCAATATCACGGGGAAAATCAACTTTCAGCAAAACGAGATTTTTTTTGGCATACTCTAAAAATTCACCTTTACCGAAGACCTCTTCCTCCAATTTTTTACACCAGATACACCAGTCAGAACCTGTAAAATCTACTAAAACGGGACGATTCAGCACATCAGCTGTTTTCATTGCATCATTCCAATCAGTAAGCCACACACCGGTTTTAGATTCAGGATTTTTTCCTCCGGACTCTAATTTTCCGTTATCTTTTGTTCCATCTTCATTTATTGTAGGTTGATCGGTTTTTTCACAACCTAAAAATGCTAAAGACAAAGACAGTATAATGAGAAGCCACCATTTCATAATGGAACCTCCAAATTGTTAATATAGATTTTGGGAATTATTTTCGCAGCTTTTTTCAACATAGCATTCACAGCGCAGTATTTTTCCAGGGAAAGTTTTACTGCTTTTACTATTTTTTCAGCTGGAAGGTTATTGCCTTGAAAGTTGTAAGTTAAAGTTATCGTATGATAAATAATAGGATGCTCAGTAGCAGATTCACCCCGAGCATCCATTTCCAAATTATAATCCTTTATTCCCATTTTTTCCAGAATGGAAACAATATCCATTCCGCTACAACCACTTAAGGCAGCAAGCAATAAAGGTTTAGGCCTCGGACCTTGATCAGTACCACCAAAATAGGGATCAGCATCCATAATCAGCTTATGTCCGTTGACTTCAGCTGTAAAGCTCATCCCACCAGACCAAACGGTTTTTACATAAGTGGACATTATAATCCTGCTATTGTCTCTTTCAATACCTCTTCATATTTTTCCACATAAAGTTTAAGTGCCTTATAGATTGCCTAAATATCCTTTTCAGGTATTTTCTTCAGTATTTTTGCCTGTTGATCTAAAACTGTCTGTAAGCTGTTAGCTGCCAGTTTCTTACCTTTTTCAGTAATCCGGGCAAACCAGCAACGACGGTCTTCTTCCGAAGGTTCACGAATAACAAGTTGTTTGGCAACAAGGTTATCCATAATTCTGGTAATTCGGCTATGAGAAACATTCAGTTCCTTAGCCAGTTCGTTCATATTGGCAGGACCGTTTACCTTATAAAGGTAGTTTAACAGCATACACTCCATTCTTCCTGCTTGTAGGCATGCTTTTTGAGCATAGTCAATTTCACTCAAAACCATTTGCAGGCGAGTGATGAGCTCGTGGAATTTTTTTGCATAATCAGCCATTTGATTCTCCTTTTTTAGTATTATTTAAGTTTAATAAACGATTGATCTTTTCCAGATCAAAACCGACTACTGGAATATTATTTATCCATATTTGCGGAACAGCTTCCTGTCCGCTTTTACGGATCATATCATTCCGAGCAGCAATATCCTTGGAAACATCTATGTCTGTAAAATTCTGGTTTATGGATTTTAGATACTCCTTCGCTTTCTTGCACCAGATACAAGTAGGAGTGGAAAATACAATTACTTTTGCAGACATTTTAATCTCCCTATTTCACATTATAACGCAAAATTTCCCCAAAGCAAAAAATATTTTTGCCGATTAAAAATTACGCTTGAACAACGGTAAAAAAACTTAACCCTTAAAATGCTATTATAGATAACTATCCAGCAAGATGCTTAATTTTCTTGCCATAAAATAACATCAGATTATTGTGGCAAAAAATTTGAGGTTGATTTTATGGCAACTATTTTCTTCTGCACTGATTGCGGTTTTGAAACAAGTAAATGGAGTGGAAAATGCCCTGCCTGCGGAGCTTGGGGCACTTTAAAAGAATCTACTCGCGTAACGGGAAAAAATAATAAACCCGTAGAAACATTACCTCTAAGTAAACCAGAAAGAATAATTGATCTGGAATATGATGAATTTTCTCGCTTGCTGACCGGAATAAAAGAATTTGACCTGGTTCTGGGTGGAGGAATTGTAAAAGGTATGCTGATTTTGATCGGCGGTGAACCCGGAATTGGTAAATCTACTCTTATGCTGCAACTTTCTGAATGGATGGGTAAACAGAATAAAAAAACACTCTATTGTTCGGGTGAAGAAAGTACCGAACAAATTCGCTTACGCAGTAAACGTTTGAAAGTTACAAGTGAAAATATTTATCTGCTATGCACTAACAATGCGGAACACATTATTGAAGCAATTGAAGAAAATAAACCTGATCTGGTAATTGTGGATTCTATTCAATCGGTAAGCATCCCTTCACTTGATGCACTTCCTGGAACCGTTACTCAATTAAGAGAAACTACCAGTCGCCTATTACGAACAGTTAAAAACTTAGGTATACCTCTATTTTTAGTAGGTCATGTAACCAAAGAAGGATTAGTTGCGGGACCCAAAATTATTGAACATATGGTAGATACCGTTCTCTATTTTGAAGGAGAGCAACGCAGTCAATACAAAATTCTGCGAGCAGTAAAAAATCGTTTTGGTTCTACCAATGAAATAGGTCTTTTTGAAATGACCCATCTCGGTTTGATAGAGGTCTCCAATCCCAATAATATCTTTCTCAGCCGCGAACAAAATGACATCGGAACTGCTATTAGTTGTATTATGGAAGGCAGCCGCAGTTTCATTGTGGAAGTACAAACCCTTGTAAATGCTTCCAATTACGGAACTCCGCAAAGAGTAGCGGTAGGACTAGACCAAAAAAAACTGGCTATGCTTTTGGCTATCTTGGAAAAAAACCTCTCACTTTATCTTCGCAATTGTGATGTCTTTGTAAATTTGACAGGTGGAATACGCAGTACCGATCCTTCCTTGGATTTGGCTATTTTAGCTGCTCTAATTTCCAGTATGAAAGATCAACCGCTAATTGAAAAAGCCGTATTTATCGGGGAAGTTGGCTTAAATGGAGAAGTTCGTCCTGTTTCACAATTGGATAAACATATCAGCCAAACTCTGAAATTGGGTTATGAGAAAATCTTCATTTCCAGTTACGCTAAAGTAAAAGCCAATCCAAAAGTTGTTAAAGTAAAAGATATCAAAGCTCTATATGGTGCGTTAAGATAACTTTCGCATAAAAGGAATAACGGATTGCTTCACAGAGAGATAAAGAGAATTAATTGACAATTGAGAGTGTAAGACAGGTGTCATTTGCGCCTTAATAAATTTTTTGCCTGGAGATAACTTTGACCACGCTTATGACTTATGACGCCACATTTCCAAATATCTATGCAATCTGTTTTATCTGTTTGAGCATATATTACAGAAATCTTTTCACTACTTCAATAACCTCAGGTAGGTCCATTCCTATTTTTTGCAAATGTTCAATTTTGGGAACTCCTTCTTTTGTCCAACCCTTTCTTTCATAAACAGCATCAATCAACTGCTGATATTGGTCTTCTCTATATTTTCTTAAAATATCCATCTTTTCAGCAGTGCTTTTCCCTTCAGGGTCAACACCTATTTTTTCTTTCAACTGCTGATCATAGCGTTCCTGACGGGAAAGATATTCTTCTTCAGTTACAGGACCCACAGCTCTATAGGGTGGAACATCATCAATTCTTCTTCCTTTTCCCATCCGCAAACAAAAGACCTTCTGGAAATTATAGACCCTTTCTGACTGTTCAATCAGAGAAACTTTATCCAGTGGTTTACCCGTTATAGCTTTATAGATATCAACATAGTTTTGAACATGTTCCGGAACTTTTGCTGGTTCATCGGTTTCAGCATTATTTGCCGGTTCAATATCATTCCAGGGAAGTTTACATAATCCCTGTAAACCAAACCAGGTTCTAAACATCGGAAAATAATGTAATGCCTCAGCTTTATCCTTAAAGGTAGGAATCTGGTTATTTACCATATCCATAAAAATTAGCCATGCCTCATCATGTTGAGGTCCCTTTAAGGCAAGAGTATAACCACCTTGTTGAGCTAAGGACTCTTTACTCATATATTGTGAATATTCCAAGCCCTTTGCCTCCATACCAATGTCTTGCAGGAAATTGGGATCGGCACCATATTTTTCTGCAAAAATCTGCTTCATTCTGCGCACACCTTGTCCTACTATAACTCCAAAACCTTCTCCCTTAGCCATTTGATGTAAAAGTTCCAAGGCAGCATCTGCATTTCCCCAAGTAAGTTCAAGTCCGCCAGTGCGTTCTTTATTCAAAATACCGTTTTCATAACATTCCATAGCAAAAGCGGTACTAGTTCCAAAAGAAATTGTATCCACTCCATAAGTATCACAGTAAAAATTAATTTCTACTACATCACGGGCATTGAAAACACCGATATTACTTCCGCAGCCAGCAGCTGTTTCATATTCAGGACCGTCCACACAGACCTTTTGACCTTTGTAGGGTCCGGTTCTTGGTTCAAAATTATCCACACCTTTACAACAGGAAAGAGAACAACCATACCAACAACCATCTGGCATACCTTGAGTAAATAGATTCTTAAATTCGCGGGAATGTAAACCTTCCGCTTCCGGGCTTTGACCATATTTAAAATTGCGGATAGGCAGTAAATCGTAATCATTCATAATTTCCATCAAATGTGCAGTTCCCACTTGGCGCATCCGATTTTGAGTGGCATCTCCAGCTTCAATTTCTTTATGCAGTTTCAAGCCAGTCATTCTAAGGGTTTCAGCATCCTCGGGATTATTAGAATCCACTTTCAGACCGGAATATTTAACCACCAATGCCTTTATTTTTTTGTGTCTGAATACACTACCTGTTCCACCTCTACCTGCCTGTTTCAAACGAGCCACTTTTCTTCTTTTATCCCAAAAGGAAAAATTCAGACAAGTGATTAAAACATTTTCTGCCGCTTTGCCGCTGGAAACCACAGAAACAAATTGATATTTATCTGGTCCGTCGGCAAATTCTTTAATCAATTCTTCAGCAAGAATATGACTATTAATCTCTTCCTCGGGAGCGGAAAGAATTTGCACAATGCCTTTATCACCATCTATATAAATTATCACTTCCTCATTGGCAATCCCTTGAAGTTCAATAGCATCCCAGCCGGAAAATTTGGCATAAGGACCAAAATGACCACCTACATTGCAGTCCACAGGAATTCCCGTTAAAGGCGAAATAGTTGTAACAATGGATTTTCCGCTACCTGGATAACTAGTATTTCCACAAAGCGGACCGAAAGAAATGCAGATTTCATTTTCGGGACTATCCCATTTGGTATCATCTTGAACACTATGCCACATCAGATAAAGGTCAAAACCTTTCCCGCCAACAAATTTATCAATCATTAGCTCGGTAACTGGCTTTTGTTTTATTTCATTAGTGCTTAAATTTATATACAATGAGCGTTTATTATAGCCACGAATAACAGGTGCCAGGTCATATTTGAATTCGGAAATTAATTTACGGTTCATTTTTCTCTCCTTAAGCGGTTACTAATTCTATTGCTTCAGCGGGACAGGTTTTGGGGCAACTTCCGCAAGCAATGCATTTAAAAGGATTATAAACACCTTTAGCAAAACGCATTGCATTATTCGGACAGGCAGCTACGCACATTAAACAGCCAATACAAAGGGATTTATTCAACATAACTACCCCTTGAGTATTAATAGTTAATGCTAAAGTAGGACATATATCAATACAATTCCCGCATTGATTACAGACAATCATTTCCGGAGGATAAACCTCTTCGTTAATTACTATGCACGATTTTTCTGCATTATCCTCTTTAAAATAGAGTTTGGAGCAGGCGCTTTCGCAATTATGGCAGGTTATGCATTTATCAGGAAAGGTCTTTAGCACTTTCATTATAAAAATTCCTCCTTTTCTTTAATGATTCCATATCAAAATCTGGAAATATTATGTCAACTATAATCTCACGGAAAGGATAGTTCCGAGCTTATTATCTCTGTGGTCAAACTCTAAAAAATCATCCTTTCTTTGCCATTCACTATCCAGTTTCAGGTAGGCGATTAAATTCAAATGATTTTTCAAGCGTAATATTCCATATAATCCGAAATTAAGATTTTCAGAGGCATTTTCACCTTTGGTTTTATTATATAAATACTCCAAAATACCGATTAGCCGATATGATTCCTTTCCGATAAAATTTAACCGCATATTTCCTGTAATATTGAAAGTATTTTCCTTTATATCGTTTTTGTAATCCTCTTTCTTTTCGGAATCATAGCGAAAATCAAGCCCGAAATATTTCCCGAAATTAAGGGCAAGAATGCCGTCTAAAACAATCTGTGAGTTATCCACATAATCATTTTTTCTGTCTTCTGTGGTAAATCTGCATAACACACTACTGGCAGATTTATCGGCTAATAATAAGGGACTGCAGTCAGGAGCATGCCCATTTAGGAAAAAAGGTTCCAGATAAAAATTCCGTATACTGGAAGCGTAAACATAAGCGCTAAACCGTTTTTTAGGAGTCCAATCCAGATAGTCATCCGGAAAATATTCAGATACTTTAATTAGCTCTTCCTCTGATACTTTATCCGGTATCTCATTATATTCATATTCCATTCCCAGTTCTGCTATTTGACTTTTACTTCTATAGCGTTTAGCCATTTGAGCTTTATAGGACGAAAAATCAACTTCGGGATAAATATCGCTTAAATCGGTATGCATTAACCAGCCAAAAAGTCGTAATGATTCCGAATTAGGAAAACCGGCACCTATTCCATACTTATTAAAATGATAACTTGTTACCTTTTCATCTGTATCATTACGGTTATTTATCAAGTTATAGAAGACCTCTACTCCTGCTAATCTGGATTTTACACCAATAGTATTAAATGAATTAAACTCTTGAATATTTCCCCCACTCTTTGGCACATCAAGATACAAGAATTCCTGAGCGGAATGAAAAGTGACATTTTTACTCCATTCGGGAAAACTGGAATAACTATCATAATCCATTTCCGCTTGAATATTTGGGGGATAATGAAAGGAAGAATTGCCTTCCCAAAAAGAAAAATTCCTGTTCTTCAAGGTTTCAATTCCAAAATCAGCTCTCGCTTCAAATGTCTTATCCTTTAAGGAAAAAGGAGAAATTGTTTCCCCCTGCATTGACCAAGTTAAAGTGCAAAACAAACACACTATTATAATTTTTATTCCGTTTCGCATTTATTACTCCTCTTTAAGATAATGCTTATTTTTAGGGCTGGCTGTTGCTGTCAATGGTTTTTTGAGGGAAAGATAGAGAAATGGTGATTGCTTTAATGAAAAATTGAGAATGGAAAATTATAAATCCTTTCTAATATATATCTGTGTTATCCGTGAAATCTGTGAGAGAAAAAAATTACACAAATCCTGCTCCTCCTCTGCCCATTAACAATTGAAATCTATATGATATGCATAATTCGTTAAAGATATACATTGAAGGCATTCCCACAAAAAAGTGATGTGGACAAGTTATAACACACTGTTGTATAGATATATAGGTTGTGTATATGTCC
>ERZ1026800.480-NODE-480-length-33921-cov-4.155619_pt1 | contig 33921 bp, 33 predicted proteins | sample MGYA00520873_ERZ1026800 | MGnify/ENA primary metagenome ERZ1026800 (study PRJEB33270, sample SAMEA104284475) | anaerobic digester metagenome | biome: Anaerobic digester microbiome; feature: mesophilic sludge digester; material: Anaerobic digester biomass | place...
ACACACCCTTGCGGGTGCCCGGATATATCTTTTTTTGAGCGGGTAACGGGATTCGAATAACACACCCTTGCGGGTGCCCGGATATATCTTTTTTTGAGCGGGTAACGGGATTCGAATAACACACCCTTGCGGGTGCCCGGATATATCTTTTTTTGAGCGGGTAACGGGATTCGAATAACACACCCTCATGGGTGCCCGGATATATCTTTTTTTGAGCGGGTAACGGGATTCGAATAACACACCCTTGCGGGTGCCCGGATATATCTTTTTTTGAGCGGGTAACGGGATTCGAACCCGTGTATATAGCTTGGAAGGCTATCGTTCTACCACTGAACTATACCCGCAGCACAGGCGATTATACCAGAATTTATGAAAACTGAAGAACAATATCATTTCCATAACAGGTTTATAATTTATCCATATTATCCTATTGGAGGGAACAAATGACTGGCAAACTTAGTGGATCCGTGGCACTGGTCACCGGTGCCAGCAGCGGAATTGGAGAAGCAACCGCCCGTCAACTGGCGGCGGAGGGTGCAGCTGTTTCTCTTATAGCAAGGCGCAGACCGCGGCTTGAAAAACTGGCGGACGAGATCACTGCCGCAGGCGGGTCAGCAATGGTCATCACAGCTGACATCACCAAACAAAGTGAAGCGGTTAATGCCGTGGAACAGACCATCAGGAAATATGGGCGGCTGGACACGCTGGTGAATAACGCTGGCATGATGTTGAATGGGTATGTCCTCAACGCCCCCACCGAGGAATGGGACCTGATGATTGACATCAATCTGAAGGCGCTCCTCTATGTCACCCATGCCGCCCTGCCCCACCTGCTCCAGGCGGCTGAAAACTCACCGCGCAAGGTGACAGATATTGTGAATATCAGCTCCGTGGCGGGCAGACGAGCCAGGATTGGTGCGGGTGTTTACAACGCCACCAAGTTCGGTGTGGTGGCATTCACCGAAGCCCTGCGCCAGGAAGTGACCGCCAGGCACGTGCGGGTATCGGTTGTGGAACCGGGAGTGGTTCGCACAGAATTACAGGATCACATGCGACCGGAAATGCGCGAAGTGACGATGAAGCCCTTCGCGGGGGTCACACCACTCGAGTCGGAGGATATTGCAGACATTATCCTGTTTATTGTCACCCGCGATTGGCGATCCGCCATCAACGAGGTTTTGGTACGACCCACTGAACAATCCTTTTAACCTGCATATCCTGCACAGTTACATTAACCCCCGCCAACACCCCTGATCATTCCAGGGGTGTTTTATTCACCAGACAACTCATCCTTCATTTTCAATTAATCAATATAATAAATTCAGGAAATCCCATCGGTTCATTCGCAAGAACAGGAGGAGTAAATCCATGCAAGAATCGAAGTTGAAGTCCTTCAATTATGCCATTGGCATGTTTGGAACATCGATTCCCATCAATATGTTAAAAACCTATGCAGCGATCTTCTATGTGGACAGACTGGGGCTGACCACACCGCAATGGTCGCTTGTTTTACTGATTTACACCTTCATTGACGCCATTGACAATCCGATTTATGGTTTCTTTTCCGACCGCACCCGCACCCGCTGGGGACGCCGACGACCCTGGTTGGTGATCGGCACACCCCTGCTGGCATTGGGTTTAATTGGCTTTTACAGCCCAATGGAGTTTCTTTCCGGCAACTCCCTGCTTGCATACGCCATGCTCTTTTACATCTTTACAGGTACGCTGGATTCAGTGATCAACGCCAACTACGGCGCTCTGTTCCCGGAGCTTTTCCGTTCAGATGCCAGCCGCGCCGCAACCAACGCCCTGCGCCAGGCATTCCAACTGGTTGCCATGATCATCAGCATTGCCCTGACCCCAATGATCACCTCAGCCATTGGCTTCCAACTGACCGCCATCATTTATGGCATCCTGGGCGGGGTGGTCATCCTGTACATGGCGTTGACCAGCAGGGAAGTCCGCATGGGGGAGGAGGAACCCAAACCCGAATTATGGCACAGCCTGAAAAGCCTGTTCATCAACCGTAAATTCTGGATTGCGGGTTTTGCCAACGCCTTTTACAGTGCAGCCATGTCGCTGGTGCTGGCATCCATGCCTTTTTTTGTAAAATACCGCCTGCAAATTCCAGACAGTCAGGCAACCATGCTCTTTGCCTCGGTGTTGTTGATTGCCATCGGATGCGTGGCAATCTGGGCGCGCTGGGTGAAGAAATTCGCACTCATCCCGGTCTGGCGGGCAGCCCTCGCCTGCCTGGCGGTTGCCTTCGTTCCACTCTACTTTGCCAATTCACTGGTCACAGCCATGGTCAGCAGCGCACTGGTGGGATTCGGTTTCGCCGGTGTGATCACCACCATGGACCTGATCGGAACAAAAATCATGGATGAAGACACCCGCAAGTATAATTTACGGCGGGAGGGGATCATCTCCAATGCCCTGGGATTCATGAACCGGTTGAATGGTTTATTCACCAGCTTTGCCTTTTTCCTGGTTTTCAAGCTCTTTGGTTTTGAAAGCGGTTTAAACCCCGGCACCCAGCCGGGCAATGCCTCCCGTTTTCTCCTAACCATTTTTCCCACCGCGTTGATGATCATCAGCTTCGCGTTCTCATTCTTCATTGATTTTAAAAATAATGAACCGGCTCCGGTAAACCCGCCCGGACATCCGGAGTTGTTTCCCTAAGGAGGTTTCTCATGGCACTCATCCGAATGGATCATGTTCCAAAAACGACCAAAGTAAATATGCCGTTAAATATCATTCTGCCTGAACCGGGTCAGATGGAGGGCGTCCCCCTGCGTGAACGCAAGGTGTTGTATCTGCTGCATGGGCTGAGTGACGATGCCAGCGCCTGGCAGCGATACACCTCCATAGAGATTTATGCTGCCAGGTATGGCTTGGTGGTCGTGATGCCCTCCGTGGGGCGCAGTTTTTATCTTGATCAATCCAATGGTCAGAACTATTTCTCTTATTTAACCGATGAATTGCCGCAATATCTCTCGGATGTCTTTCACCTGCAGCCCGGACGTGAGGATACCCTGGTAGCCGGGCTGTCCATGGGCGGATACGGTGCCTTCAAGCTGGCTTTTACCCATCCGGAACGCTTCTGTGCTGCGGCAAGTTTTTCGGGCGCGCTCTCCCAGGAATTTTTACTGGCATTCCCGGATGATCCCCGCATTCCAGAATTTATCCTGCTCTTTGGTGACCTGAAGAAACTCCCCGGCAGCCAGCATGATCCGCTCACCTGGTTCCGGAACGCCGCCTCCGATCCATCCAGGCTGCCGCGCCTGTTCCTGTCTTGTGGCAGGCAGGACGACCTCTACCCCATCAACCGGATGGTGTACAGAACGATGCAAAAGCTGGGCATCCCGGTGGAATACCACGAGGAGGATGCCAGGCATGATTGGTACTTCTGGGACCGGGAAATCCAACGCTTCCTGGCTGCGGTCCTGGAATAGATCCTGCGTCTGGATATCACGATGACAACGACAATTTTCAGGGAAATTTTTATAGAACCGGGGCGGGAGGGATCATACTTTACCGTACCTTTTCCCATCGATGAGGAAGCCGCCAGGCTGACCATTCGTTACGACTATGCCCGTTATGATCATTCCGAACAAGGCATGGAAACCGGTATATTTTACTCCGAACCCGAAATGAACATCATTGACTTGGGTCTGATTGCCCCGGATGGCACGCAGATCGGTGCCTCCGGTTCAGACAAGGTTGAAATTCAAGTCAGCGAAGCTTATGCCACGCCCGGATATACACCCTGCCGGCTGGTTTCCGGTGAGTGGCAGATTCTCGTGGGGGCTTATCATGTGGCGCCGGAAGGCTGCCGGGTAAGTTATGAAATCACCCTCGAAGAGAAACGGATGCAGTTGTTAAAAGGCGATTTGCACATCCATACGCTGGCATCCGATGGCTGCCTCAGCCCTGCAGAATTGGCTCAACGGGCACGGCGGCATGGCATGGATTTCCTTGCCATCACGGACCACAACCAGATGAGCACCCGGGCGTCTCTTCCGGAGGTCCCCGGGGTCACCCTGATCCCGGGTGTGGAATGGACCCATTTCCGGGGGCATGCCAGCTTTTTGGGAGTGGATAAACCCTATGATTGGACCTTTGCCGCCAATACACCCGAGGAAGCCCTGGAGCGTTTTCAATCCGCCCGCCAGCGGGGAGCGCTCATCATAATGGATCATCCTTTTGAACCTCCCTGGCAGTTTCAATTTGACCTGGATATTTTCCCGTATGACTGCCTCGAAGTCTGGAATGGACCGATGCGGGAACACAACCTGCGTGCCTTGGCAAATTGGCAGAACATGCTGACCACCGGTAAAAAAATTCCCATCTGCGGCGGCAGCGATTACCACTGCGACACCCCCTTTATCTTCCCGGGCGGACCCACCACCTGCGTCCATTCGATGTCCCCCGGCGTCAGCGATATTTTGGACGGCGTGAGGCAGGGGCATGCTTATGTGACCTTTTCACCCAAAGGTCCATCCGTGGAATTGACTGCCGGTGATGGAATTAGCGGCGACACGGTCGCCTGGTCGGGTGTGAAACAACTGCATATCGCTGCCAATGGACTCGAGGCTGGTGATGTGCTGCGGGTGGTCACACAGGCGGGCGCTAAGGTTCTGTTGCAGGCTCCCACGCGCGGCAGGGTGAAGCTGGACTATTCAATGGACAAGCCCGGTTTTGCCCGCGTGGAAATTTTACGGGTCTTCATCCCCGGAATTCCCATGCTGCCCGCCCTGCTATCCAACCCCATTTATTTTGAGGATTGACCGGCAGATAACCTGAACCTTACTGGTTGCCCGGCTGGTTTAACTGTTCACCCAGGTGCCGCGCACTCCCGCGGGAGCGCGCCTGCCGCCGGGTGACGCGGGCTGTTTTATGCCTTTTGATTTTTTTCACCTGGATGACGGCGCGATCCTCACGGGATAACACCGTTGCAGTTGCATACACATTCACCACCAGCAGGTAATTAATTATTAGAATTAAACCGAAGATGACCAGATCAAACACCGTGACCACCAGCGGTGCGGAAAGGAAACCAAATCGCGGGATGTGAATCAGGGGATTGCCTGAGATAAAAATCACAGTGTTGGTGGCAATCCCAATCAGGCGCATTTCAGTGGGGCTGATACCGCTGTAGGAAAGCCGGAAAACACCCTTCACATAGGTGGTCAGAAAGATGTAAATTGAAGCCATCAGGTAGGTCACCAACATGAACATGGCAAGGTTGAAATTGAGGAAGGGCGAAAGTCCCAGTCCAACGAAAACCAGCACCTCACTGAAGGTATCTGTCATGTGGTCGATGAAAAAGCCGTAACGGGGGCGCTCAATCTTGCGAACGCGCGCCAGGGTACCATCCAGGCTGTCGCCGAACCATTGGATGATAAAGCCAAAGCTTGCCAGCCAGATCCAGTTGATATTTTTACTGGACAGCACATAGCCCAGGAAAATGACCACCGATCCGAACACGCCAATTGCTGTCAGGATGTCGGGATTCATCCAGGGCGGCATGCGCGCCGCCAGCCAGACCAGTAATTTTTTCTCCTGCCGGGTTATCGGTGTATCCAGGATGCGGGTTTGCTTTTGAGATGGATCAGCAGATGGTTGATGTTCGTTTGACATGGTCTCACCTGTACGTTTTCGAAATTATTCACTCATTCCTTCCATGTCATCTTCAATGATCCCCCCATTAACTATACACGATTTGGTACCTTTAAATCAAACCCAAGTGGAAGATTACATTGATAAAACACCAAATATCCTGACCCGGTGTGATGAAAATATCCGTTGCCTTCCCGGATCAATCATGATGGTTCCATATCCGCAATCTGGTCATGATCGGGCAGCAGGTCCTCCATGTTGCGAATTTTGGGAATCAGATAACCGGATGACATGGTTAGGATGGTCAGCAATCCAAAAACAATCATGATCAACGCCATTCCCGCACCCGGCTGATCGCCAACCATCCAGCCAAACGCATGAGCCAGCCAGCCCTGTGAGCGCATGGCGGGTTCCATAATATAATCCGCCAGCATGCCTCCCAGGATGGGCGTAAAGGTATCCGGGAACCAGGTGAGCATGCGGCGGGCTGAGAAGACACGACCCTGGACATCCGGTGCCACCTTGGATTGCAGGATTGCCTGGCTCGTGGCGGCGCCGATATTGGAACCAAACCCCGCCACCAAAATGGCGGGAATCCACACCCCCAGGTTGATTCCGAGACCAAAAATGATATTCCCAAACAGACAGTAACCAATCCAACCCAACAACGCCCCATGAATGCGCCGCTTGGGTCCTCCCCAGGCACTCATGAAGATGGAACCAACCGTCCAGGAGACAGCCCCGGCAGTTTCCACGGCACCCAGGATCAGGCTGTTGTTGCCCGACCGCAACAGAACCATGGGAATATGCACCGCATTGGGAAAACCCAAAAACAGGTTGGCTATGAACAACATGACCACATAACCCAGCAGGCTGGGTCGTTTAAAGATGTATTTGAAACCGAAGGCAGCTTCCTTCAGGATATTTCCCCGACCCTCCTGCCCATCCACGGTTTTACGGGGCGGTGGAATGTTTACCAGCATCAGAGCGCCGATGGCAAGCAGGAAGGTCACAATATCAATGATCGAAATGCCGTTCAAACCAATATGCGGTAACAACGCCCCCGCCAGCAGTGGAGCCACAACACCCGGACCAGCCTGGACAAATGAGACCATCCCGTTTGCCCTGCCGTACTGTTCCTTGGGAACCATGGTGGTGATGGCGGCTGAATACGCCGGCCATTGAAAGGCGTTCCCCAAACCAATGATGATATTTACAACGTAAAAGTGCCAGATTTCCAATCTTCCCGTTGAAAAGAGAATTAAAATTGCCACAGTGCCCAATCCGGCTGCCAGGTCACTGACTGCCATCATCAGCTTGCGGTTGTAGCGGTCAACCATCACCCCCGCCAGTGGAATGATGAGCAGGTAGGGCAGGGTGAATGCCGTCTGCATGATGCCCAGCGATGTGGCGCTGCTGGTCTGTTGGAACACCCAGACAGAGAGGGCAAAGCCCGTCATGCTGGAAGCCAGGATCGAGATCGCCTGACCCAACAGAACGATGGTCAGACCGAACATGCCGGTGGGACGGTGGTGTGAGGAATGGGATGTGTTCATTGTGAAGAAACAATATTATAAGGGATAATTCACCATCCTTGTTTGCGAACCGACCACCAACCGGTCATTCAATATTGGGATCTGGTTGAAGCCCGTCGTGCGCGATTCATCTGCAAGGGTGGTAAAAACTGAATCACTGGAATACCAGTCAATCCGTGTTCTTTTTTTATCGTCCAGCACCACTTCCCACAGCCATGACTGAACTTTCCATCCATCAGGGATGATGTCCCCCAATGGCAATATGATGGAATTGTGATTCCCCCAGGCGGTCACAAATCATGACTGGTATTCCTCACCCGCCTGAGATCATGTGTAATGGTATGCCAGCCCGATGATGCCGGGTCCGGCATGGGCAACCATGGTCGGGGTGATGTCGGTGATGTAAATCTCATCCGGATGAAACCGATCAACCGCCATTGTTTGCAGTTTTTTCGCCTGGATGAGAGTGTCGGCATGCATGACAGCTAGCGATAGATGTTGATATCCGGTAATTTTCCGCCCCACATAGCCTATGATCTCTTCCAGCACCCGGTCAAAACCCTGCTTGCGGCTGACGGGGATGACCTCACCATTGTCGTCAATGGAGACCACAGGCAATATGCGAATGGCATTTCCCAATAAATAGGTCGCTTTTCCAATGCGACCTCCCCTGGCAAGGTATTCAAGGGTTTCCAGACCGGCTGCAAATCCCGTCCGCTGGCGTTCCCCGGCAAGCTGCTTCATAATTGCTTCCGGTCTGATTCCTTTTACCGCCAGCCTTGCGGCTTCAATTGCCAAAAATCCCTGCGCCACGGTGGCAAGGAGGGAGTCAAACAGAAAGATGGGCTGTGATCCCAGTTCACTGGAAATCATTTCAGCAGCCTCCCTCGCTGTGGAGAAAGCGCTGCTCAGCCGGCTGGAAAGTCCAATATAGAGAATACTCTCCGCACCCTGGTTCAGGCATTCCATAAAGGTTTCATGGAACATGCCAACTGACGGGGCGGATGTGGTCAGGTGCAGGTCTTTTTCATAGCGCATGCGCTGATACAAATGATTGAGGTTAACATCCCGCAAATCAGTATATACAATGCCTTCGAATGTCAGGGAAAATGGCACCGTAACGATCCCCAACCGGCGCGTTAATTCCAGCGGAACCTGGGCGACACTGTCTGTGACGATGGCTGCTCTTGCACCTTGCGGGTTTCGTTCTGCAGAATGAAACGAAGGCTGTAAGTCATCAGTCATGGCAATCTGTTTAATTTATTATAACGATTATTAACCATTAATTCCACCGGTTAACAATTTACGAGGGAGATTGATTCATATCGATAAAAGGGCATATAATAAACAGGCTGTCCTTTTACGCAGATGGGTGCCATCAAACACCATCCTGCCGGGTCAAAAGGACAAATTGCTTTACAAGGAAAATCCTGATCAAATCAAATTTTCACCCGCGTCAGAAATTACTACTCCCGTCGCTGTTCCTGTTACTCTTCGGGGTGTTGTTGATTCTTTTTGACCGGGATGCCATTTTCGCGATTCTCAGCAAGGCGGATTGGCAGTTTATTCCCGCCGCACTGGTCTTTGTCGCCGGCTCCTATCTGGCGATAAGCTGTGTCTATGTACTTCTGACCCGTCTGATGGGGATCCGGATGGATGGGATTAAAGTGGCAGTCATCTGCTTTGTGACAACCGTGATGAACCGGGTGGTTCGGAGTGGGGGTTTATCCGGATTTTCACTGCGATATATGATGATGAAGCCTTTTGGAGTCAAGTTGAACGATGTACTCAACTCATCCTTCATCCATTTTCTGCTTGGAAGTTTACTCATGTTGGGATTGCTGCCCATCGTACTGATCTACATCATGATCTTCATACCCGTGCCAGCCGATACCCTGCCGTTGTTGATTGTTTTGGCGGTCATGGGTGTTATGCTTGAGATTGGGATTGGTTTGATCTTATTTTCAGAACCTCTGCGGGAAAAAATCATCCACATGATTGTATGGCTGGTCCGTAAACTCGCCCGCAAGGATATATCGGCACAGGCTGGGGAGTATTCCCGCCATGCGGCAGCTGCAGTGACCGTTCTAAAGAAGTCCCCCCCCACCTTCACGATCGTCATGCTGTTGACAATGGGGGAATTGATGTTCAACGTGATTGTGCTGGGCTATTGCATGAAAGCATTTCACCTTGATCTGCCGTTTGGAAATATTTTCACCCTTTATATCATCGGTACTCTGGTGGGTTTTATCTCCATACTGCCTGCCGGGATGGGGATTCAGGAAGGTACGATAACTGTTCTGTGCATGTCGCAGGGGATCTCCTTTGAACAATCCATGCTGGCGTCCATTTTATTCCGCGTGTTGCAAACAATCATCCCCTTCCTGGTCAGCATTGTTTTTTATCCTCAATTTCTCAAGTCGGGTGTGGTGGAAGCTGAATCAACGAATGCTATAATACCAACATAAACCGTTTCCTGGATCCAGGAGCCTGCCCCAATGCCCATCCATAACACCCTGCTGTTGATTCTCGGCGCCTACCTGCTGGGTTCCATCCCCACCGCCTTTCTGGCAGCCCAACTCGCCAGGGGTATTGACATCCGCCATTATGGAAGTGGAACGGTAAGTGGATCGATGATCTATGAACATGTCAGCCGCTGGCTGGTTGTTCCGGTGGGAATTTTTGATGTCGCCAAGGCTGCCCTGCCAGCCTGGGTGGGAATCCACTGGGGTTTCGGTGAGGCAGGCGCAGTTGCAGCCGGTCTGGCTGCCATGATCGGACACAACTGGTCGGTGTACTTAAAATTTTCAGGGGGTCGGGGTCTCAGCACCCTGTTGGGAACCCTTCTGATTCTTTTTCCCTGGGGTGATGTCTGGCTGCTCGCCTTTCTGGCATTCGGTTATGCACTGAAGGATTCCGCACCCTGGGCATTGACCGGCATAGCCGGCATGCCTTTATTGATCTGGCTGCTGGATGGATCCAGCAGCCTGTACTGGCTGATCGGGATTACATTGGTCATCGTCCTGGTTAAACGACTTGAAGCAAACCGCCGTCCCCTACCGCCTCCGGGAAGGGAGCGAAGGCGCATCATTTGGATGCGTTTAATTTTCGACCGGGACATGATGGATCACAGCGCCTGGATCCATCGCAAGTTTTAATTGGGAGAGCTTAATTTCGCAAGCTCTTGTCAAAAAACCGAACGATTTGCGGAGACAGATTATCCAAGCCGGGCGAACGAACCTCGGCGTGACCGGCGCCTGCAATCCAGATGATCTGCTTGGGCTGTCTGGCAGCCTTGAAAAGCCGGGAAGCTTGCTGCTCCGGGATGCGCTTATCCTTCAGCCCATTGATGAACAGAATGGGACGCGGGGCTATTTGGTTGACCACATCGATCGGTCGAACCTGAGATTCGGAGAAGTCTTTGCGGATCTGATAGACACGTTGGGTTTCCAGATATATATCCGCCGGGAAAATTGCCGGGCGGTTATCCGACCAGATATCCTGGAGGGAGGTGAAAGGGGCTGCTGCTACGATGGCATCAATTTGCGGATTGCGGGCAGCGCTGAGGATAATTGCCACTGCCCCCGCTGAATGACCGATGGCACCGATGTGCTGGATGCCGCGTGTTTCGGATAAATACTTTACGGCGGCATCGATATCGAGGCTTTCCCGGGCGCCGTATGAGAAATCCAGCCGATTGCCATCACTCTGACCGCTCCCACGGTAGCTGAACAACAGGACCTGATATCCAGCCTGGTGCAGGGGTGCCACCAACGAAAGACCCTGGCGCAGATCCTTCGCAGTGGCGGGAGCATAAAGAATTGCCGGGGATTGCGGGTCATCACATGGGAAAAACCAGCCGCGCAGGGTCAGCCCGTCCGTGGTGGGAAATGAGACATTTTCGTGCTCAAGATCAAGGTACTTGCGGGGATACGTGACAATCAACGGGGGCAGTGTGGCAACCATCTCTCCAACGATTGGGCTAACCGCGGCAGCCAAGGATAAACCAATAAAAATACCGGTAAATGCAGTTATTTTTTTTAATTTCAAAGACTGCTCCAATAATATTTGCTCAATAACCCCCACAAGATCAATCGAGCAGGATCAGGCTTTCCAGGGATTGTGATGAAGCAAAAATGGTATGTAATTCAATCGCTTCAAAGCCGCTGGCAAGCTCCAGCCTGGTGGTGTGCAGAGATTGGGATTATATCACCGGGAATCCTCAGTGTATATGTGTACAATACCAAATTAAATAAGTTCTCATGTGTTGGTGCCCCCACGGAAACTCGAATGGCACCCCTCGATGGGGCACAGATTATAAAAATAACATCACCATTTTCAGGTGATGTTATCGTGGTGCCCCCACGGGGACTCGAATGGCACCCCTCGATGGGGCGCAGGTTATAAAAATAACATCACCATTTTCAGGTGATGTTATCGTGGTGCCCCCACGGGGACTCGAATATCACCCCTCGATGGGGCGCAGGTTATAAAAATAACATCACCATTTTCAGGTGATGTTATCGTGGTGCCCCCACGGGGACTCGAACCCCGGTTATAGCCTTGAAAGGGCTGTGTCCTAACCACTAGACCATGGGGGCGCTAGTGGGATATTTTACCAGAGATTCCCAGCAGGTCAAGAACGAGATTTTTCCATTTTTCCACCAAAAAATCGCCGATCCTCATCCCGATAAAATTATATGATGGATTATACGTCAAAATCATGAATAATATCAGTGCAATATTCAAAAAAATGAAGTATAATACAACACTTGAACATATGTGCAGATGATGACGATGAAATCAGATAATCATGACCTGATCCTGAATGAACATACAGCCGCCCATGTCGCTGAGCTATTTCGCGCCTTCAGCGACACCAGCCGCGTGCGGATCCTGTCCGTTTTGGTGCAGGGTGAACAAAACGTGGGGGCGCTGGCTCAATACCTTGATATCAGCGAATCTGCCATTTCACACCACATGCGGTGGTTGAGGCAGATGCGGCTGGTAAAATCCCGCCGCCAGGGGAAGGAAGTGTATTATTATGTGGATGATCCGCATATTATTGCCTTATTCCAGCAGGGAGTGGATCATGTCCAAAAAGAACGTTGAGATTCGTACAATTTATCACACCTGGGTTGTTTTTCTCATTGTGCTATGCATCTGTGGATTGGGGCTGCATGTAATTGTGGAGAGCATTCATCACAACCCAGCCAATCAATCCATGGATGGTCGCTCTTGCCTGGAGAAAGAGTGCCTTGAGGATGACCACCCAATTGCGATCCTGACCAGTGAGATATGGGGGAATCATGGTTTAACACATGATATCAGTCTCCCTGGTTGCTCCGGTTCCTCTTTGTCCTGGAAGCCCCTGCTCCAACCTCCGATCGTCTGAAACAGCACTGGACCGAGGAATTCATCAAACCGGGAGTTGTCCCGGAATATTATATTGTGAAAGATATGGTTTGCCGTTCGAAAGGAAAGGCAGCAATGGAAAGACAGGTTAATAACATAATGAAAACAAATAACACCGCTGCTCAAGAATATAAACTGGAAGAGGATAATCACAAGAAAGCTGATGGTCTTTCTGATGTCATCCTGGGCGGTCAGGACGGATTGGTGAACGTCCTGGGCGTCATCCTGGGTGTGGCGGCAGCAACCAATGACCCGGGCATTGTTCTGGTTGCGGGTCTGGCAGCAGCATTTGCTGAATCCATTTCCATGGGGGCGGTGGCGTACACCTCAACCATGGCGGATGCGGATTATTATGAAAGTGAACGCGAGCGGGAGTACCGCCATATACAGGAAGCACCCCACATGGAACGCGATGAGGTTCGCTCCATCTATTCCAAAAAAGGTTTTTCCGGTGAACTGCTGGATCGGATCGTGGATACCATTACCGACAACCAGGATATCTGGGTTGCGGTGATGATGGCGGAAGAACACAGGCTGTCACCTGTCAACCGATCCCACGCATTCCGCTCAGCAATCGTGGTGGGATTATCCGCCATCATCGGCTCGCTGATTCCACTAGTGCCTTTTGTGGTCATGCCCGTGGGACTCAGTATGATCACATCCATTTTAATTACCGCAATGGTGTTGTTCATTGTTGGGGTTTACAAGGCACGCATTACTGTCGGTCGTCCCTGGCGCAGTGGATTGGAAATGGCTGTCATCGGTACAGTAAGCGCTCTGGTTGGGTATGCTGTCGGTGCCATCCTCAAGGTTCCCAACATTCCATAACCAAACCGGTTGTGAATAAAAACAGCCCCCGGATGAAAAATTTCGGGGGCTGATTATTACCCCATCCAAAATTGTCAGAATTACATCAGGAAAGCTCAGATCCCCGCGGGTTTCAAGCATTCCGGGGAATCAAACGCCGGATCATTGACATACCTCTCGACTGCGACCGCCTCCATCAGATCCGGTGGGAAGGGTGCCAGCATTTGCTGCAGAACCGCCTGCTGATTGATTCTCAACCAATCCCAGGCGGAATCGCCAGTCAACATGACCGGCATCCGTTCGTGGATGGGAGCGACAGCTTCATTTGCCTCACAGGTGATGATGGTGCAGGAGGTAACCGGTTGGGCTTCCGGCAACGGACGCCAGGCTTCCCACAGACCTGCAAAGGCAAAGGGTTGTTTGCTTTTCAGGTGAATGTGATAAGGCTGCGATCTGCCCTTACCGCTGGAGGGTCGCTGCCACTCATAAAAACCATCCGCCAGGATCAGGCAGCGCCGGCGGGCGAATGCATTTCGAAAGGAAGGCTTTTCTGCCAGGGTTTCCGCCCGGGCATTGATCAACCGGCTGCCGATGGTTTCGTCTTTCGCCCAGGATGGAATCAATCCCCAGCGCATCCACTGCACACCGCGCCGGTCTGGATCAATGACCACCGCCACAGGTTGTGAAGGAGCCACATTATAACGCGGCTGCCACTCCAGCGGCATGTCGCCCAAAACCAATGCCTGCCGCACTTCATCCACATCCAAAGTCAATGTAAAACGACCGCACATATTTCACCTCCATTCGCACACTGGACCAACGTGGTGTGGTTGATCACATTTTGGCGGTCATCCCTCACAATCGGTCAGCGAAACATTTCAACTATATTATAATTACGCCATCACGAAGTCAAGAGGGTAAGATGGCAAATCCACTGGTTGAATGTATTCCTAATTTTTCAGAAGCCCGCCGTTCAGACGTCATGGAGGCGATCATCAATGCAATCCAGTCTGTACCGGGGATTCACATCCTCGACCGGCATTCCGACATGGATCATAATCGTACTGTATTGACCTTTGTCGGTTCCCCTGCTAATGTGGAGGAAGCCGCCTACCAGGCAATCGCCAGGGCGTCCCAATTAATCAATCTGGATCAGCATACAGGCGCCCACCCCCGCATCGGCGCCACTGATGTGGTACCGTTTGTCCCGATTAGTGACATCACCATGCAGGACTGCGTGGAGATGGCGCGCCGGCTGGGCAAGCGGGTGGGTGAAACGCTGGGTATACCAATATACTTATATGAAGAAGCCGCCACCCGACCGGAACGTCAGGGATTGGAAAATATCCGCCGCGGGCAGTACGAAACTCTGAAGCAGGAGATGGGCGTCAACCCCGACCGCGACCCGGATTTTGGACCCAAAGCCGTGGGAACTGCCGGGGCAACCGTGATTGGTGCCCGCCAGCCATTAATTGCCTTCAATGTGTATCTCACCACCGATGATACTGCCATTGCCCAGAAAATTGCCCGTGCTGTGCGCCACTCTTCCGGCGGGCTGCGGTACGTGAAGGGTATGGGTGTCCTGGTGGAAGGGCGCGCCCAGGTTTCCATGAACCTGACCAACTTCCGCGCCTCACCCATTGCACGGGTGGTGGAGATCATCCGCCGCGAAGCCGGGCGTTATGGTGTCGGCATACACCACTCCGAACTGGTCGGATTGATTCCCCAGCAGGCACTGGTGGATGCCGCCCAATGGTATCTGCAGCTGGATGGATTTGAACCGGATCAAATCCTGGAACAACGTCTCTTTGAGGTTTCCCGCGAGGCACAACTTACGGCAATCCCCTCAAAAACCGCCTTTCTGGATGAGCTGGCAGCTGCCACACCCACCCCGGGGGGTGGATCGGCTGCAGCGTTCAGTGCTGCTGCCGCGGCAGCCCTGGTGGCTATGGTCGCCCGCCTGACTGTCGGTAAAAAGAAATATGAATCCGTCAAGGAACGCATGTGGCAGATGATTGACCAGGCGGAAGCCCTGCGCACCTCCCTGACTGAAGGAATCGAACGCGATGCCGCCTCCTTTGATGCCATCCTGGCTGCCTTCCGCCTGCCGAAGGATACTCCCGAACAGGAAACCATCCGCAATACCGCAGTGGAACAGGCAACCATTCACGCCGCCGAGGTTCCACTGGAGGCTGCCCGGCAGGCAGTCTCGGTGATGGAATTGGCTTTTGAAGCTGCTGCCATTGGCAATGTAAATTGCATTTCCGATGCGGGTAGCGCCATGGCATTATCGCTGGCTGCCCTGACAGCTGCCGGATATAATGTACAGATTAACATCAGCGGACTCGTCAATCCATCACTGGGTCAGCCTTTGTTGGACGAACTGGCTGAAATTAATTCCCGGGCTGCCGAGTTGCAGGCACAACTTAAAACAATCATGAAGGAACGCGCCAACCTGGAACTACCTTGAGTTTGATTTTATTCACCTCAAGGTTCTTAATGATTAATCATAAACCTCCGCTTCATCTGAAGCGGAGGTTTTTATTTTAATATGGAAGGAAAAAGCCTAAAGCGTGACCCTATTTCACCTCCCAAATGGTAAAATCAGGCATATTAATCATCGAAAGGGAGATATGGAACATGGGTCTCAAACCTGATCACTGGATCCGCAAAATGGCGCTGGAACATGGCATGATTGAACCATTTATTGATGGACAGGTCCGCGAAGGAGTCATATCCTATGGTTTATCGTCCTACGGTTACGACATCCGGGTGGCGGATGAATTTAAAATTTTCACCAACGTATTTTCTGCGGTTGTGGATCCCAAACAATTTGACCCGCGTTCGATGATTGATTTCAAGGGCAATGTCTGCGTAATTCCACCCAATTCCTTTGCCCTGGCGAAAACCGTTGAATATTTTCGCATCCCGCGTTCGACAATGACCATCTGTGTGGGGAAAAGCACCTATGCCCGCTGCGGGATTATCGTCAATGTCACACCCTTTGAGCCGGAATGGGAAGGCTATGTCACCCTGGAAATTTCCAACACGACTCCTCTGCCTGCCCGGATTTATGCCCACGAAGGGATTGCCCAGGTGATCTTCTTTGAGGGGGATGAAGTCTGTGATATATCCTACGCTGACAAGAAGGGCAAGTACCAAAAGCAAAGCGATATCGTTCTGCCGAAAATTTAATGGTTTACAACACAACCCAGCCCGGCTGCAGCCCCGCTGGAAAAAGCAAATTGCAGGTTGTAACCGCCGCAGGGTCCAATTACATCCAACACTTCACCTGCAAGGAACAAACCGGGGATTAATTTTGATTCCATCGTTGCAGGATTAATTTCACCCAGCGGCACTCCACCGGTGGAAACCTGGGCGTAATCAAAACCGCGCACCCCCTGGATGTCCGTTGCGAGGTGGGTCAACCGGTGAAGGACGCCCTCCAGTTCCTGGTTCCTGATCTCATTCATTCCCACCTCAGGTGGTAAATTTGATAACCGTAAAACGACCGGTGGCACCTTGACCGGAAGGACGGAACCCAGCAGCACCCGCAATGGCACCGTTTCAGCATGTTTTTGAGAAAGCAGGTTTCGCAGGCGGATTTCCATTTCACCCGGCAGCAAGTTAAGGATAAGGGTCAACTGTGAGCGGGGTCGGGTGCTGATCAGGTGACTTAAATCCATCACTGCCGGACCGTTAAACCCCCATTGAGTGAAGATCAGGTTGCCGCTGGTTTCTCCAAGCAGTGCGTTTCCTTCCCACAGCTGGGAAGTCACATCCAGCCGTACTCCCTGGAGTTTGTGAAATTGCCGCATATCCGCCAGGACCGGCGCCAGCGCCGGGTATATCGGTTGGATGGTGTGACCCAATTCCTTGAGCATTGGATGGAGATCTCCACGGGAACCAAGCGTTGGATAGGCTTTGCCGCCTGCAGCAACAATCAGGCGGTCAAACATCCATTCGGCATCGTCCACTTTGACGATAAATTTCCGGCTTGTTTTTCGCAATCCAACCACGCGGCTGTTGAGGTGTAATATCACCCCTGCCTGTTGCAAAGCAGCAGAAAATGCATCCACTACGGTGGCAGCTGAATCAGAACAAGGATAATACCAGCCGTCTTGGGTATGGTAAACCAGCACACCAATCAATTCCAGTGTCCGAATCAAATCCTCCCTGCCAAAATGTGAAAAGAGTTGCGCCAACAGGTCGGGTTGATCACAGACATAACGGTCGGAATCCGTGTGGGTGTTGGTCAGGTTGCAGCGTCCGCTACCGGTAACCAGCAGTTTGCGCCCCACTCCGGAATTCGAATCAAACAGTATGACCTTTGCGCCTCCCCAGGCAGCATGCAAGGCAGCCATCATTCCCGCCGGTCCGGCGCCAATAATTCCCACCTGCAATTGATTTTTCATATATTTACCATAATCGGAATAATGCCATCCGTCAAGCAAATTGATGGAAAGAAATTTTGCAATGAGGGAAGGTCAAACAAAAAAATTTTAATGACAATGAAAATCATTTATTAAGGTTTATGGTACAATGACTTGAAATTGTACTTGGAAAAGGAGCAATTATGCCTCCAATTTTACAACTGACCAATATTACCAAGCGATTTCCGGGCGTTTTAGCAAATGACCATATTAACCTTGAACTGAACCAGGGGGAAATTTTGGCATTGTTGGGAGAAAACGGTGCCGGAAAAACCACGCTCATGAACATTCTTTACGGTCTCTACCAGCCGGATGAAGGACAAATTCATGTACGTGGTGAAGAAATTACAGTTCACTCCCCCACGGATGCCATCCAGGCTGGAATTGGTATGGTCCACCAACATTTCATGTTGATCCCGGTCTTCACAGTCACTGAAAATGTAATGCTTGGTCTGGAGGAAGCCAATAAACTTGGCTTTCTTAATCGTCCCAAAGCAGCCGCCAGAGTTCATGATATTTCTGAAGCCTATGGCTTGGAAGTTGAAGCGAATGCCTATGTACGGGATTTACCAGTGGGCGTTCAGCAGCGTGTGGAAATCATCAAACTGCTGTACCGGAATGCTGAAATCCTGATCTTCGATGAACCCACAGCAGTACTGACACCTCAGGAAGCGGATGAACTATTTAAGATCATGCGCTCACTGGCAGAACAGGGGAAATCCATCATTTTTATTACCCATAAATTGCGTGAGGTGTTGGATGTGGCTGACCGGATCGTAGTCATCCGGCGCGGTGCTGTGGTTGGCGAAACCACCCCATCAGAAGCAGACAAGAACAGATTGGCAGCCATGATGGTGGGACGCGCCGTTCAACTGGAAGTGGAAAAATCACCCGCCAAACCCGGTGATGTCATCCTGGAAGTTAAAGATCTGGAAGTGACCGATGATACCCAGCAGGTCATGGTGGAGCAGGTCAGCTTTAGTGTGCGGGCTGGTGAAATAGTCGGTCTGGCAGGGGTCCAGGGTAACGGTCAAACCGAACTGGTTGCCGCACTTACCGGTCTGCGCCGCCCCAGCGGTGGCAGCATCCTCCTGTTGGGCGAGGATACCACCAATGCAAACCCGCGCTTCATCACCGAGCTGGGTTCCGCTCATGTACCTGAAGATCGCCAGAAGGATGGTCTGGTGCTGTCCTTCCCGGTCAAGGATAACCTGGTTCTCTGTACGTACTACAGACCTCCTTTTGCAAAAAGAGTCAACCTGAACCAATCTGAAATCAACAGGAACGCTGACCATTTGATCGAGCAGTTTGACATCCGCACACCCAGCGCTGAAACCAATGTCGGCTCCCTGTCAGGCGGCAACCAGCAAAAAGTCATTATAGCCCGCGAATTTTCCCGACCCATTCATTTCCTGGTTGCTTCCCAACCTACCCGGGGACTGGATGTTGGTTCCATTGAATACATCCACCAGCAGATTGTGAAAAAGCGCGATGAAGGTACTGCCATCCTGCTGGTTTCTCCTGAATTGGACGAGATTATGGAACTCTCAGACCAGATTGCAGTCATGTACCGGGGAAAAATTGTTGCATTTGTGGATGCTGAAATTGCCACCAAAGAATATATCGGTCTCCTGATGGCTGGTATAAAGCCGGAGACCATCCCACCACCCACACGGAAACGTGCGGTGGAAGCTACTTTCTAAGGAGAGGGTAAACCTGTGGCTGACGAAAAGAAAACTCCTGTGGATGCCGGGAAGGTTATCCTGCAAGAAGCAACCCATGAACCTGCCCCCTCCAAAAACAATAAACGGAATGTGGGACGGGCATTGTTAATCCCCGCCCTGGCGGTCATCACCGGTCTGTTGATTGGCGCCTTTATCATCATCTTTACAACGGAAGAAGTCTATACCGGTTTTCAGACATCATTTGGTGCGGGAATGGCTGCCGTCTGGGACTCCGTTTCCAAAGCTTATGGAGCGCTGTTCACCGGGGCATTTGGCAATCCAGTCCGGATCGTTGAGGCTTTGTTCAGCGGTGATGCACTTGAAATCCGCCGGGCGATCAACCCCTTCCTGGAAAGTCTGGTGGTTTCCACACCTTACATTTTTGCTGGGCTTGCGGTTGCCTTGGGTTTTCGCGCCGGTCTGTTCAACATCGGTGTGGAAGGACAACTTTTCATGGGTGCCCTGGCTGCCACCTTTGTAGGATATTCCATCAAGGGATTGCCCGCCTATATTCATATGCCGCTGGCACTGCTGGCGGGTGCCCTGGGAGGTGCTGTTTGGGGCTTCATCCCCGGCTGGTTGAAAGCTAAAACCGGCGGTCATGAAGTCATCAACACAATTATGATGAACTGGATTGCTTTCCGGTTGACAGACTGGCTGCTGGCCGGACCGATGCAGCGCCCGGAATCAGGCGGCATGCCCATCAGTCCAATCATTGAAAAATCAGCCCAGATCCCCCAGTTCTTTCCATCACCCATTCGCTTTCACCTGGGCTTTATCATCGCACTGGCTGTGGCTTATTTTGTTTACTGGTTCCTGTTCAAAACCACCTGGGGCTTCAACCTGCGGACAGTGGGTGCCAATCCCAGCGCTGGGCGGTATGCAGGCATGAACATTGTCAAGAACACAATTCTGGCGATGTCCATTTCCGGCGCACTCGCCGGATTGGCAGGGGCAAACCAGGTTCTGGCAATCACCCGCAGCATGGCGATGGGATTGTCATCCGGATACGGGTATGACAGCATCGCCCTGGCTCTGCTGGGTAACAGTTCCCCGTTGGGAGTTGTGCTGGCTTCGTTGCTGTTTGGTTTTCTGCGCAACGGTGCCACACAAATGATGGTGGTTTCCAAGATTCCCATTGATATCATCTCCATCCTGCAGGCATTGATCCTGATATTTATTGCAGCGCCTGCCATTATCCGAGCCATTTGGCGAATAAAAGCCCCGAAGGTCGGCGAAGAAGGAGTGGTGGTTTCCACCTCCTGGGGAGGGAATAAATAATGGCTACAACTGTTATACACCGACGAAAAATTGAAGTCGCCGCACCAACCCGCCAGCGGGTGATGGGAATCATCTTCCTGTTATTCGCTGCGTTGACCTATTTCATCTTCATCCGGCAGACGGATGGAACAGCCATGACCCGTTTTGTCATGACCCCGGGCGGGTTGACTCAGGGCGTGATGGGGGACTGGGTTCTCCATTCCCGGATTACCTTATTCATCCTGGCAATCGTCTCCGCCGTTCTGGGAGGTGTGCAAATTGCCCGCGGGTTTGGACGTGCCACCAATTCTGTTTTGGGTCTTGTATCACTGATATTCGTATTTGGCTTCCTCGTATGGGCAGCCGCGGACAAATCGCTCAACCTGGGCGGCATGCTCAGCAATGCTGTCCTGCGCGCTGTTCCCATTACACTGGGTGCTTTTTCCGGTGTCTTATGTGAACGTGCCGGTGTTGTCAACATCGCCATTGAAGGAATGATGCTGCTGGGTGCCATGCTGGGTGCCTTCGTGGGCTCGGTAACCAACAGTGCCTGGCTGGGTTTACTGGCAGCTGTTGCCGGTGGAGTGCTGCTTGCCCTGGTGCATGCCGTCCTCTCGATCAAATACAAGATCAATCAGATCATTTCCGGTACTGTGATCAACATCTTCTCCACGGGTCTCACCTCCTACATTTCAGCCAAGTTCCTGCAAGTCTACCAGCACCTGAACAAGGCGCCCATGTTCCAGCGCGTTCCCATCCCAGGTCTGGCGGACATCCCACTCATCGGACCCATCTTCTTTAACACCAATCTGTTCGTTTATGCCATGTTCATATTCCTGATCGTCCTGCAGGTCGCCTTGTTCACCACCCGTTGGGGTTTGCGGCTCCGTTCGGTGGGTGAGCACCCCAAGGCAGCCGATACACTGGGAATCAATGTCTTCAAGACCCGTTACATGGCGGTTCTGCTGGGCGGTGCCATGGCTGGATTTGCAGGCGCATATTTCACACTCGGTTCCGTGGGTCGGTTCGATGAGATGATGACCGCAGGACGCGGCTTCATCGGTCTGGCAGCCATGATCTTTGGCAACTGGACGCCAATTGGTTCGTTTGGCGCCGGTCTGCTCTTCGGATTTGCAGATACACTTGGCTCCAAACTGACCATCCTTGGCAGCGCCATTCCGCCTGAATTCATGGCAATGCTGCCCTACCTGGTGACGATGGTTGTCCTGGCTGGCGTGGTTGGTCGCGGTCATGTTCCGGCGGCTGATGGCGTTCCATATGAAAAGGAATGACATTTTCTGACCCCATTAAAGACCGGGCTGATCTGTGTCACCCCGGTCTTTTTAATCCAAATGCCAGTTTCCCGTTCTGGTTTATAATATTTCTCGGACACCTGATTTTTACGCAAAAGGATATTAAATGAAAACCATCCAAGTTGAACATATTTCCAAAACCTTCAGCACACAACGCGCAGTGCATGATGTATCCTTTGAGGTGGAACCCGGCGAGATCTTTGGTCTGTTGGGACCCAACGGTGCTGGCAAGACCACCACCATCCGCATCATTTTGGATCTTTTCAAACCTGATTCGGGCAAGGTAAGCATCCTGGGCGGTGCAATGACCGAGGACAAGAAGAACAACATCGGTTACCTCCCCGAAGATCGGGGATTGTACCAGGATATCCAGCTGGAACGGACACTGGTGTACCTGGCAACCCTCAAGGGTGTGCCCCAGTTGGAAGCCAAAAAACGCATTGATGATTACCTCACCCGCTTTGACCTGGCGGAGCACCGTAAAAAGAAGATCAAGGAATTAAGCAAGGGCATGCAGCAGAAAGCCCAGTTGATTTCCACGCTGGTCCACAAGCCGGAACTGATCATCATTGATGAACCTTTTGCCTCCCTTGATCCTGTCAATACGCAGATGGTAAAGGATATCCTGCGTGATCAGCGGCAAAACGGCGTATCGATTGTCATGTCCACTCACCAGATGCACCAGGTTGAGGAGCTGTGCGACCGGCTGGTTTTGATTAATAAAGGGGACAATATGTTGTATGGCGAGTTGAACGAGATCCGCCGCCGGTATGCCGGCTCGGATGTGAATGTGCGGGTACTGAACAGTCTGCCGACCAGCCTGCCGGGGGTGGAGCATGTCTCACCCCACAATGGGGGTCATCGCCTGCATCTTACCTCCGGTTCATCTCCCCAGGACGTGCTGCGCAGCCTGGTTAACCAAGGCATGGTCGTTGAACAATTTGAAATTGCCGTTCCCACCCTGGATGAAATCTTTATCCAGGTGGTTACCGAAGCAGGGACAGCCGAATGAGTAAAATCTGGTTGATCTTCAAACATGAGTATTTACACCATGTGCTGAACAAGCGCTTCCTGCTTGCCATCCTGGGCATGCCGGCAGTAATCGTGATCAGTGCCCTGTTCGGCATCCTGGCAGTTGTCATCGGAACCAATCACACACCCATCGGTTATGTGGATCAATCCGGTCTGATCGTGGAAGCCGCCCCCCCGCCCGAGAAGAGTTTTGTGGAACCCGTGGTGGATGTAATTCGTTACCCGGATGAAACTTCCGCCCGGCAGGCACTGGATGAAGGAAAATTACAGGGTTACTACATTTTTCCCACTGATTACCTCAAAACAGGAATTGTTCAACTGGTGGCACCCGATCCAGTCGCCAGCAGTGCCGAGACGGAATTGATCCGCTTGATCACGCACAATCTTCTGGTTGGACAGCCCGAAGCGGTGATGGAACGCATCCAGGATGGACCTCTCCTGGAAATCCGTTCCAGCGATCAAAAACGGCAGCTCTCGCAACAAAACTGGATTGGAATTGTTCTTCCACTTGTTGCTGCAGTGTTGTTCATGATCGCAGTAAATGCCAGTGGTGGTTACCTGCTTCAGGCATTGGTTGATGAGAAGGAGAACCGTACCATTGAAATCCTGCTAACGTCAGTATCCTCCGACCAGTTGATGATTGGAAAGACATTGGGGAACCTGAGTGTCGGCATCACACCATTGTTGGTCTGGCTTTTGGTGGGAGGAATTGTTGTGGGTTTTTTCATTAACAGCCTGCCGGCGGAATTTCATGGACAATACGATTGGAATATGGTTTGGGTTCTGGTTTTGAGTTTCATCCCCGCCTTTTTGATGATTTCCGCTTTGATGGCAGCCGTGGGGGCTACCGCAACCGAAGCTCGTGAAGCCCAGCAGGTTGCGGGTCTGTTCTCCCTGCCCATCATGCTGCCATTGTTTGTGCTGCCGGCTCTCATGCAAAATCCCGACGGGATGATCTCAGTAACCCTGAGCTTGATCCCATTCACTGCGCCGGTGGCATTGACAACCCGGATATCCTTCTCAACCGTACCAGCCTGGCAATTGATTCTCTCCATCAGCTTGATCTGGTTGATGGCGGCAGGAGCACTCTGGCTTGCCGGTCGGGCATTCCGGCTGGGAATGATGCGGTATGGTAAAAAAGTCTCCTTCCGGGAGCTGTTCCACAAGGAGGCAGTCCAATGAAGAAGATAAAACTGATCCTGGCTCGTGAACTGTACACAACAGTTTGCAGGAAATCTTACTTACTAACATTAATCCTGGTCCCACTTATTCCATACCTGTTGATAAGTGGCATGGACCAATTGAAGAATCGGGCGGACATCCCTTCGCTGTCGGAAATTATCATGCCCACCAACGAGCAGGAAATTCATGGATTTGTAGACCCGGGCGGATATATTCGGGAAGTTCCGGAAGCCTGGGGGAATGTCCTTCTACCGTATGCCGATGAGACTGCTGCCAGTGCAGCCCTCCAGCAGGACACAATCCAGGGATATTACCTCATCTCCGCTGATTATATTGAAAGCGGCAAGGTAATTTTTGTCCGGAGTGATTACAATCCATTGGCTGGGATGGATCAATCACAGGACCTGGAGGAAACGCTGGTTTACAACCTGTTGGGAGGTGATGCAGACCTGACAGGTCGTGTATTTTCCCCCCTGCAGCTGGAAAAAACTTATCTCAATGCTGCTCCACAGCGTGAATCGGATTCTTCGTTGACCTTTTTCATTCCCTACGCGGTGGTGATGCTGTTCTATATCACCATTTTTGGATCCGCATCCTTGCTGCTCTCCAGCGTGGCGACGGAAAAACAAAACCGCACCATCGAGATTCTGATGACCTCCGTCACCCCATTGGAAATGTTGACCGGCAAAATTATTGCCCTGGGGATAGCCGGACTGATTCAGACTGTTTTTTGGACAGGGTGCGGCGTGTTGATCATGAAAATGAGCGGCGGTATTTTTAATTTTTCCGAGGCTTTCCAAATTCCACCCAGCCTCATCGCCTGGGGCGGTGTGTTCTTCCTTCTGGGTTATGCCATGTATGGCGCTCTGATGGCGGGGATTGGGGCACTGGTTCCCAACCTGCGGGAATCCGGCTCGGCGACGATGGTGGTGGTCATTCCTCTGGTCATCCCCTTGATGTTCATCAATGCCCTGGCGGAGGAACCCAGCGGCATCGTATCCACTGTACTCAGTCTGTTTCCACTGACAGCGCCGGTGACCATGATGGGGCGCCTTTCCGCGGTGGTTGTACCCCTCTGGCAGATTCTTCTTTCCATCGGTGGACAGGTGCTGGCTGCCTGGTTCCTGATTCGAGCCGCAGCGGGGCTGTTCCACGGGCAGATTTTACTCTCCGGGCAGTCCCTGAATCTCAAAAAGTTTGTACGCGCCCTTTTTGGTAAATTTTAAAAAATATGACTCAAGACATTCTCCTGCAAACTCTCACTTATGGGGGAGATGCGATGGGAAGACTGCCGGATGGACGGGCGGTTTTCGTGCCTTTTGCCCTGCCTGGTGAACGGGTGCGGATCGACATCCTCGAAGAAAAGCGCGGCTATGCGCGTGTCCGGCTGGTTGAAATCCTGGAACCCTCCCCGGAGCGCATCCTGCCGCGCTGCCCGCACTTCACCGAATGCGGCGGCTGTCATTATCAGCACCTGCCTTACGGGAAGCAGCTGGCAGCCAAAGCTGGGATACTTCGGGAACAATTGCAACGGATTGCCGGGATACCCGACCCCAATATTGAAGATATCGTTCCCTCTCCCCTACCCTGGAATTACCGCAACCACCTGCAATTTCACATCGACTCCCAGGGCAGGCTGGGTTTTAAAGCCGCCGGCTCCGACCACATCGTGCCTGTCCGTGAATGCCATCTGCCGGAGGATGTGCTGGATGGATTATGGCGGCAGCTGGAAATTGAACCTCTGCCGGGGTTGGAACGCATCGGGCTGCGGGCAGGTATGAACGGAGAAACCATGTTGACTCTGGAATCCAGCAGCCTGGAACTGCCGGAAATGGAGCTGGATTTACCGCTCTCCGTGGTGCATCTCTCCCCGGCGGGTCCGCTGGTCCTGGCAGGAGAACCATTGCTGTGGATGTCTGTACTGGGTGTGAATTTTCAGGTATCCGCCGGATCGTTCTTCCAGGTGAACAGCCCCATGGCAGGAGAAATGGTCCGGCAGGCGTTGGAATGGCTGCAACCCACCCGACAGAGTATCCTGCTGGATGTGTACAGCGGTGTGGGCTTGTTCTCCCGTTTCTTTGCCCCCTTGGTGAAATCCATTGTCGGAGTGGAATTATCCGAATCCGCGGTGGATGACTATGCAGCGAATCTTGACCCCTTTGATAATGTGTCGCTGTATGCGGGTCCGGCTGAGGATATTCTGCCCCATCTGGACATCCAACCGGACATGGCGATTGTGGATCCCCCCCGCACCGGTCTGGCGCGCCCCGCCCTGGACGCACTTGTCCGCATGGCTCCGCCGCAAATTTTATACGTCTCCTGCGATCCTGCCACGCTGGCGCGTGACATCAAACGGCTTTCATCAGCCGGCTACCGGCTGGTAAAAGCCCGCCCCTTTGATCTGTTCCCGCAGACCTACCATGTGGAGACAGTTGTCTTGATGTCACGCAAAGACAAATAAATAGGCTCCAAAGAGCTTGAAATCAGAGGTTCCCAGACTTTCGGTAAGAGTAACCGATTGTTGGGAACCTTGTTTTTTATACTCGGAGCATAGCTTGGAACATGAAATATAAGTTAGGGTTAATACTGCAGAACCGCTTTTTGTACTGCGAGACAAGAGAACTACTGTTTTTATAACAGGTTGAGACTAGAGAACTGTTGTTTAATGAATGAAGTAAAAGGCAGCAGTCCTATTAAAGAACTACTGCCTCGTTTGTGTTATCTTCCTAAATCATCACGGCTAATATGTTGTTTTAGAATTGCTCTCATACGCTTTCAGCAAATCTTCTCATCTATTCGATCTGGCTTATTCAAAATTGCATCTTGTGTCAAACCCTTTCCATAAGATTTCTACAATTTACTCTTGACTAATTCCTTATTTGGTAATAATATAATAATTGAAATCAATGGAGGTGTATTATGACCAAAAATATATATGATGTCATGCTAAACCCGACGCGGATGAGAATTGTACAAATTTTTGCATCCAATCAAACCATGACTGTGAATAAATTATGTGAAATAATTTGTGATGTTCCACGGACTACGTTATATAGACATATCAATATCATGATTGAAGCCGATATCTTAACGGTTATCCAAGAAAATAAAATCCGTGGAAGTGTCGAGCGGGTTCTTGCACTCAATGTAAGCAAAATAAGCGAACAAAATACAATGGACAATATTCCACAACAGGCATTTAATTTTTTAATGAACACTTACTCAAAGTTTGAAAAGTATTTTAATAGAGAGAATTTTACACCGGGCAACAATAAGATATTTATTAATAATACAGTAATGATGATGGATGACCAAGAGTTTGAACTCTTTCTTTCTGAACTGCAATCATTACTAATAAAATACCATTTTGATATGACAAGTGGGCGAAAACCAAGGGATATATCAATAATATCTGCGCCCCCATTGGAGAATGAATATGATTAAGAGCGATGTAGAAAAGAAAAGAGGTAGAAAAAATGACAGTTTTCGTGATAATTATAAGCGTTATAGTCTTAATAAATATAATTAGTTTAACAATAAACCAAGTGTTCTTTTTACATGAGCTTGACGATATTTCTCCATATGGTGAGTTAGTCGATGTTAATGGACAAAAAATGCACGTTTATTCTATGGGGAATGGTAAAAAAACGATTGTATTATTGCCCGATTTTGGCGTGCCGTTGCCTAGTGCAGATTTTGCCCCATTAATGAGAGAACTATCAAAGGAATATACCGTCGTTTGTATAGAATATTTTGGAATTGGATTCAGCGATGAAACGGAAGTCCCCCGTACAAATGCTAATTACGTGGAAGAAATCAGAATGGCGTTAAGATCGGCCGGATTCAATGCCCCTTATATTCTAATGCCGCACTCTGGCTCTGGAATATATAGTGAATACTATGCTACAAAATATGCTGATGAAGTGTCTGCTATTATTATGCTTGATACTACTTCATCAGCAAAAACTGAAACTAATGTCCCTAAGTTTGTTTATAGTCTGGGTAAAGTGCAACAGACTATTGGGCTTGCCCGATTATATAATCCTATTATTGTGTCATCAGTGCTTTCGATGAATGAAGAAAATGGCTATACAAAGAAAGAAGCTGATGATTATACTAAATTTTTTAACCATTCATACAATGATACGGTTATCGACCAGCTATCACGGTTCAATGAAAATATTGAAGAGGTGATGAACATGGGTTTTCCATGTGAAGTACCTGTCCTAAAGATTGTCGCTTCTGAAACTGCGCAGGGAAAACAGACTGGTAAGGAATACCAAAATCTCCATATGAGCAGATTGGGTGCAAATGCACAATGGATAACTGTTAAAGGAACCCATTTCATATATCATGATAGTGTCGTAGCCATTCATAACACTGCGAAAAGTTTTTTGCATGAAAATGAGAGTGGAATAACAACCACATAAAAACCGGTCGACATTTTTTCGTCAACTGAAGGATGGCAATGGCATCAATAATGGCAACTGGGGCCATGTTGAGACGGTGGTATTGATGTCAAGGGTAGAAGATTGAGTGACTGAAAAGGCTTGAATTATTGCTTTTCAAGATTTGATCGTAAAAATCAAGTGCGTGGAAATCGTGAAAATATCGCATCGCGGAAACAAGTCAAAGCCGGCAGTTTTGAGTGTACCAGAGCGAAGTAGATGTCGGCGTTTGGCGAGTGGTCGGTTTAGTAGCACGGACTAACGAATGGTCGATTTAGATGTTTTTTGAAATAATCGAGGTTGTGTGGTCGGGTTGGATGTTTTTCGGCTTTTGCTGAGGTTGAGGAAGTAAGTTAAATCTCTCCACTAAAATCGTAATACAATGATTATAGGAAATGTAGTATTATGGAAGGAGGGTGCCATGCGATGTCCAGAAAACATACCAAAGATCAATCCGACGTTGTGAATACACTCTTTATCACACTCTACTTGCGTGCCATCGAATCGCAACGTCCTGATGCATTGGTAAAAGATGAATGGGCGGAAGAGATAGTCAGACAATTGGACCAGGATTTCTTAGAAAAAACGCTGGCCTTGACTGAAGAATCCGGACGAATCGTAATGATTTTGAAAAGCCGTGATTTCGACCAGATTACTCAAGCCTATCTGACTGATAATTCGAATGCGGTAGTTGTACATCTGGGGTGCGGCCTCGATACACGGTTTGAGCGCGTTGATAACGGGCGTGTAGAGTGGTATGATCTGGATCTTCCGGAGGTCATAGATCTCCGCCATAAATATATTGGCGATAAAGGCGCGCGGCATCATGATCTGGCTTGCTCTGTGCTTGAGAGGGCATGGATCGATGAATTGAAGATACATAGCCGACGCCCGTTCCTGTTTTTGGCCGAAGGTCTTTTCATGTACCTGGACGAAGTACAGGTCAAGTCGATCGTATTAGCCATAAAACAGAATTTTCCGGGTGCTCAGCTTGTTTTTGACGCCTACTCACCATTCATGCGCTGGGCTCATAATTTTAAAGTTTTTCGAACTCGGGTCGGCTCACGCTTGAATTGGTCATTGAAATATGCCAAGGATTTGGAGCGCTGGGGCAGTGATATTCGCCTGCTCGAAGAGCGATATCCTTTTTCGTACCCGGAACCCCGGCTGCGCAGTCTGTTGAAAATACGGGCGATTCATGCCCTTGCCAAGGGGATAGGTGTTTTCCGTTTTCAGTTATGAATTGGAACCTTATCGCTTTTCATGGTCAAAACCGTTACCATCTTTTGATGGAATTCGTTTCCAGCTTAACAAACCACTTCCAATAGACATGATTTAGTCGATTTAGATAACATCGTTTGTAAGTGATCGATTTAGATGTTTTTTGAAATTACCGGGGTTGTGTGGTCGGTATTGATTTTTACCGTTGTGTTGATATTTTTTCCGTGAAATAGGCGAACCAACATCATGGAAATATTATAAAATGATAGTTGGTCATTGAGAAAATGATATCCGGGAGACCAATGAATGTCATGGCTATTATTAGCCTGATCATCAGCATTGGATGGTATGAACCTGAACAAATATTTTAAAGGCGGGGTATTATGGATAAAGAAATACTAATCAATCGTCTTAAAGCAAAACCGGACTTGAATCTATTCATCGTCGAAGCCATTGAAGACTCAACAATCTTAAATTCCTTGTTTCAGATAGTCTTAACAGAAACATCCAGTATTAAATATGTGTGTACAAAAATCATCCGCATGGTGAGTGAGCAAAAACCAGAACTCATCTATCCCTACTTTGAGGATATTTTCAAATGGCTCCATCACAAAAACAGTTTCATCAAATGGGATGGAATCCTGATCCTGGCTAATCTCTCAGCGGTCGACCACGAAGATAAGTTTGGGGAAATCTATCAGGACTACTTTGCATTGATTCAAGATCCACAGATGATTACAGCAGCTAATGTTATTGGCAATGCATGGAAAATTGTCCTTGCCAAGCCTGAACTGGAAAGTTACATCACCAGGAGATTATTAGAGGTGCCAAAAATTATCTATATGAATAAAGGCGAGCCTTCGCCTGAGTGCAATTGCATCGTGTGTGGGCAGGTGCTGGAATGCTTTGATCATTATTTTGACTTCTCAGGGAATCAAGCTGCGATGATCCATTTTGCAGAAGAACAATTGGGAAGTCACCGAAAAGCGGTGGCAATAAAGGCTGAGGAATTTTTAAGACGCCATTCAGGCAAAGGAATATAATTCTTGGAATTCAGATGTTTCCGAGGTTGACTGAGCAGGGTGGATGAAATTAATTGAATTTGACCGGGAGGATAGGTATGAAAACTCTGAATGAGCTTATAAGCGATTACACCTGCCATTTGCAGCAGGGAGAAATACAGCTTGCCTATAAGGGAATACTTGAGTTCATCGGTAAATTGCGGGCTGATTTCATTAAAAAATATCCGCACTACGACGCAAGTGGCATATACCAGGGTTATATGGATATGTCATATTTTTCATTAACAACAAAGCCCTTAAAGGATAAGGGGCTTAAGATAGCCATAGTCTATCTGCATGAAAAAGGCAACTTTGAAGTTTGGCTTTCCGCCCGAAACAGAGAAATATCCAAGCAATATGAGTCTGTGTTTTGCGGTAAACCCTTTGATGGGATTACAGTATTTCATGACGATAATAATCCGGACGCCATCATGGAATGTACCTTAATTTCTTCACCGAATTTTGAGGATCAGGTAATTTTGATGGAGATTATTGAGCAAGGTACCGAAGCGTTCATAACAGCTGTAAGCAATCTTCTTATAAGATAGATTTTTTGGTCAATGCACTTGTAATTGAGGAGGTTTTGTTGTGGCTGATAAAAAAATAATTCATAATTTCCCACCATTGCCTCCCAAGCGGGAAAAGCGAGTAGGCATTACCTGTCGTGTAAGCACAAACAGTGTTGATCAGCTTTAAGCTTGCCGAGTGTGAGAGAGCAGGATATATGGGTGTTGAATGAAAAGGTGTATCCATGGATGAAAAATTGATCGCCCCTTGTGGGATGAATTGCTGTTTATGCATCACTTATCAATTCAAGGTACATGATATAAACAGACGAGGGTTTCACAAAAAATATTGTCCAGGATGCATTCCGAGGGGAGAAAACTGCAGGCATATGAGAGATGCTTGCGAATTGCTGGCTAAAGGCAGCATCCGGTTTTGTTTTGAATGCGAAAACTTCCCTTGTAAGAGATTGAAGGCATTGGATAACCGCTACCGTACAAAATACCATATGAGCATGATAGAAAACCTCAACTACATCAACGAATTTGGCATGGAAGAATTCTTAAAGAAGGAACGTGATAAATGGCTTTGCCCAGAGTGCGGAGGGACAATTTGTTGCCATAATGGACTATGTTTAAATTGTAATATTGATACGCTACTCATGAATAAAAAATATCGGTGGGGTGAAGAGAGGTGAAAGGAATGGCGGTTGAGAAGCAGTATGAATCGGACATTGAAGAGATATTATCACACCGGCTCGATAATGGTGCTGACCTCTGGACAACACCTGATAAACGATTAATCAAAGGTTCGCCATTTTCGACTATAGAGAGCGTAATGTACTTGTTGGAATTAGGAATGGAGCCTACAGAATCAATATTGAAAGATAGCGCTGAATTAATATTCAGTACCTGGCAGGGGGATGGTCGTTTCAAAATATATTCTAAAGGCTCCATTTACCCATGCCACACAATCCATGCCGCCGATACGCTTTGCCACATGGGGTATGTTTCGGATGCCAGACTGCAAAAAACTTTCCAGTATTTATTAAACATCCAGCAGACAGATGGAGGGTGGCGCTGTAATAAATTCAGCTTTGGTCGGGGTCCCGAAACAGAATATTCAAATCCATTACCAACGCTTATCGCCTTAGATGCATTTCGCTTTAGCGACTATCTCAACAAAGAACCTGCGCTTGATAAGGCAGTAGATTTCCTGCTGAACCATTGGACAATTAGGAAACCCATTGGTCCCTGCCATTATGGAATTGGGACATTATTTATGCAAGTTGAATATCCTTTCCGTAACTACAATCTTTTTGTTTATGTCCATGTCCTATCCTTTTACAACCGAGCCAAGAAGGACAAGAGGTTTCTCGAAGCTTTGGAAATCTTGGAATCGAAAATGGTAGATGGGCAGATCGTGGTTGAGCGCGTTGTTCCGAAGTTGGCTGGTTTATCATGTTGTAAAAAGGGACAAACAAGTGAATTGGCAACAATACGTTATCATGAAATTCTTAGGAACCTTGAATAATGAGAGGGCTCCACAAATTCCAATTTGGAGTAAAACGATTACGCATAATTTTTCGATATGTTCCCGTGAACCCTAAAACCGTTGAACTGTTTCCACTTACTGATAAAACACGATAAAACTGTTGACCTGTTTCCATGAACACATACATCAATACTGGCAACTTGTGGCATGTGGAGTGAGTGGTACTGAAGTCACGCCGCTAAACCCTGGTTTTCCTGGATTTGCCCACTGACATCTGTATTAACTGCCAAATTTATAGGTGTTTTTATATGTATAAACATATATAAGCCACACGTAATTTTTACGCCGGGTAGTATTATGTATTTTTACCAGCTTGGGGACCATCAACATTGTCCTGATGAGGAATGGATAATTAATCAAAAGCTGCCTGGCGATAAAATCAACAGCCATTAAGGCTTACAACAATCCGATTCCGGGTTACATTTTTCAGGGGAAAATTCCAAAACGCCTTTTTCTGCCCAAGGGAACGTAAAGTCCTGGATAAGTGTTTCAGAAGAAGCTCGATAGAGTAAATAATCAATGCGAGTTTTTAAGGAGTATGACACAGTAAACGTATCACCATTAATGGGCAGCTTTCTTATAAATTGCATATCAACCAGCGGATATGACACATGAACAATTGCCCGCCGAATCTCGAATAAATCATGACACAGGCCAATTGATTCGGGCTCACCCAATATTTGAATGATCTCTCCTAGCTCTGGGCGATGCTTTCGGTCAAAATAAAAGGAAATGCGATCAACGATATTTTGTTCATCAACTTCAACCCGCACAGCCACCGATTGTTTCTCAAAATTAATGGTTAAAAAA
>ERZ1026800.482-NODE-482-length-33910-cov-3.134535_pt1 | contig 33910 bp, 35 predicted proteins | sample MGYA00520873_ERZ1026800 | MGnify/ENA primary metagenome ERZ1026800 (study PRJEB33270, sample SAMEA104284475) | anaerobic digester metagenome | biome: Anaerobic digester microbiome; feature: mesophilic sludge digester; material: Anaerobic digester biomass | place...
CGTCGCGGCTGGTCGACCTCATCCGCAACACCCTCGTGTTGCCACCTGGTCAGCTGCGGCGGCGCGGGCCCTGGGCCGCTGCGGGCGGCACCTGGGCGGGATCGTTCCCGGCATCCAGGACGCAACACGCCCGGAAGCAACTCGAGAAAAGGCCAGCGGGCCGCTCCGAGAGCGGCCCGCTGGCGTGTTGTTGGCAGCCCCAACGGGATTCGAACCCGTGCCGCCACCTTGAGAGGGTGGTGTCCTAGGCCACTAGACGATGGGGCCATGCTGCATGACTTGCTGACTTCAACCCTTTGCGGGTTGTTCACGCGACGGCGAGCCGTTGCGTTGGTTGGGGCGCAAGGAATCGAACCCTGAATAACAGAACCAGAATCTGCTGTGTTGCCAGTTACACCACGCCCCACCGGGGGTTTCCCCGAAGGGCGACAGAAGTGTAGCCACCCACCCCTGCAACTCCTACCGCGAAAATCATCCGGTGATCTGTAGCAGCCGATCGAAGCCGATGATGCGGCCGAGCGCCACCCCGGCTGCCTCCTTCAGTTCGTGCCAGAACACGTCGCCGCCACGAACCGGGCTGGTGCGGGTGGGCGAGACGTACGCGACGAGCCCGAGTTCCTGGCTGATCATGCGGATTCGCAATGCGTGGTAGGGGTCGCTCACCAACAGCACTCGCTCCAGGTCGCGGGTGCGCAGTTGGTCGCGGGCCAGGCGCAGCGAGTCGTACGACGTGTTGCCCTCCACCTGCACGATTGCGTCGGCGGGCACCCCGCGGGCCTCGAGGTAGGTCGCCGACGCCTGCGCCTCCGTGAAGCGGTCGCCCGGCCGGTTGCCTCCGGTCGTCACCACCAGCGGCGCAAGGCCCTGCTGCCAGAGCTCGACTGCGTGGTCGAGCCGGGCCGCGAGTTGCGGCGACGGCCGGCCGTCGTACTGTGCGGCGCCGAGCACCACGATGGCGTCGACCGGGCGCGCCTGATCGGTGTTGCCGGTGCGAAACACGATCCACAAGGTGGCGATGAAGTAGACCGCCAGCAGCCCGGCGACGCATGCGACCGCCCGGCGCGCAATCCGCCCTGGGCGGTGGCCCTCACGCTCGTCGGGCATGGGATCGCGAAGCTCGTCCGCCTCGCGGCCGGCGACCTCGGCCGACGCGGAACCGCGCGACGCCTCGACCTCGGAGCCCTGATGCGGGCTTGCATCGGAGGCCGCTCCCACGGTCAAGCGAGTGTCGCCTCCGCCGCGCGCATCCGGCGCAGCGTCTCCGCCCGACCCAAGACCTCCAGCGCCTCGAACAGCGGTGGGCCGACGGTGCGCCCGGTGACGGCCACGCGCACCGATGCCTGCGCCTTGCCGAGCTTCAAGCCATGGGCCTCGCCGGTGGCTTCCAGCGATGCCTTCAGCGACTCGGCGGTCCAGTCGACCACCGCCTCGTATGCGACGATCGAATCGCGCAGCACGGCAACAGACTCCGTCGCACCGAACGTCTTCGCCCACGCGGCCTCGTCGATCACCGGGTCGGGTAGGAACAAGAAGTCGACCACTCCTGCGGCGTCGGCCAAGGTGACGCAGCGCGGCTGGATGTGTGGTGCCATGGCCAGGAACATCTGCTCGTCGAAGCGGTCTGCCGGGAACGGTGCATCGGCCGCCAGCAACCACGGGCGGCAGGCCGCCGCGAACTGATCGACCGTGAGGGCACGGATGTACTCGCCGTTGAACGCCGCCAGCTTCTTCAGGTCGAAGAAGGCCGGCGAGTGGTTCACGTCCTCCAGCAGGAAGTCGCCTTCCATCTGCGCCCACGGCTGGATCTCGTCGCCCTTGGGTGTCCAGCCCAGCGTCATCAGGTAGTTGACCATCGCTTCGGGCAGGTAGCCCTCGTCGCGGTACTGCTCGAGCGCCACCTTGTCGCGGCGCTTGGAGATCTTCTTGCGCTGCTCGTTCACCAGCAGCGGCAGGTGCGCCCAGATCGGCGCCTCATGGCCGAGGGCCAGCCACATCATCTGCTGCTTGGGCGTGTTGGAGAGGTGCTCCTCGGCGCGCAGCACGTGTGTGATGCGCATGCTCATGTCGTCGACCACGTTGGCCAGCAGGAACATCGGGCTGCCGTTGCCGCGCAGCAGCACGAAGTCCTCGATGAGCGCGTTGTCGAACTCGACATCGCCGCGCACCAGGTCGTGCACGATGGTGCTGCCCGCAGGCACTCGGAAGCGCAACACGTGGCCCGGGCCGGGGCCGAGGCCGCGATCGCGTGACCAACCCTGGTAGCCCTGGTTGCCCTCCGCCTTGTTGCGGGCCTCCACGTCGGCAGCGGTCATGTCGCAGTAGTAGGCGTGACCGCCGGCCACCAGCTGTTGCGCGGCAGCGATGTGCTCGGCCGCGTACTCGCTCTGGAAGTAGGGGCCTTCGAAGTGCGGATCGTCGGCGCTGATGCCGATCCAGGCGAGCGCATCGATGATGCCCTGTGTCCACTCCGGCTGGCTGCGCTCGATGTCGGTGTCCTCGATGCGCAGCACGAAGGTGCCACCCAGCCGTCGCGCCAGCGCCCAGTTGAACAGCGCGGTACGTGCGCCACCCACATGGAAGTAGCCGGTGGGCGACGGAGCGATGCGAAATCGGGGGCCAGTCATGCGTGGTGGAGGCTATCCGCCGAGGTCGCACGGGTGAGGGCGTCGCCAGTGAACGCCAGGTCGAGAGCGCCACCCGTCCCTCCTCTGTGTCAAGACCTGCGACTCACACCCCCTCGTCACACCCCGACAGCGTGTACGTAGAACTGGGTGGGGCGGCGGGGTCAGGCCAGGAGGGCCAGGTTGCGGAGTTGACGCAGGGCCACCGAGAGCGTGGTGAGGTCGTGCGAATCGACTCGACGAATCTCGGTGAACAGCGCCGCGGCACGCGTGATCATGCGCTCGTTGGCCGCCATCCAGTCGGCAACCGAGCCGGCGATGATGGCATCCTCGGCCAGGTCGGCCAACGCCGCCAGCAGGTCGTCGCGCAACGCCGAACGGGCTTGTGTCTGCCAGCGGTTGCTGCGCGGCAGGCGGCCGATGGCCTCCCACAGCCACCACAGGTCGAGCTGTTCGAACACCTGCCAGTAGGCGCCGGCCACGGTGTGCATCGGTTGCTTGGTGCGCTCGGCCAGATCCACGACGTCGAAACCGGTGTGCAACAGCGGCCACAGCACGCTGCGCTGAGCGAGACCCTCGGGCACGTTGGCGGCGAGACGACCCGCCTCCAGCGCGAAGGCCTGCTCGCGCATGCGGCCACGCAGCTGCGCCTCCATCCCGTGCGACAGCGCGGCGATGCCCGGCCGGAACTCGGCAACCGCGGCTGCGATATCGACGGGGGCCTTGCGGTGGCGCAGCAGCCACAGCACCGCCCGCTCGGCCATCGTGCGCAGCTCGAGGAACAGCTCCAGCTGCGTATCCAGCTTCACCGTGCCACCCAGCGCATCGACCTGTTCCCACAACTCGACCAACCCGAAGATGTCGCGAACGGCGACCCATGCTCTCGTGATCTCGACCACGCCGAGGCCGGTCTCCTCGCTGAGGCGGTGGTCGAAGGAGATGCCCGACAGGTTCACCAGCTGGTTGCACACCTGCGTCGCCACGATCTCGCGGCGCAGCCGGTGGCCGAGGATCTGGTCGTGGAACTCGCGCTGCAGGCGCTGCGGGAAGTAGCGCACCAGATCCGGCTCGAGGTAGGCATCGTCGGGAAGGTCGCTGCGCACCATCTCTGCCACGTTGGCGGTCTTCGTGTAGGCCAGCAGCACGGAGAACTCGGGAGTGGTGAGGCCGGTGCCGGCCGACTGGCGCTCGGCGATCTGGCGGTCGGTGGGCAGGAACTCGAGCGCACGGTTGAGCCAGCCCTCGCTCTCCAAGGTGTTGAGATAGCGACTGTGCACGTTGACCATCGGCAGCGCTTGGCGGCGGGCGATGGCCAGCGCCAAGCCCTGTGCACGGTTGTCGTCGAGCACCAGCTCGCCGACCTCGTCGGTCATGTCGGCCAGCACTTCGTTGCGCTGCTCGAGGGTGAGCGTGCCGGCGGCCACGGCTGCGCCGAGCGCGATCTTGATGTTCACCTCGTGGTCGCTGCAGTCGACGCCCGCGGAGTTGTCGATGGCGTCGGTGTAGATCAGCCCGCCGGCAAGCGCGAACTCCACGCGGCCGCGTTGGGTGAAGCCGAGGTTGCCGCCCTCCCCCACCATCTTGCAGCGCAACTCGCCGCCGTTGACGCGCAGGCCGTCGTTGGCGCGGTCACCCACGTCGGCATGTGTTTCGCCGGTGGCCTTCACATACGTACCGATGCCGCCGTTCCAGAGCAGGTCCACCGGAGCCCGCAGGATCACCGAGAGCAGCTCGTTGGGTGAGAACGAGGAACGATCGGTGCCCAGCCGCCGGCATGCGGCCTCGCTGATCTCGATCGTCTTCAACGTGCGCGGGTACACGCCACCGCCGGCGGAGACGAGCGAGCTGTCGTAGTCGGCCCAGCTGCTGCGAGGCAACGCGAACAGTCGTTGCCGCTCCGCGAACGATGCGACCGGATCCGGATCGGGATCGATGAAGATGTGGCGATGGTCGAAGGCGGCGACCAGCTTCGCGTGCGGCGAGCGCAGCAGGCCGTTGCCGAACACATCGCCGCTCATGTCGCCGATGCCGACGATGGTGAGCTCGTCCTTCTCCACGTCCTTGCCGATGGCGGCGACGTGGCGGCGCACGCTCTCCCACGCACCGCGGGCGGTGATGCCCATCACCTTGTGGTCGTACCCCACACTGCCACCCGAGGCAAACGCGTCGCCCAGCCAGAAGCCGTACTCGGCGGCGATGCCGTTGGCGATGTCGCTGAACGTGGCGGTGCCCTTGTCGGCGGCGACGACCAGGTACGGGTCGTCGCCATCGAGGCGAACCGTGGCCGGCGGTGGCACGATGGCGTCGCCGACGATGTTGTCGGTGAGGTCGAGCAGGCCGGCGATGAACTGGCGGTAGCACGCGACCCCTTCGGCCCGGAACTCGTCGGCGCCGGCGGGCGGCCGCTTGAGGACGAAGCCGCCCTTCGCGCCGGTTGGCACGATGACGGCGTTCTTCACGATCTGCGCCTTCACCAAGCCCAGCACCTCGGTGCGGAAGTCTTCCCGGCGGTCGCTCCAGCGGATGCCACCGCGAGCGATGCGACCGTTGCGCAGGTGCACGCCTTCCACTCGTGGCGAGCACACCCAGATCTCGTACAGAGGGCGTGGTAGCGGCAGGTCGGGCACCTTGCTGGTGTCGAACTTGAACGCGATGACGTCGCGGTAGCCGGCGTTGGGGCCGGGCCGAAAGGCGTTGGTGCGCACCGTGGCCTCGATGAGCGCGAGCAGGGCGCGCAACGTGCGGTCGTCGTCGAGGCTGGGCACGGCATCGAGGGCGTCGACGATGCCTGCTCGCGCGACGTCGGCCTCTGCCGTACGGTCGCCGTCGTCGGGTGTGAAACGCGCAGTGAACAGCTGCACGAGCTGCGCGGCGATGCCGGCGTGACGAACCAGCGTGGTCTCGATGTACTGCTGGCTGAACGGGAAACCGATCTGGCGCAAGTAGCGCGCGTACGCGCGCAGCAGCTCCACCTGGCGGGCAGTGAGGCCTGCTCGCAGCACCAGTCGGTTGAGGCCATCGACTTCCACCGTGTTCTCGAACTCGGCGACGAACGCCCGCTGCACCTCGGCACGCGCCTCGGGCGTGAGGTCGATGCCCTCGGGCACCTGCACGCCCACGTCGTGCAGCCACACGCTGCGGGCGCCGAGATGGAAGCTGAACGCCCGCTCGTCGATGGCCCGGAAACCGAGCTGATCGAGCAAGGGCAACAGGTCGGCGATCGGCACCGCCGAGCCACCGTGATACACCCGGAAGCGCCACTCGTTGGTGCCGGCTTCGGTGAAGTGCATCATCGCCGTCTCGACCGCGTCGTCGGCGACGGTGGAAGCGATCCTGTCGATGATGGGCAGGTCGATGGCGGCGCTGTTGGGCCAGTTCAGCTCGTCGTACCCGGCAGGCACCACCGGCAGGAGGCGATCCAGAACCCTCGCCGCTGCTGCCTCGCCCACCACGGCCACCAATGCTTCGCGTGTCGCTGCAGCCCAATCGGCGGCAACCTCGCCGGCGGTTCCCTGAATGCTCACTTGCTCGTCCCTTCCCGACCACGCTGTCGCGAACTAGGTGTGTGCAGTGTGCCACAGGCCTCGTTGGCGAGTGGCCGACCGACGAGGGGTATGGTCGCCTTCATGGCCCAGATCAACGTTCTCGGCGAGGAGCTGCAACCCTGCTCACTCGACCCGCTCACCGGTTACTACCGCACCGGTTGCTGCGAGAACCACGGCGACGACCCTGGCCTGCACGTGATCTGTGTGGTCTGCACCGATGCGTTCCTGGCCTACTCGAGAGACGTGGGCAACGACCTCAGCACGCCGATGCCGCAGCACGGCTTCGCCGGGTTGGTGGCCGGCGATCAGTGGTGCCTGTGCGCAAGCCGCTGGCAGGAGGCGTTCGAGGCCGGCAGCGCGCCACAAGTGCGCCTGGCATCCACCCACGTCTCGGCATTGGAGTACTGCTCGCTCGCCGATCTCCGGGCCCACGCGATCGACGCAGCCCGATGAGCGTGTCGGTTGCTTCCGATGGGCCGGTGTGCGTGGTCACCATCGACCGCCCCGACGTGCGCAATGCAGTCGACGGGCCCACCGCGGCTGCGCTGGCGGCGGCCTTTCGATCGTTCGAGGCAGACGCGTCGCTGTCGGTGGCAGTGCTCACCGGGTCGAACGGCACGTTCTGTGCCGGCGCCGACCTGAAGGCGATCACCGACGGTCGCGGCAATCGCGTCGATCGCGACATGGCCGTCGACGGCCCGATGGGGCCATCGCGCATGATGCTCTCGAAGCCGGTGATCGCGGCGGTCGAAGGTTTCGCAGTGGCGGGCGGGCTGGAGCTGGCGGTGTGGTGCGACCTGCGGGTGGCAGCAAGCGACGCGGTGTTCGGGGTGTACTGCCGCCGGTGGGGCGTGCCACTCATCGACGGCGGCACCGTGCGCCTGCCACGGCTCGTCGGCCACAGCCATGCACTCGATCTCATCCTCACCGGTCGCGGTGTCAGCGGTGACGAAGCCGTACGCATGGGCCTGGTGAACCGCTCGGTTGCGCCGGGCACTGCGCTCGCCACCGCGGTGGCACTTGCTCACGAGATCGCAGCATTGCCGCAGGGGTGCATGCGTCGCGACCGGCAGAGCAGCTACGAGCAATGGGACTTGCCGCTCGACGAGGCGATGGCCAACGAGACGGCGCTGGGGCTGGCCACCATCATGAGCGGCGAGACGCTCGCCGGTGCCGCACGATTCGCCGGCGGTGAAGGCCGCCACGGCGATCGAGCGCGGCCCCACCTCGCTGGCGAGCACTGACATGCAGCGCGTGCCACTGGTCGATCTCGCACACTGGGCCGATGGCAGCGATCGCAGCGGCGTCGCCACGGCGGTCGACGAGGCGCTGTCCTCGGTCGGCTTCTTCCTCGTCGCCGGCCATGGCATCGATCCGGCACTGACCGCCGCCACTAGAGGGCTGTTCGCCGAGTTCTTCGCGCTGCCGGCGGCCGACAAATCAGCCGTTCGCATGCCGCACCTGGGAATGGCCGGATGGGCGCCCATGGGCATGGAAGCCAACGGCTACTCCTTCGGTCACGAGACCCCGCCCGACATGAAGGAGAGCTATCGGTTGGGTGCCCACGTGCTGCCCGGCAGAGTGGCGCTGCGCGGCGGCAACGTGTGGCCGGCGGCCCCCGACGGCTTCCGCGACACCGTCACGCGCTACATCGCCGAAGTCGATCGGCTGCACATGGAGCTGTTGCGAGTGTGCGCCATGGCGGCCGGCCTCGACGACGTCGAGTTCTTCGCACGGTGCGCCACGCGCAACGACAACACACTGAACGTGAACTGGTACCCGCCGCTGCACCACGTGGGCAAGCCACTGCCACACCAGTACCGCATCGGCCCGCACACCGACTTCGGCACGCTCACCGTGCTGCATCGTGAGCCCGGCTCGTCGGCGCTGGAAGTGCAGCTACCCGACGGCGCCTGGGTGCACGCCCCGGTCGTCGACGACACGTTCACCATCAATGGCGGCGACATGCTGGCGCACTGGTCCAGCGGGCGTTGGCGATCGGCCATCCATCGGATGCTGCCGCCCACCGGAGCCGCCGCCGAGCGCTCGCTGCTGTCGCTCGTGTACTTCTGTGAGCCCGATCCGGAGACGATGATCACACCGCTCGGGGGTGGCACCGCGGTGAACGCCGGCGACTACCTGCGCTCGAAGATCGAGGCCATCACGATGTCGGTCGCCCCGCGGGGCACTACGCCGGACTGACGCCCTCGCGGTCGGAGAACACCGCACCGCGACACGCCGGCTCCACGTTCGGATGCAGCAGCCCGAGGTGAGCACCTCGAATCTGCGCAGCAGCATCGGGCGCTACCGACGCCAATGACCGATCGGCTTCGTCGAATCGCGCCGCGAGCACGAGCACCGCGTAGACGTTGTGCAGCGCCATCGGGTAGCCGGGCAGCGCCGCCAGCGCTTGCGCATAGCAGTGCAGCGCGAACTCGACATCGTTGAGGGCTTTGTCGTGCCAGGGAACCCGCACCTGCATCGCAAGGTTTCCCAGCGTGGTCCATCCGCCGGCGACCGACTCAGCATCGTCCGCATCGACCTCGTACAGGCGCTGCAGCGGTGTCTCCGCGCGAGCCCGGGCGAAGATGCCGTGCTCCTCCCGCTGCGCGGCATCGCTCCCTTGGGTGATCCCTTCAGGGTTCTGGAAGAAGCCCTCGAGCACCTGCGGCACCAGCACCGCCTGCCCACCGGCCAACGTGAGCCGCCGCAGCACCTCGAGGTCGCCGCATGCCGTGAACGTCGCATCGAAACCACCGAGACCCGCGAGCGACGAGGTGCGCCAGAACTGCGTACTGCCGCTGTAGCAGTAGAACAGCGGCAACGCAGGTTGGTATGGCGGATGAAAGCGCACTGCATCGTGTTCGGTCGGTGCCTGCCGCGCCTCATGGGTCGCGGCCCAATGCGCGTAGGCGAGATCTGCGAGCGGGTAGCGGTCGAGCGCGCGAGCGAACAGCTCGAGGGCATCGTCGCGGAGCCAGTCGTCGACGTTGACGTTCGCGAAGTACGTTCCGGTCGCCATCGCGAGCGCTCGGTTCCATGCTGCGTACAGCGACTCGCGAGGGGTGCGCAGGGCGACGATGTTGTCGCTGACGGCCTGCATCTCCTCGATGATCGACCACTCGTTCTCGGGAGAGCCGGAGTCGATCACGATGATCTCCAGCCGATCGGCAGCCGTTTGCCGCTGCAGCATCTCGAGGCAGCCTCGGATGTGCCGCTCGCCCGCATAGGTGGACACGACGACCGAGATCACTGACGCTGCCACGGCGCGCTGCTCTTTCGAACTCGTGGCCGGCAGCCTTCGGGCAGCGACCGGCTTCCTCTGCGTCTGACGTGGTGCATGCTGGTCGCTCCGTGCCGCGGACTGTACTTCCCGCCGGCTGGCTACTCTTGCAGTCGTGCACGAGCAAACGGCCGTCGCTGCTCCCAAGCCGTTGCTGCGCGGCTGGGCTCACCTGGTGTCGTTTCCGGTGTGGATGGCGGTGGGCGTCGCGCTGGTCGCGGTGGCCAACGTGGCCGCATCGGGCCGGCTGCTGCTGGCCATCTACGTGTTGGGCACCGGCACCATGTTCGGTGTGTCGGCCATGTACCACCGTGGTCGCTGGCAACCACAGGCCAAGCTGTTGATGCAGAAGTTCGATCGCTCGGCCATCTTCTTGGCCATCGCCGGCGGCTACACCCCCATCGCGTTCGTGAGCCTCGATGGCTGGGTGCGTGTAGCCGTGCTGGCCACGGCTTGGTTGGGCGCGGTCGTGGGCATCGTGCTGCACTGGCTGCCACGGGTGCCGAAGGTATGGCGCGGCGCCAGCTACATGATCGTCAGCTGGGCTGCGGTGCTCGTGTTCCCGCAACTGGCGCACGGCTTGGGTGCGGTCGGGTTCGCCCTGGTGCTCGCGGGTGGCGCGTGCTACACGATCGGCGCTGTTTCCTTGGCCACGCAATGGCCGAACCCGTGGCCACGCGTGTTCGGCTTCCACGAGGTGTTCCACGCGTTCACCGTGGTCGCGGCAGCGCTGCAGTTCGTGGCCATCACCTACGCCGTCGTCCCCCAGCTGTGAGCAGGGCGGCCGCCGGTCAGCGTCCTGGCGGTTCGGCCGCCGATGCCGGCTCGCCACGCGCTCCACGGCTGGGCGGCCTGGCCACGGCGACCCGCGACGAGCTGCTGGCCGAGCTCGATTGGTACGACGTGTCGGTGACATGCGAGCTGTCGGGCGCGCCCCTCTGCCAACTGCAGGTGCGGGGCGCCCGCTTCTCGTCCGTGCCGCTGGTGAGCAGCGATCTGCAGGGCGCACGCCTCATCGATGCCGCGTTCGACGGCTGCGACCTGTCGGGCGCGCGCTTCGACGAAGCGGCGCTCACCCGCTGCGAGTTCCGCGACTGCCGATTGTCGGGCGTGCAGTTCAATGCCTCACGTGCCAACGATGTGCGGTTCGTCGGCTGCCGGCTCGACGGCGCCAGCTTCCGGATGGTGCACGGTGAGCGAGTGTGGTTCGAGGACTGCATCCTCACCGAGGCCGAGTTCTGCGCGGCCGAGTTGACCCGCGTGCGGTTCGAACGCTGCGATCTCACCGCCGCCGACTTCTCACAGGCCCGCATCCCCGACGCTGACTTGCGCGGTTCGATCGTGGAAGGCCTGCGTGGCGTCGGTGGGCTGCAGCGGCCCATCATCGATGCTGCACAGGTGGTGCCGTTCGCCTACTCGCTGATGGCGGTGCACGGCGTGGTGATCCGAGGAGACGAAGAGTGAGAGTTGGCCTCACCACGATCGTGGTGCGCGAGTACGACGAGGCGATCCGCTTCTATGTCGATGCTGTCGGCTTCGAGCTGATCGCCGACGACGACCAGGGCGGCGGCAAACGATGGGTGGTGGTGACGCCTCCGGGCCGCAGCAGCGGCCTGCTGCTGGCCAGGGCGTCGAACGCGGCACAGCTGGCTGCGGTGGGCAACCAGACCGGCGGTCGCGTGGGCTTCTTCCTCTACTCGTCCGACTTCCACGGCCAGTACCGGCGGATGCTGTCGGCGGGCGTCGAGTTCCTGGAGGCGCCCCGATCCGAGCCGTACGGCATGGTGTGCGTCTGGTGCGACCTGTACGGCAACAAGTGGGACCTCCTCGAAGACCGCGCCTGATCCAGCACGTCGGTTCGGCAACTGGGGTGCCCCAAGACCGTACGTAGCGTTCCGGGGAGCCCCAGTTGCCGGCGCAACGACCTGTCGAGCGACCCGCGGCTGCAGCACCGGCAGTGCGCGACCCGAGTGTTCGAGCTCACGATCAGCTGAACAGCTTCTTCGCGATCACCATGCGCTGGATCTGGTTGGTGCCCTCGTAGATCTGGGTGATCTTGGCATCGCGCATCATGCGCTCGACGGGGAACTCGTTGGTGTAGCCGTAGCCACCCACGAACTGCACCGCGTCGGTGGTCACCTGCATCGCGGTGTCGCTCGCGAAGCACTTCGCCATCGCGCCGGCCATGCCCAGCTCGCCGTGCGGGTCGCCGTCGTCGGCGATCGCGCACGCCCGGTACACGAGCGCCCGCGACGCCTCGATCTTCATCGCGCAATCGGCGGCCATCCACTGCAGGCCCTGGTTCTCGGCCAGCGGACGGCCGAACGTGCGGCGTTCCTTCATGTACCCCACCGCGTAGTCGAGTGCGCCCTGCGCCACACCCACGGCCTGCGCACCGATGGTGGGGCGGCTGCGGTCGAGCGTGTGCATCGCGGCAGCAAAGCCCTCGCCCACCTCGCCGATGCGGTTGGCGTCGGGCACACGAACTTCGTCGAGGCGGATGACACCGGTGGGCGAGCCCTTGATGCCCAGCTTGTGCTCGAGCTTGTCGACCTGCACACCCCACTCGGCCTCGACCAGGAAGGCGGTGATGCCCTTGTGCCGGTCGGGCGAGGTGCGCGCGAAGACGGTGTACAGATCGCTGATGCCGGCGTTGGTGATCCAGCACTTGGTGCCGCTGATGATCCAGCTGTCGCCGTCGGCGACGGCCTTGGTGGTCATCGACGCGACGTCGCTGCCGGCATCGGGTTCGCTGAGCCCGTAGCTGCACTGGCTCTCGCCGCTGCAGATGCGCGGGATGTACTTCGCCTTCAGCTCGTGCGACCCGAAGTTGATCACCGGCAGCATGCCCAGCTTGGAGATCAGGAACTGCAGGCTCGTGCTCACGCATGCTCGCGCCAGCTCCTCGGCGACGATCGCCTGGTCGACCAACGACGCGCCGCTGCCGCCGTACTCCTCGGGGTAGCTGAGCGCGGTCAGCTCCATGCTCTTCAACGCTTCGAACGTGGCCCACGAGTACTCGGCTGCGCGGTCGATCTCACCGGCGAGCGGAGCGATCTTCGCGTCGGCGAACTGGCGGACGACGGCACGGAACTCGCGCTGCTCGTCGGTGAGCGTCATCGGTTGCGTCATGTCGCAATCGTGCCATGACGGCAACCTCACCGACGCATGCCCCATACAGATCGACGACCGTGCCGAACCCTCTGCGTGTCCGACCTCAACCCGCCCACCGCCCGACCGGCTCTCCCAGGCTGCGTCGCTGCCATCACCAGCGGGTTGCTCGCAGGTGTGGCCGCCCTCGCCACCGGCGAGCTGGCGAGCGGACTGGTCGCCGACTGGCAGAGTCCGGTCGTGTCGGTGGCCGAAGCTGTCATCGACGCCGTGCCTCGCTCGGTGAAGGAGTTTGCGATCGAGACGTTCGGCGAGAACGACAAGATCGCGCTGGTCGTCGGCATCCTCGTGTTCAGCACCATCTTCGCAATGCTGCTCGGGTTGCTCGGCCGTCGCCGCCCAGGCGTTCCCGTGGTCGGGTTCGCCGCCTTCGCCTGCGTCGGCGTGTGGGCATCGCAACGCTTCCCCGGCTCGTCGCTGTCGTCGATCATCCCGAGCGTGCTCGCAGGTGTCGCCGGGGCCGGCACCTTCCTTCTGCTGCGGCGGCTCGCAGCCCCAGCAGGTGGCACGCAACCGGTGAACGCCCAACTGAACGATCTACTGAACGACAACCTGCTGAACGACAACCTGCTGAACGACAACGACCAGCCGCGCGGCAACGAGCAACTTCTCGACGACGGGCTGAGCGCCGACGACGGGCTGAGCGCCGGACCGGCGGCGATGGCGGCTGCGACGCCCACGATGACGATGATCAACGGCGCCTCCTCCCGTCGCCGCTTCCTCGTCGTCTCGGGCGCCGTGGCCGCCGCAGCTGCCATCGCCGCCACCGCCGGCCGAGCCCTCCGGTCGCGCTTCGATGCATCGGCCTCCCGCAATGCCGTGGTGCTGCCGGAGGCCGCCGACCCGCTGCCGATCGCACCGAGCACCATCGCCGTCGACTCGCCCGACGTGTCGCCGTTCTACACACCGAACGGCGAGTTCTATCGAGTCGACACTGCGCTCGTCGTGCCGCAGGTGCCGGCCGACGATTGGGTGCTCACCGTCACCGGCATGGTCGACAAGCCGTTGCGCCTCTCCTACGCCGACCTGCTTGCTCGCAACCTGGTGGAGGAAGACATCACCCTCACCTGCGTGTCGAACACGGTGGGCGGCAAGTTGGTGGGCACCGCCAGGTGGCTGGGGCTGCCGCTGCGTGAACTGCTCGACGAAGCAGGCGTTCAAGCCGGTGCCGATCAGATCGTCGGTCGCTCGGTCGATGGCTACACCGGCGGGTTCCCCGTTGATGCCGCCTACGACCGGCCGGCACTGATCGCCGTCGCCATGAACGGCGAGCCGCTCCCCATCGATCACGGCTTCCCCGCTCGCCTGATGGTTCCCGGTCTGTACGGCTACGTGTCGGCCACCAAGTGGCTCTCCGAGATCGAGCTCACCCGCTTCGACGACTTCGACCAGTACTGGGTGCGGCGCGGCTGGGACCGGGAAGCGCCGATCAAGACCATGGCTCGCATCGACACACCTCGCTCGTTGGGCAAGATCGCTGCCGGGCAGTTCGTGATCGGTGGCGTTGCCTGGGCACAGACCATCGGCATCTCGATGGTCGAAGTGGCCATCGACGACGGGCCCTTCGTGGAAGCCGACCTGGCCGACGACTGGAGCGAGCACACCTGGCGTCAGTGGAGCCTCGCGTGGGACGCCACTCCCGGCCGTCACCGCCTCACCGTGCGCGCCACCGACGCCAACGGGAAGCTGCAAACCGACCAGCGAGCCGAGCCGTTCCCCAACGGAGCCAGCGGCTGGATGTCCATCTTCGTCGACGTCAAGTCCTGATGCTCGACCACCCCATCGCCACGAGCGCCCGCTCGTGGAACCCAACACGGCTCAGCGTGAACCGTGACCCCCAAGAAAGAGGAACCCCTATGACGACCAAGCCGATGAAGTCCAGAAGGCTCGTGAAGGGCATGCTCGCTCTCGCGACGTTGTCGCTGGTTGCCGCGGCGTGCGGCGACGACAACGACAGCGCACAGACCACGGCCGCTCCCGTGGAGACACAAGCGCCCGACACCATGGCACCCGACACCACCATGGCACCCGACACCACCATGGCCGAGATGGCGTCGTCGGAGATCTGCACTGCTGACGACATCGTCGCCGCTGTCGAAGGTGGCTCCGCACAGGGCACCCTCGACGGCATGACCGACGACCCGGTGGCCACCGCCGCCTCCAACAACCCGGTCCTCACCACGCTCACTGCCGCCGCAACGGCTGCCGGGCTGGTCGACACACTCAACGGCGCAGAAGCACTCACCGTGTTCGCTCCCACCGACTGCGCCTTCGCCGCACTCGACCCGGCCACACTCGAAGCCGCCCTCGCCGACCCCACCGGCCTGCTCACCACGGTGCTCGGCTTCCACGTGATCCCCGAGCGGCTGTCGGCTGCAGACCTGGCCGGCATGACCGAGCTCACCACCTTCACCGGCGAGGTGCTCATGGTCTCGGTGGAAGGTGACGCCATCACTGTCAACGGCACCACGATGGTGGTGGTCGGCGAGATCCAGACCGCCAACGCCACCGTGTACTTGGTCGACTCGGTGATGCTGCCGCCGTCGGTCACCGGCTGACCCGCCTCCTCCCTGGAAGTACGGCCCTCGGTGCCGCCGCATCAGCGGCAGCCCGAGGGCCGTACCGCGTCACTTCGGCTGTGGGTTCAGAGGCCGGTGAGCTCGCGCCAGCGAGCCGGGTATGCCTGAGCTACCTGCTGCGGGTTCTGTCGCAACGTGGCTTCGGGCACCAGGTCGGCGATAGCGCGTGCTTCGGAGTAGTGGCTGCCGTGCCCCACACCCGTGAACAGCTCGCCACGCGCGGCCACCAGCTCGGCCGGCGGGTTGGGGTCGAGGAAGCCCCAGATCGTGAACGCAATCGTGAGGTCGTGCACCACCGGTGCCCGACTGAACATCGAGGCCCGGCGCAGGCCGACGCCGAGGCACCCCTTGATCGCGTCGGCAGCGTGCTCGCCGGGCTGCAACTGCAGGCGATCCTTGAAGCCGTTGGCGATCTTGATCGCGAAGCCCTGATCAGGCCCCTGGTAGCCCAAGCGATCGCCACTGGGTTGGAAGCCCACGATGTCGCCGGGCCGATCGGGTGACCACGCGTGGGGCACCACATCGGGCGAGCCGTAGGCACGAGCGGTGTCGACAACGGGAGTGGGCGTGAACTGAGGTGCGGCCATAGCGCCTCCAGTTATACCCGACCCCGCTCGCCGTCACCCGGTCGGTGCCCGTTCTCACCGCGTGGGTGCGCTGGTGCTCGCATGCTGAGCGGCAGCGCGCAGACGTGGGGGTCAGGTCGGCGCGTGCAGCAGGCCGTACACGAGGCCCTCTTCCAACGCGTGCCACGAGGCCTCGATGATGTTGCCGCTGACCCCGATGGTGGTCCAGCTGCGCTTGCCGTTGGTGAAGTCGATGAGCACGCGCGTGACGGCGCCAGTGGCCGTGGCCCCGTCGAGGATGCGCACCTTGTAGTCGGTGAGGTGCACCTTGTCGAGCGACGGGAAGGCCGCACCGAGCGCCGTGCGCAGCGCCTTGTCGATCGCGTTCACCGGGCCGTTGCCCTCGGCGGTGTGCACGTGGCGAGTGGCGGTGTCGCCAGCCCCGATCCACACCTTGACGGTGGCCTCGGTGGTGAACTCGCCGTTGGGCAGTTCGTCAGTGATCACGCGCATGCTCTCCACACGGAAGAAGCTCTGCTCCCAGCCGGCAGCGCGGCGCATGAGCAGCTCGAGCGATGCATCGGCCGCTTCGAAGTGGAAGCCCTCGTGCTCCAGTCGCTTCAGGTCGTCGACGACCTGGTTCACGGCCGGCCCGTCGAGCGGCAGGCCCAGCTCCTCCGCCTTGATCTGGATGGTGGCGCGCCCGGCCATCTCGCTGACGACGAAGCGGGTGCCGTTGCCCACCAGCGACGGATCGACGTGCTCGTACGCATCCTTCGCTCGTTTGATGGCGCTCACGTGCAGCCCCGCCTTGTGTGCGAACGCCGACGAACCGACATACGGCGCCTGCGGGTTGAGCGGCCGGTTGAGCACCTCCGCGACGTGGTTGCTGACGGTGGTGAGGCGCTCGATGCGACCTTCGGGCAGGCACTGCATGCCCAGCTTCAGCTGCAGGTTGGGGATGACGGTGGTGAGGTTGCAGTTGCCGGTGCGCTCGCCCAGCCCGTTGAGCGTGCCCTGCACGTGGCGGCCGCCGGCGCGCACGGCGGCCATCGAGTTGGCCACCGCACAACCGGTGTCGTCGTGGCAGTGGATGCCGATGATCACATCGCCACCCACATGGCGGTGCACGTCGCCGACGATGGCTTCCACCTCGTAGGGCAGCGACCCGCCGTTGGTGTCGCACAGCACGACGTGGCTGGCGCCCTTCACGATCGCGGCCTCCAACGCCCGCAGCGCGAACTCGGGGTTGTGCTTGTAGCCATCGAAGAAGTGCTCCATGTCGACCAGCACGCGGCGGCCGGCTCCGTGCAGGTAGGCAACCGAGTCGGCGATCATCGCCTCGCCTTCCTCCAGCGTGGTCTGCAACGCCTCGAGCACGTGGTAGTCCCAGCTCTTCGCCACGATGCACACCGCCGAGGTGTTGGCGTCGAGCAGGTTGCGCAGCGTCGCGTCGTCGTCGACCTTGCCCCGCGGGCGACGGGTGCTGCCGAAGGCCACCATCGTCGAGGTGGTCAGGTTCAGCTCGGTGGCGGCGCGAGCGAAGAACTCGATGTCCTTCGGATTGGCGCCGGGCCAGCCGCCTTCGATGTAGTGCACACCGAGGTAGTCGAGTTGCTCGGCGATGCGCAGCTTGTCGTCCACCGTCGCCGAGACGCCTTCCACCTGCATGCCGTCGCGCAGGGTCGTGTCGAAGACCTCGACGGACTGCGGCATGGCTTCGGGTTTCGTGTTCATCGTGCAACCTCTTCTTGGGAACGGCTTCTGGGGAACGGCTTCTGGGGAACGGCTTCTGGGATGGCGTGGCACTGCGGACGTGATCGGAGAAATGAAAGAGCCGCCCGAAGGGGCGGCTCAGAAGCGCACATCGGCGTGGGGCCGACGTGCGCTAGCAAATGATGATGATCGCGCCGACGAAGCCCGAGGGCATGCGCAGCGGTGCGAGCGAAGTCATGCCGCCATTCAACCTCGGTTTTCGGTCCGCGTCAACGTGTGGCCTGTGCACAACCTGTGCGTGAACGGTGGACGAACGAGAAACTTCTGTGTGTAACCCGCCTTCTCTGCGGATAACCCTGTGGGCACCGAAAATACCTCTTGACCAGCGCAAACGTGGAGAGCAGAGTGATCCTCGTACCGGACAGCGCACGCCAACCGGAACCCGAGGAACGGTGCCGCACAGTCGGGGCAGCCAGCAATGGCGGTCACGACCAGCGGAGGGCCAACCGGGTTCACGAGGTGGAAGCGGGGACGGTAGGAGGATGATCCTGACGCCACGCTGCGAACCTTCGGGGGAGCCGGCGGGGTGGCTGGGGAAGCGGAACCGGGCAACCGGGGAGGCCGATCTGGCGGTCGAGGCGAAGGAAGTCGCAGTCGGGCAACCGGCGGCGGCGGAGAGCGCAGCGGCTTCACTGCTGAGGATGGAACCGGGCAACCGGGGAGACAGTCGGCAAAAGCGGATCGCCCGCCGAAGCGCAAGCTCCGACGGGCGATGACATTGGTCGAGACGAAGGCTAACGCCCGCAGATCGATCGGTGGTGGATCACCCTCCGACCCAGGAGTCGCCCCGGGCGGCGCGCAGGCTTCGGCCAGCAGCGCAGCCCGGGGCGCTTCGCTTTTTGCCGCCGATCTGCGGCCGCCGGGCACCCACCCGCCTCGGCTCCGTCGGCCGTGTCGTCGGGCGCGCTGCGAGGTGAGGGCTACCGTTGCCGGCGTGACCGAACCTCGCCGCGAGATCTCCGCCAGCTACCAGCAGCAGCTCGACCAGGGCTACAACTTCGGCAGCGTGCGCACGTTCGGCCAGCGACCGCTGCTCACCTCGCCCGAGCAGCTCGACGAGTGGCAGCCCGACGTGGCGGTGGTCGGTGCCCCGTTCGACCTGGGCACCACCAACCGGCCCGGCGCCCGCTTCGGCCCGCGTGCCCTGCGCGCCGACGCCTACCAGTCGGGCACGTACCACCTGGGTCTCGGGCTGGAGATGTACGACTGGATGGAAGTGGTCGACTACGGCGACGCCGCCTGCCCCAACGGCCTCGTCGACGAGAGCCTGGCCAACATCAAGGCGCGCGTGCACGAGGTGGCCAGCCGGCGCATCGTGCCGTTCGTGATCGGCGGCGACCACACCATCACCTGGCCGTCGGCCACCGCCGTCGCCGACGTGTACGGCTACGGCAACGTGGGCATGGTGCACTTCGACGCCCACGCCGACACCGCCGACCACTGCGACGGCAACCTGGCCAGCCATGGCACGCCCATGCGCCGGTTGATCGAGAGTGGCGCCATCCCCGGCAAGAACTTCATCCAGATCGGCCTGCGCAGCTACTGGCCGCCGGAAGCGACCTGGGATTGGATGGCCGAGCAGGGCATGCGCTGGCACCTGATGGACGAGATCTGGGATCGCGGCTTCCACGCGGTGATGGCCGACGCAGTGGCCGAAGCCCTCGACGGGCCCGAGCACCTGTACATCTCGATCGACATCGACTCGCTCGACCCCGCGTACGCGCCCGCCACCGGCACACCCGAGCCGGGCGGCATCGTCGCGGCCGACCTGATGCGCATCGTCCGCGAGCTCGCGTACCGTCACCACGTGGTGGCCATGGACGTGGTGGAGGTGGCCCCCGCCTACGACCAGGCCGACGTCACCATCAACGTCGCTCATCGCCTGTTCACCGAGTGCCTGGCCGGCATGGCAGCCAAGCGCCGCGATGCCGCCGGCGCCCCCAAGGGACGCCCCGCCCGTTGATCGGTTGTAGTCTCGAACCCATGGTACGCAGGATCGTGATCCGCAAGGCGGAGCTCCTCGCCGGCGAGCCTGTGATCGAAGTGTTCCGCATCAACCAGAGCAATCTCCGTGCCGCACTCCGGTTCGGTACCGTCTTCGCCGTGCTCATGGCACTGAGGTTCCTGCCCGACTCGCCCTTGGTGGTCCAGTGGGCAGCGGCGCTCGCTGTGTCGTACCTCGTCTTCGTGTTGCTCGATCCGGGGGCGTACATCGCCTTCACGGCCACCGGGGCCGTGCTGATGGCGAGCGGCCGGTTCCTGCCGCGACCCGTCCGCGTCGTGCGGCCAATCAGCACCGATGACGTCGCGTTCGGGAAGAACATCTACGGCGAGTGGGTCCAACTCAACGGCATCGCCATCGTCTGCGACCCGAACCGACTGCGCACCATGCTTGCGGTCATGGCCGACCGTTCACCCGTTCGCGCAAGCTGAGCGCGACACGCCGTGTCGATGCACACTCGCACGCTCGATCGGGCCGGTCGTCTCGCCGACGAGCTGGTCGTCGATGCGCTGTTCATCGTCCGCCGCAAGCGGTGGCACTGGCCCGCCGTGATCGCGTGGCTGATGCTCGGCACCGCGCTCGGAGCCGCCATCGGCCAGCCGCTGGCAGTGGCGTTCCTGGCGCTCATCGGTGGCGGCCTGGGCATGAACGTGGGCTCCGACTTCCGCTTCATCGCCCGCTCGCCAACCCGTGTGCTGCTCTACGAGTCCAGCCGCGTGATCGGCCTACCCACCGAGCTGGTGCGGCCCGTCCACCCCGACGAGGTGTCGTACGCACCCTCTGGCCCGGCGATGCACCTCACCGTCGGCGGCGAAGTGCACGTGATGGCCCGCCAGCACGCCGCCCGCCTGCGCCGGATGCTCACCGGTGGAGCGGCAGCGTGATGCTCGACATCGCTACGATCCGACCGTGATGAGCGGCTTCAGCGCACGCAACGCCCGACGGGAGGCTGCCGAGATGCAGACCCTCGCGGCCGACGCGAGCAGGATCTTCGGCGGCTCGCAGATCAGCGCAACGGCGATCGTGGTGCGCCGCGCGCCGCTGGGCACAGTCGCGGCACAGGCCTTGTTGGTTGCCCTCAGCGCTGGAGTGGTCGTCTGGCGGCTGCTCGCCGGCTCCATGCCGATCTACCTGCTCTTGCTCCCGACCATGGCGGCTCCGTTCGTCCTGCACCACGGCAGGCAGCTGGTGGCCGTGTCGGATCGCGGCATCACGTTGCACGCCATCAGAAACGGCATGCTGCGGCCCAGATGGACACCCGTGGCAGCACAGCGGTTCCGGGCTGTTGACGTTCCGACCTGGCACTTCCTCCACCGCACGACGAGCAGGCTTTGGGAGATCGAGGGTGAGCAGTTCGTACCGTCGACCCAGCTCAGCCGCGAAGGTTTGGAGTGGATCGCCGCGGCCGCACTTCGCAGCACAGCCGTTGAGGTGAAATCATGAACACACCGCGAGTCGAGCAACCGGTGATGCCGGGGTACGGCGTGGAGACGCCGGAGTGGCGCGGGTTGCCGTGGGAGTGGGCCGCCGAACGCTTGATGGGCACACGCAACTACTGGGTGGTCACCGCCTCTGCCACCGGCCAGCCGCATTCGTTGCCGGTGTGGGGCGTGTGGCACGACGCCGAGCAGCGGTTCATGTTCAGCTGCGCCCATGGCTCGAAGAAGGCCCGCAACCTGGCCTCGAACCCGCAGATGGCGTTCACCAACGACGACACAGTCGAGTGCGTGTCGGTGCAGGGCACGGCTGCTCTGGTGGCGGAGCCTGCGCGGCTGAGCGAGTGGGTCGATCGATACGTGGCCAAGTACGGCGCCGAGGTAGGCCCCGAGCTGGGCGACTTCGTGCGTCAGAACGCCGTCTACGAAGTCACCCCATCGCTCGCCTTCTCGGTGATCGAACGCGCCGACGAGTTCGCCACACGAGCAACCCGCTGGCGCTTCGCGCCCTGACCGGCGAACCGCCGATCAGAGTTGTTGCGCTTGCACCAACACTCCGGCTGCGCGGAAGGTGGCTTCCAGATCGGCAGCGAGAGCATCGAAGTTCTTGGTGGTGCGATGCGCTCCGACGGCACCGCCCATGTAGCCCTTCGAGCTCTTGTCGAGCCGGATGACGCCTTGGCCGCCCGGGCCGGTGCGCACGATGAGCCCGACCTTGAAGTACTGCGCGAACGCACCGGCGAGCGCGTTGGCGATCTTGTTGCCACGCTCGGCGATGGCATCCCAGTCGGTGCTCCAGGTGAGCTTGAACTTGCGGGTCTCCAGCGCCTCGATGACCGTGGCCTTGGCACGGTTGGCGTCACCGGCGACGACGAACTCGATTGCATCCATCGCCGCAATGTAACGCACACCGCGCATCGGATTCGGCGGAGGCGTCGGGGTCAGACCGCCAGCTCACACCAGTGCGCGTACTTGGCCTCCTGGCCGCGCACGGTGCGCGCGTACACGTCGGCGATGGCCTTCGTCTTCGGGCCGGGGCAGGGCACGGCACGATCATCGACCGAGTTCACCGAGCTCACCTCGGCTGCGGTGCCGCACACGAAGATCTCCTCGGCGATGTACAGGTCGCTGCGGGCGAGGTTGTCGACACGCACGTCGAAACCCAGGTCGCTGGCGATGGCAGTGACCGTGTCCTGGGTGATGCCGGCCAACGCGCCTGCGGAGGTGGGCGGCGTGAGGATGATGCCATTGCGCACCGCGAAGAGGTTCTCGCCGGTGCACTCGGCCACCAGCCCGTTGGGGGCCAGCATGATGGCTTCGTCGTAGCCGGCCTTCAGCGCCTCCACCTTGGCGAGCGAGCTGTTCACGTAGTTGCCGGTGGTCTTCGAGGCCGGCGGCATCGTGTTGTGGTCGTGACGGGTCCACGAGGAGATCTTCATCCGCACGCCCTTGGTGACCGCATCGTCGCCCAGGTACGCGCCCCACGGCCAGCAGGCAATGGCCACATCGACGCTGCACGGCAGCGTGTTGAGCCCCATCTCGCCGTAGCCGTAGTAGGCGATGGGGCGGATGTAGCAGCTGGGCAGGCCGGTGCTGGCCACCGTGGCCTTGGTGGCCGCAACGAGCTCCTCCACCGAGTAGGGGATCTCCATGCCGACGATCTTCGCCGAGTTGTGCAGGCGCTGGATGTGCTCGGTGAGGCGGAACACGGCCGGGCCATCAGCGGTCTCGTAGGCGCGGATGCCCTCGAACACGCCGGTGCCGTAGTGCAGGGTGTGCGTGAGCACGTGGATCTGAGCATCGGCCCACGCCACCAGCTCGCCGTTCATCCAGATCTTCGGTGTCGTTTGAATCGGCATCCTGGCCCCTCTTCGTGGTCGTGTTCGTGGTCGTGTTCGTGGTCGTGTTCGTGTTCGTGACGTCGTGGCCGAGCAGCGGCCGCGACCGGTTGGTCAGCCTGCCACGCGAGCGGCGATTCGGGAACCGATCTCGCTGGTGCTGCCGGTAACAGCCTCGGCGCACGCAGCGCGGATTCGGTCGGCCGCGTGCGCTTCGCCGAGGAAGTCGAGCATCAGCGCTGCGCTGAGGATGGCCGCAGTGGGATTGGCCTTGCCGGTGCCCACGATGTCGGGTGCCGAGCCGTGCACCGGCTCGAACATGCTGGGGCCGGTGCGCGCCGGGTTGAGGTTGGCGCTGCTGGCCAGCCCGATGCCGCCACTGACCGCACCACCGAGGTCGGTGAGGATGTCGCCGAACAGGTTGTCGGTGACGATCACGTCGTAGCGCTGCGGGTCCTGCACGAAGTAGATACAGGCCGCGTCGACGTGGTTGTACGCGGTGGTCACCTCCGGGTAGCCGGCAGCGACCGCGTCGAACGCGCGCTGCCACAAGTCGCCGGCGAACGTGAGCACGTTGGTCTTGTGCACCAGCGTGACGTGCTTGCGTCGTGTCATCGCCAGCTCGAACGCATACCGACAGGCACGCTCGGCGCCCATCCAGGTGTTGACCGAACCCTGCGTGGCCACCTCGTGCACCGTGCCCTTGCGCAGCACGCCACCCTCGCCCACGTACGGGCCTTCGGTGTTCTCGCGGATGACGACGAAGTCGTGCCGCACGGACCCGCCCGGAGCGGTGCCGATGAAGGGCCGCTGGTTGATGTACAGGTCGAGCTCGAAGCGCATCTTCAGCAGCAGGCCACGCTCGATGACCCCCGGGGGCACCTCCGGCGTGCCCACCGCACCGAGCAGGATGCAGTCGAACCCGCGCAGCTGGTCGAGCACGCCATCGCTGAGGATCTCGCCGTCGCGCAAGTAGCGCGCCCCACCGAGATCGAAGTCGGTGGTGTCGATGTCGACCCCCGCCGCCCGAACCACCTTCAACGCTTCGGCCGTGACCTCCGGGCCGATCCCGTCGCCACCGATGACTGCAATGCGATGTGCCATAAGTGTGGAACCGTACCGCCTGGCCCGGCCATCTTCCGAATGGCGCGATCGGTCAGCGCATCGCCTCGGCCGGTCGCGGGAAGACCCGCACCACCGAGCGCCTCAGCGGTGCCGTTGCGCGCGCAACTGGGGCTCCCCGGAAGCGCACGTACAGTTCTGGGGAGCCCCAGTTGCGGGGCGCAACGGTTCGCCCAGCCGCGTGCCGCCGGCATCGCGGCCGGCGCCTACCCTGCGCGCCGGCGGCGCAGGTAGGCTCGACACCCTTATGGCCAGTACCCATCTGTCGCGATCCGCGTTCGAGCGCCTGCAGGCCGAGCACTACGACCTCACCACTCGCGGCCGCATCGAGGTGGCCCAGAAGATCGAAGCCGCACGCCTGCTGGGCGACCTGAGCGAGAACGGCGACTACCACGCCGCGAAGGACGAGCAAGGCCACATGGAAGGCCGCATCCGCCAGCTCGAGCACTTCCTCGAACATGCCGAGATCATCGAGACCGGCGATGAGGGTGTGGTCGCCACCGGCACCATCGTCACCATCATGTACGAAGGCGACACGCCCGAGATGGCCGAGACCTACCTCGTGGGCCACATGGAAGAGAAGGTGGGCGAGCTCGACATCATGAGCCCGCAGTCGCCCATCGGCGCGGCGCTGCTGGGCGCGGCCGAAGGCCACTGGGTGGAGTACCAGGCACCCAACGGCATGCTGCGCGTGCAGGTGCTGAAGGTGGCATTCGCCTGAGTGGCATGGCCGACGGCGAGGTGACCTGATGTCCATCCGCGACGGCGCGGCAACAGAGGACCGGCCCCACCTGCCCAACGGCGCGGCCATGGAGCTTCCCGGTCGCGGCACCACGTTCGTGCGCACGATGGCCGGCCCGCCACATGCCCCCACCGTGCTGCTGCTGCACGGCTGGACCGCCAGCGCCGACCTGAACTGGTTCACGTGCTACCGGCCGCTCTCGCGCCACTACCGCGTGGTGGCGATCGACCATCGCGGTCACGGCCGCGGCATCCGCTCGAAGAAGGCCTTCCGGCTGGAGGATTGCGCCGACGACGCGCTGGCGGTGTGCGACGTGCTCGGCATCGACAAGGTCATCCCCGTCGGCTACTCGATGGGTGGCCCGATCGCGCAGCTCATCTGGCGACGGCACCCGGAACGCGTTCGCGGGCTTGCGCTGTGCGCCACCGCCCCATACTTCCTCACCTCGCGCGAGGAGAAGCTGGGCTTCATCGGCCTGTCGGGTCTTGCCACCCTCGCCCGCCTCACACCTACGCAGGCGAGGCAGTGGCTCACCGAGCAGTTCTACCTGCAGCGCAAGAGCAGCGAGTGGGAACCGTGGGCCATCCAGGAAGCGTCGCTGCACGACTGGCGGATGGTGCTCGAGGCCGGTCGCGCCATCGGCAAGTTCAACTCACGGGAGTGGATCGCCGACATCGACGTACCCACCTCGGTGCTCATCACCATGCGCGATCGTGTGGTGCCGGTGCGTCGCCAGGTGAGGCTGTTCGAGAGCATCCCCAAGGCGGAGGCCTTCCGCGTCGACGGCGACCACGACTCCGTCGTCGCCAATGCCGAGCGCTTCGTGCCCACGCTGCTGCGAGCCGTGGCATCGGTCGTCGAGCGCTCTGCGCCGCCGCCGCACAAGGCTGCGCACGAACCACCTCACGAACCACCGCACGAGCAACCGAACGACCACCGATGAGCAACCGATGACCACTCGCCGGCACCGGATCGGTTGGCTCCTGCTCGCAGCAACTGCTGCCGCGCTGTTCGCTCGCACGCGCACCAAGGGCCACCTGCCAACCGGTCGCTCGCAGCGCAACACGCACGTCGCCAAGCTGGGTGTCGCCGTCGGCGCCAACTACGCAGGCACAGCGGCACGAAAGGTGTTCGCCAATGCAGAGCGACGCATCGAGCTGAACCAGGAGCGCGAGCTGCGCACCGCCGAGGCGGTGGCCGAGCGCCTGGGCAACATGAAGGGCGCGCTGATGAAGCTGGGCCAGATGGCGAGCTACCTCGACGAAGCGCTACCGGGCCCGCTGAGAGAAGCGCTGGCTCAGTTGCAGTCGAACGCTCCTCCGATGAGCGCCGAGCTGGCCGCACAGGTGATCGAACGCGACCTGGGCGCGCGGCCCGAGCAGCTGTTCGTGCAGTGGGATCCGCAGCCGATCGCCGCAGCCAGCATCGGCCAGGTGCACCGCGCAGTCGTGCTCGACCCGGCCACCGGCCAAGAGCGTGCGGTGGCGGTGAAGGTGCAGTACCCCGGCGTCGCCGAGGCAGTGGCAGCCGATCTGCGCAATGCCAACCTGCTGGGCATGTTGCTGCAGCAGGGCTTCGGCGGCCTCAACCCCGACGACATGGTTGCCGAGATCAAGGAACGCCTGACGGAGGAGCTCGACTACCGGTTGGAAGCTCGCAACCAGCAGCTGTTCGCCGACTTCTACCGCGGCCATCCGTTCATCCACGTGCCCGAGGTGCTGCCCACGTTCAGCAGTGCGCACGTCATCACCAGCGAGCTCGTCGACGGCTGCACCTGGCAGCAGATGCTGCAGTGGTCGCAGCCGGAGAAGGACCGGGTGGGCGAGGTGCTGTTCCGCTTCGTGTTCCGCAGCCTCTACGGCATGCATGCCTTCAACGGCGACCCGCACCCGGGCAACTACCTCTTCCACCGCGACGGGCGCATCACGTTCCTCGACTTCGGCCTGGTGAAGCACTTCAGCGACGAGGAGATGGCCACGTTCATCGCGATGGTGCGAACGGCCGCCTTCGAACACGACGTGAGCGGCTTTCGTGCCGTCGTCGAACGCGCCGGCATGCTGCGGCCGGGCTGCCCCAGCCCCGACGCCGAGGTCGGCACGTACTTCAGCCAGTTCTACGAGGCAGTCAGCGACGACCACGAGGTCACCTGGAGCAGCGACTACGCCAGCCGCATCGTGCGGCACACGTTCGACCGCACCAGCCCCATCGCGCAGTACGCCACCGTGCCCAAGGCGTTCGTGTTCATCCAGCGCATCAACCTCGGGCTCTACGCCTTGCTGGGCGAGCTGCAGGCCACCGGCAACTACCGTCGCATCGCCGAAGAGCTGTGGCCGTTCGTGGCCGGGCCACCCAGCACCGGCCTGGCCGTCAGCGAGCAGCCCTGGCTGGCCCACGCCCGGCGCGACGGTGGCCCGCAGTGACAAGTCGGTAGCGTCGCACGAATGCGTTCTCTGCGATCCGCCGCCGTGTGCCTCTGCTCGCTCGTGCTCCTTGCCGCATGCGGCGATGCCGAGGTCACCTCCGACTCCGAAGGGTCGACGGTCGCAACCGCCGCGACCATCGTCACCAAGCCGTCGGTGTCGGTTCCCTCCGAGATGCCCACCACGCTGGTGGTCACCGACCTCGGCACCGGCACGGGAGCGGCCGCAGCGGTTGGCGACAAGCTGATCGTGCACTACGTGGGTGTGCGTTCCGCCACTGGCGAGGAGTTCGACAACAGCTATGACCGCGGCGAGCCGCTCGAAGTGCAATTGGGCGCGAACAGGGTGATCCAGGGCTGGGAGCAGGGCCTGCTCGGCGTACAGCAAGGTGGCCGCCGCCAGCTCGACATTCCCACCGAGCTCGCCTACGGCGACTCGCCGCCGGCCGGCGGCCCCATCGCTGCCGGCGACGCACTCACGTTCGTCATCGATGTGCTCGCCGTGCTGCCCACGTCCGATGCCGCCGACCAGCCGGAGGTGCAGCTGGCCCCGGCCGACAACGTGGCTGTGCTCGCTTCCGACGACCTGATCACCGGCACCGGCGCCAGCCCGCAAGACGGTCAGAACGTGGCCATCCACATCGTGTCGCTGCGTGCCGACACCGGCGAGCTGCTGGCCTCCGACTGGGGTGCCCCACCGCTCACGTTCGCCTACTCGGCCGAATCCGACGTGTACCCGGGCTTGCTCGCGGCCGTCAAAGGGATGCAGGTCGGCGGTCGCCGCCAGGTGCAGATCCCCTACTCGTTGATGTTCGATGGTCTCGGCAGCGAGGGCCTCGGCCTGCCTGCCGCCATCGACCTGGTCGTTGTCATCGACCTGGTCGCCATCTACTGACGGGCGCTCACGGAGCGCAGGCTCACGAGGCCGACGCGAGCACGATGAAGTCGGCGTCGTTCTCGAAGCGGATCACCGTCACCGCGACGTCGTCGTAGAGCAGGTCGACCACGCGCGCCCGCCGTCGTGGCGCGAACTCCCCCGGCCGCGCCAGCGGTGCGGTGACACCCGACCGCCACTCGACGGTCACCATCGCCGCAGCGTCGAACGCCCGCGCCTCGCGAGCTGCTGGTTGCAGCACCACCGCCTGTCGGTCGTCGGCTTCGGCGAGGAATGACACGCGAGCAGCCATCGGATCGCCACCTTCCAAGCCCTGCGGGTCGATCACCTCCAACCCGTACAGCCGACAACCGCGGAGGCAGAAGCCAACCGACTCGTGCAGCCGGCCTTCGAACCAACGAACCAGCAGGACGGAAAGATCAGCAGCGTCGCTCACGCTCTGCCTGGACACCCCCTGCGCCACGAAACGGCAAACCGCACGCTCGCAGGGATCGGATCGGTTGGCGTGCGTGACGTTGTGCTCTTGCCAACCACGGGCCCCTTCGCCATGCTGAGCGCCGGGGTGTCACGCGCCCCCGAGGAGGCAACTCATGAACGACGTCACCACCGACAGCGACCGGCGCTACCTCGTCGTCGATTCCCCGCACGAGCTGGCGCGTTGGCGCCCGCTCGTGAACTGGGTGCTGTACATCCCGCACGCCATCATCCTCTATGCGCTCCAGATCCTGGCGCGCGTCGTGTTCCTCGTGTACTGGCTGATGCTGGTCTTCACCGGGAAGCTGCACCCCGGTCTGTACGGCGTGATGGCGATGTACGAGCGGTACAACGCACGCGCCGGCGGGTTCCTGGTCGGGTACTCCGAGACGTACCCGCCGTTCGCCTTCTCCACCGACACCGCCGACGACAACGCCTACCCGGCGGTACGGCTGACTCTCCCGGCAGTACCTCCGTCGGTGCCGCGTTCGGCAGCGCTCAACCTTCTCAAGGCGATTCCCCACTACGTGGTGCTGATGGTGTACTTCGTCGGCGCCGCAGTGGTGGCGTTGATCGCCTGGTTCGCCGTGCTCTTCACCGGCGCGTGGCCCCAGGGCATGCGTGCGTTCCTCGTACGGGTGAGCAACTACCAGTACCGCGTGTGGACCTACGTCACGATGGTCGAGAACGACTACCCGAAGTTCGGCCCGCCGTCAGCCTGACCGCCAACCCGGGGCGCGAAACGGCCTCGGCGGCGATCAGCCCACCAATGCCCCGAGTGTGGCCAGCGGCACGATGTGAGCAGCCTTGGCGGCCAACGTCTCATCGATCGTGATCAGGGCGTCGGCCTGCAGCAAGCACACGGCGAGGTATTCCGCATCGAAGGTGTTCTCCCATCCGTGCTCGCGCGCGATCTTCCACGCGGTACGGCGCGACACCCGGTCGCCGAGCAGCCGCAACTTGATCTCGGTGATGCGCTCGTGCCGCTGGAGCGCAACCTCCTCGGTGAGCTCACCCGCTCGCACCGCCGCCAGCAGCAATGACAGCGCTTGGGAACGGATCAAGTTGGGAGCCACGAGCTGATGGGCGGCACCGACGACGATGTCGTCAGCAACGAGATGCAGCAGGGTCGGTGCGTCGATCACGTAACGGGCCACCCCAGCACGATACGACCACCCGCTCGGATGTGAATCGATCGCCGCCTCCGGCATCAACGACAACGCGAATCGCGACGCCGCACTCACACGGCCAGCGCGGCCGACACCGCCCTGGCCGTGGCGTCGACGTGGGCGCCGAAGCGTTCGACAGGCTGCCGGCCCAAGCGCTCGACCGGCCCACTGAGGCTGACCGCGGCCACGACCGCTCCCTGCCGATCGCGCACGGCGGCGCTGACCGAGGCGACGCCGGGCTCGCGCTCCTCCACGCTGTCGGCCAGCAGTGGCCCGCCGTCGGCGAGCACCCGGCCGGCAGACCCGAGCCCCAGCGGCAGCAGCGCACCCTCGGGCACGATCCAGCGCAGCGCGTGGCTGGACTGCAACGACAGCACGCAACGCCGGCCGTCGGCCTCGCGCACGTACAGCTGCACGCTCTCGCCGGTGCGGTCACGAAGCTCGAGCAGCGCCGGCCCGGCCAGTTCGGCCAGCGGAAACGCCTCGGTGGCAGCGCGACCGAGGTGGATGAGCTCGAAGCCGAGACAGAACCTGCCCTGCGGATCGCGGCGCACCAGGCGATGCTGCTCCAGCGCCACCGCCAGCCGATGTGCCGTCGCACGCGGAAGACCGGTGGCGTCTTGCAGCTGTGCCAGGTCGAGCGGGCCGCGCACCAGCGCATGCAGGATGCCGATGCCCTTGTCGAGCACCCCGACGCCGCTGTGCTCCGCAATGCCGTCTTCCACGCCGGGAAGCGTATCCCATGGTGTGGGACGCCAGCGGGAGAGAGGCCTCCCACCACGCTGCGAGGTACCCTCACCACCGTGCGAGTGCCGACCAAGCCGCCGCGATGGCGATGAACTCGTCGTTCGGCCGCGCATATCAGCGCTTGTGGGCCGCCAACGCGCTCTCGGCCGTCGGCACCGGCATGACCACCGCCGCGCTGCCACTGCTGGCGTCGATCAAGCCACCCAGCGAGCTGCTGCTGGGCACGATCGCCGCCGCCGGGTTGCTGCCGGGCGTGCTGCTGGCGGTGCCCGCCGGCCTCGTCGCCGATCGCTACGACCGCGGCCGCGTGCTGGTGGTCGCCGACCTCGGCCGAGCAGTCGTCGTGGCCGCAGCTGCCATCGCCCTCCTGCTCGGCAGCCTGCCCGGCTTCGTGCTCGCAGCCATCACCTTCCTCATCGGTGCCGGCGAGACGGTGTTCATCACTGCGTCGCAGAGCGCCATCCCGTCGTTCGTCGCTGCCGACCAACTCGACGATGCCAATGGCCGGCTGCAGGCGGCCGACGACGTGGGTCGGGAGTTCGTCGGCCCGCCATTGGGTTCACTGATCTTCCGGCTCGCCACCTGGATCCCCTTCGTCGCCGACGCCGTGTCCTACCTCGTGTCCGCCGTGCTGCTGCTGCGGCTGCCGCGCACGCCACCCGCGCCCGTCACAGAGCTCCACCAGCGGCCCACCATGGCGCCCGCCTGGGCGTACTTCCGCAGCAGCCGCACGCTGGTCGTGCTCGGCGGCGCCATGTTCACGCTGTCGCTGTGCGGCTCGGCCGTGCTCGCCATGCTGGTGCTGCTGGTGCGCAACCAGTTCTCGCTCGACGTCGGCTGGTTCGGCCCTGCGCTCACCGTCATCGCCTGCGGCGCCACCCTCGCCGGGCTGCTCGCAGGTCGCCTCCGCGCCCGCATTCCCGCCCGGTGGGCCATCTCCGGCGCAGTGGCCGTCAACGGTCTCTCCTACGTCGCGCTGGGCACCACCATGATGTGGCCTATCGCCGCCGTTGCACTGTTCGCCTGGGGCTTCGCCGTGACGCTCGGCAACATCACCTCGGTGGGCATCCGGCAGCGAGTGATCCCGGGCGACCTGATCGGGCGCGTGATGGGCATCTTCCGAGCAGCGCTGGGCGCCGGCGGTGTGATCGGCGCACTCGGCAGCGGCGTGCTGGCCGACGCGACCTCGGTGAGCACCGTTGCCACGGTGGCCGGCCTGCTGCAACTACCGGTGGTGGCAGCGTTGGCGTTCGGGTTGCCGCCCGGCACCGGCGACGTTCAGCAAGCACGCCGCGACGACACGCCGGCACCCACCACCTGACCGAGGCGGGTCAACTGGAGGGCCAGCGCGCCCAAGCCGGCCTCGACCCACTCGTCGCCCTCGAAGCCGAGCAGCGCGGTGAACTCGTCGGCATCCACCCCGCCCGCCACGATGGCTCGCGCGATCACCCCATCGGCATCGCCGGCGTGCCGGGCATCGATCGCCAGAGCGAGCACCGTCGCCCACACGTACGAGAGCGCGTGGCCCGGGTCGGTCGCCAGCGACGGCAGCCGAGCCCACCCGGAGCCGACGTGGGCCGGAACCTCGACGACGGAGCCCAGCAACTCACGATGAACCGCCAGCCAGGCCTCGTCGAGCGCCGCGACGGTGACACCCGATCCGTTGCGCACCAGCAGGTAGACCGCGTCCTCGAACGAGCTGACTGCGCCAGAGACGAACAGCTCCTCCACCAACGTGTCGCCCAACGCCAGGGCCAGCGCCAGCAGCAATCCCAGGGCGCTGATCCCGGCCAGCAGGTTGAACAGGGCGTAAACGCCATCGCGCATGGGCACGTTCACCCCGCCGAAGAAGCCCCAGAAGGCCATCATGAACGTCTCGCGCTCTGTCCAAAGCTGCGGCAGATCGGCGGGGACGGCGCGCCGCCCAACGATGTCGAGGAAGATGTTGATGCCGGTCGCGTCGCCATACAGATCGTAATTGCGCCAGTACCACCAACCGGCAATGAGGACGGTCAGCCCGCCGGAGATCAGCCCGCCGAGGACAACCGGACGCCAGTCGCGGGCGCGTAGAGAGATCGCCAGCAGCACAAGCGCGATCAGCGGCAGCATGAAGCCGATCTGGTACTTGGCGAGCATTCCCAGCCCGGCCAGGACGCCGATCCAGATGTAAGTTCGGAGCGGGGGCGGGCTGTCCCAACGCCTGACTAGCCGCACGATCACCAGCAGCAGGGCGCTGGCGAGCAGGGTGGACAGGTTGTCGTTGTTGATTACTCCGCTGATGAACAGGAACATCGTGTTGAAGGCGGTGAAAGCGGCGGCGGCCAGGGCAAGCCCCGGGATCGCGGGGAACAACTCGCGGCCCAGGGCATAGGTCAGCAGCACCGTGCCCAGGCCCATGAGCACGGACAGGAATCGCACCAGGTGCATCGCCAGGGCCGTGCCGCGCCAGGGGAACGCTTCGCGCTCGGCGTCGTGCACGACCATGTTGGCGTTGCTGTCCGGCACGACAACGCCGATGTCGGCGTGCGGGTTGATGCGGCGAACGGCATCCATGTCGGTCGTGTCAATCCAGCGGGTGAGCACCGCGCCCAGGTAGTAGTAGAGCGGGGGCTGGCCGCCTTCCTGCCGCCAGGGGCCGGGATTGGCCGGGTCTTGCACGGGCAGACCGAAGTCGTGGTCGGCCACGTATTTGACCATCGGGTAATGCCACAGCTCGTCAGACGCCTCAAAGAGCGGTGTGACCAGGCTGTAGGCGACGGCCAGAAGCACGTAGCCGCCCAGGATGAGCGCCAGCAGCGCGCGCTGGCGAGGAGCAGCGCGTGGCATTTGCAAAATTTTGCAATGACAACGCAAGCTGGCTGGATGACTACGCGTTGTTCATGGCCTTGAAAAATGCGCACAACGGCAACGTGTGGAACACATGGAAGAAAGATATTGCCATGCACGACCCCGAAGCGGTGGCGTATTGGCGGATGCAGTTGCGCGAGGAAGTGGAAGCGCAGCAATATTATCAATTCCAGTTTTTCAGACAGTGGTTCGCCCTCAAGAGATATGCCAACGAAAAGGGCATCAAAATCATCGGCGACATTCCCATCTTTGTGGCGTTTGACAGCGCCGACGCCTGGGCCAACCGCGATCTGTTCTACATCGACGACGCCGGCCAGCCGACGGTGGTGGCGGGCGTGCCGCCGGACTACTTCAGCGCGACCGGCCAGCTTTGGGGCAACCCGCTTTACAACTGGAAAAAAATGGCCGGCGACGACTACGCATGGTGGGTGGCGCGCATGCGCAGCATCTTTGCGCAGGTCGACATCGTGCGCCTCGACCAGATCCGCCCTAGCGTGATCGCCATGTTCGGGCAGACGATGGACGGCGTGCGGGCCTTCTGGTCGAGCATCCCCGCCGCCAACGCAGCGACGGCGCCGGAGTGCTACGACTTCGCCTGGGCCCCGAACCCCGCGAGCGCCTTCCAGGTGACCCAGGGCCACACCTGCCTGACGCGCCTCACCTGGAACGCGCCGTGAG
>ERZ1026800.488-NODE-488-length-33574-cov-3.712142_pt1 | contig 33574 bp, 34 predicted proteins | sample MGYA00520873_ERZ1026800 | MGnify/ENA primary metagenome ERZ1026800 (study PRJEB33270, sample SAMEA104284475) | anaerobic digester metagenome | biome: Anaerobic digester microbiome; feature: mesophilic sludge digester; material: Anaerobic digester biomass | place...
CGGAATCGCCGCCGCATGATTCCCCAACGGCACCACCTCCACCCGACCACCACGCCACACAGCCGCAGCCGTAAACGTCGTCCCCACATCAACACCCAACACATACCCCACGAAAAACCACCCTTCCGATGGTGGTGAGACTAGTTGCGCCGGCCCCAACGCAAAGAGGGCCGGCCTCCCGGCAGATGCCAGGTGGGCCGACCCTCGATGTCGGGAATCAGGTGGTGCCGTCGGTCAGCCGGCGGCGCCGCAAACGGTCTCCACGATCAGGCGGGTCACGGTGTACGGGTCGCAGTTGGCGTTCGGGCGGCGATCCTCGGCGTAGCCCTGGCCGGTGCGGCTGACCTGCCACGGGATGCGGATGCTCGCACCGCGGTCCGACACGCCGTAGCTGAACTTGTTGTACGGGGCGGTCTCGTGAGCACCGGTGAGGCGGCTCTCGATGTCGTGGCCGTAGTTCTTCACGTGCAGGTCGATCTTCTTGCCGATTGCGTCGCATGCGGCCTTGATGGCCTTCATGTCCTTGTCCTCGCGCATCGCCTTCGTGCTGAAGTTGGTGTGCGCGCCGGCACCGTTCCAGTCGCCCTTCTGCGGCTTGGCGGCGAACGACACGACCACGTCGTAGTCCTCGGCGATGCGGTGCAGCAGCCAGCGGGCAACCGTGAGCTGGTCGCTGACGGTGAGCGCGTCGGCGGCGCCGATCTGGAACTCCCACTGGCCGGGCATGACCTCGGCGTTGGTGCCTTCGATCATCAGCCCGGCATCGATGCATGCCTGTGTGTGCTCTTCGATGATCTCGCGGGCGGCGACGCGACCGGCGCCGACGCCACAGTAGTAGGGGCCTTGCGGGCCGGGGAAGCCGCCGTTGGGAAAGCCGAGGGGCTCGCCGTTGAGCTTGAGGAGCGTGTACTCCTGCTCGATACCGAAGATCATCTCGTGCTTGGCGTACTTCTTGGCGGCCTTCGCACAGGTGACGCGGGTGTTGGTGGGGTGCGGCTTGTCGTCCTGGGTCAGGTGCACGTCGCAGAGCACGAGCACGTTGTCGCCGCCGCGGATCGGGTCGGGGCAGATGAACACGGGCTGCAGTTCGCAGTCGCTCTTGTCGCCGGTGGCCTGGTTCGTGGAGGAACCGTCGAAGCCCCAGATCGGGGGCGTCTTGCCGTCGGCGAGGATCTTGGTCTTCGAGCGGAGCAGGGGAGTCGGCTCAGTGCCGTCGAGCCAGATGTATTCAGCTTGGTAAGCCACGGTGTTCCTTTGCGAAAGAGTGGAAGGGGCTCCGACATGCTGCCGAATGGCGATTTCAGCCCCGTTGCCCAAGTGTGAACGCTGTGTGAAGTCGGGCAGCGACCGCGCAGCACCAGGCAGAAGCCAGTAGCGCTGCGATCATCGACGTGGCGGTGAGCGCGATCAACGCCGGCCCCATCGCGACCAAGGGCAGGGCCAGGGTCGCCAGTGTGGCGGCGGCACCTATACGGCTGACGGTCCGAAGCTGCAGCGGGCGGCCGAACCCGATGAGAAAGAGCCCGATGGTCGTGGCCACCAATGGCATCACCCACTCGTCGTGGCCCATGGCGCCGGCGATGCCGGGCACGACGATGCTGCCAGCGATCTGAGCGACGGTGAGCCATGTCACGGGACGCATGAAACGTCGGCCCTCGGGTGTGCGGAACGCGTCGCGGGCACGCATCCCGCCCGCGGCACGAGTCGCGATTCGGATGGCAAGTGCGCCGGCGATCGCCACTGCGATCAGAACGCCGACCGCCACGACAGGCGCCCCAGCGGCCGAGACGAAGCGCAGTGACCAGAGCAACGCGAACACCACTTGGATCACAACGGCGTTGCGGCGCAGCAACTGCACCAGCGTGCTGTGTGCGACGGGCAGGTTCATCTCGGTGACGGTCACTTCGACACCGCCGGTCGTGCACGCCACCAGGCCACGGTGGCTGCTGCTCCCTCGGAGAGCGGGGTGGCCGACAACCCGAACGTCTCCTCGGTGAGCGCGCTGTCGGTGACCCAGGGCTCGGCGAATTGGTACCAGGTCTCCTTCAGCGCTCTCATCATCGGCGAGAACAGGCCGAGCGCGGACAGCGCTGCCTTCGGCACCGCGCCGACCTTCACCGTTGTTCCGGCCGCGGTGGCGAATGCCTCGATCGTCGTGCGCTGGCTGACGGCGGGTGCGTTCGGCACGTGCCACGGCTTGCCCCATGCGCGCTCGTCGCCGGCGATCGTGACCATCGTCGTCACGACATCGGGCATGAAGCTGACCGAGTGCGGGATGTCGAGCGCGCCCAGCAGGCTGACCTTCTTGCCGGCAAGCACGTTGGGGAGCACGCGTTCGCCGAGTGCCGCGCCGATCACGTGCGGGCCGTAGAAGTCGCTGGCTCGAGCGAGAGTTGCCCGCAGCCGTCCGGATGCGTGGGCGGCCATGAGGTCGTGTGCCATCCGAGCCCGCACGGAACCCTTTTCGCCGGTCGCGTTCATCGCGTCGTGCTCGCGCATCGGCATCGAGGTGCCCGGGCCGAATGCGTAGAGGTTGTCCATCATCACCAGTACGGCCCCGGTGCGTTCGGCGGCGGCCATCAACGCCTGGTGGACAGGCGGCCAGGCGGTCGCCCACTGGTGGTACGGCGGGTTCGCACAGTTGAAGATGGTGGCCGCGCCGGTGGCGGCATGCACCAGTGCCTCGGTGTCGGCCGCGTCGGCTCGCACTTTGCTGATCAGTGCATGTGTGGGCCCACTGCCGCTGCGGGTGATGACGGTGACGGCCTCCCCCCTGGCTGCGAGCAGCGTGGCGATCCCCGAGCCGACAGGGCCGGCGCCGATGACGACGTGGTGGTTCATGGTTCTCTCCTGGTTGAGGGTGCTCCTATTTGTGAGCACTGCTCTCACTGTCGCAGTGAAGGGCGAGAAAAACAAGAGCACTGCTCTCGTTTGAGGGTGACATCGGCTACACTCGTGTCGTGGCCGGGATCCGTGAACGAGCACGTGCAGAGCACACCGCCGAGATCGTGCGATTGGCGCGTGTGCAGGTGGAGCGCGAGGGTGCCAGCAGCCTGTCGCTGCGCGCGATCGCCCGCGAACTGGGCATGGTCAGCTCCGCGATCTACCGCTACTTCGCCAGCCGCGACGAGCTGTTGACGAAGTTGATCATCGACTCCTACGACCGATTGGGTGAAGAGGTCGAAGCCGCCGACGCGGGTGTTCGGCGGCGCACCGACTTCCTCGGCCGCTGGCGGGCGATGAGCCACGCCATTCGGCAGTGGGCGCTCGCTCATCCGGCGGAGTATGCACTGCTGTTCGGCACTCCGGTGCCCGGCTACGCAGCGCCGCAGGACACCATCGGCCCGGCCAGTCGGTACACCATCGTGTTGATCCGGTTGATCGTGGAGATGGAGGGCGCCGGACACCGTTCTGCCGACAAGGTGCCGGTTGCGCTGCGCCGTGACTACGCCCGCTTCCGGCAGCGCTTCGACGTGGCGGCGAGCGACGCGATGCTGATGGGCGGCATGGCCGCGTGGGCCAACATGATGGGGGCCATCAACCTCGAGCTGTTCGGGCACCTGCACAACGTGATCGACACGCCCGGTGCACTCTTCGAGGCGGTGGTGGCACAGCAGGGCCGGCTGCTCGTCTCGGGAACCGCACCGCCGCCCGGCACGTCGAAGAGGGCATGAATCGACGCAACTTCCTCACCGCGCTCATCGGTACCCCGGCGCTCGCTGCCTTCCTCGCTGCTTGCGGCGACGATACGACGCAGAGCAGCAGCGACAACTCGCTCGCAGGCGCGCTCGACGAGGTGGTGCTGCGCATCGGCTACGAGGGCGGCTTCGTTCCCGCCGGCACGAGCTTCCTCAACCTGCCGACGGTGCTCGTCACCGGTGACGGCCGGGTGTTCACCCCTGGCGCTGTGCCCGCCGTCTACCCCGGGCCGTTGCTGCAGCCGATGTTCGAACGCAGCATCACCGAGCAGGGCATCGCGACGTTGATCGAGATGGCCGATGCTGCCGGCCTGCTGGGTGTCGCGCCCGACTACTCGTTGCCCGCCGAGAACATGATCGCCGATGCGCCCGACACCGTGGTGGCCATCACCGTGAACGGCACCACCTCTGTGCACCGTGCCTACGCGCTGGGCATCGACTCGCCCGATGGTGGCCCCAGCACGCCGGCTCGCGACAACCTGTTGCGGTTCGTCACGCAGGTGACCGATGTCGCCACTGCCGTCGGGTCGGGCAACGTGGGCTCCGAGGCAGCGTTCGCTCCCGATGGCTACCGCTTCCAGGCGATGGTGGTCGACCCGACGCAGTGGGCCGATCCTGCTCCTACGATCGTCGAGTGGCCTGCGGATGCAGGCGCGGTGCTGGCCGACTCGACGCAGTGCGCAGTGCTCGCCGGCGCTGTGGGCGACTCGCTGTTCGCCACGGCGACGCAGCTCACCTTCTTCCAAGAGGCCGAGCTCGTCTACCAGCTGTCGGTGGCCGGCGTGCTGCCCGGCGACCCATCCTGCTGACCAGGTGTGGCTACCCGGTCGTGTCGGTGGGCAGGTCGAGCACGGTGCCGTCGTGCAACGCCTGGCGCACTTGCTGCAGCAGCGCCTTGACGGCCACGTAGTCGGGGTCGTGGGGCTCCACCAGCGGCGGTGCCAGACCGACGGACTCGAACTGCTGGTCGGTGCTCTGCAGCGTCGCGAGCAACGTGCGGGCTTCCTCCACGGTCATCGACGTGCGCACGTTGTCGGCAACAGCTGCAGCCAGCTCACCGAAGCGCAGCAGCAGGTCGTCGATGCCGACCTCGTCGGCGATGGTCTGCAGCAGCAGTCGTTGGCGATCCATTCGCTGGTAGTCGCTGTCGCCGAGCCGTGACCGCACGTAGCCGAGCGCCTTGGTGCCGTCCATGAACGTCTCGCCAGGGCCGATGGTGGGCGTCAGCCGGTAGTTCGAGCACTTCAGCTTGCTCGGCATCGGCAGCTCCCGGTCGATGTCGATGGTGATGCCGCCGATGGCATCGACCACCCTCACGAACCCGCACGAGTTGATGAGCGCGTAGTCGTCGATGGTGATGCCCAGCGAGAAGCTGAGCCCTTCCATCAGCGCTTGCACGCCGGCCTCGTTGGAGCCTTTGCCGTACGCGGCGGTGAGCGCTTCGTCGTTGTCGACGGTGTTGTACAACGCGTTGATGAAACCGCCCTCGTCGTCCTTGTAGCCGTTCGGGTAGCGATCGGCGAGGAGTGAGCCCGCAGGGAACTGCAGATGAGTGAGGTTGCGAGGTATCGACACGAGCGCGGCGCGGCCGGAGGCTTGGTCGACCAACGCGAGGATCATCGTGTCGGTGCGCAGCCCGACACGGTCGGCGCCCTCGTCGCTGCCCATCAGCAGCACGGTGTGGAACTCGCCGGCCAGTGGGTCGACGTCGGGGCCCACCGACACCGCCCCGGCATCGGCGGACTCCTGGAAGACCTCCTTCACCACGGCGCGTGCCTCTTCCATGCGCACCACCAGCAACACAGTCGGCAGCGCGAGGCCGGCCACCACTGCGCTGCCGACGACGCGGAAGTGGCGCTGCGTCTGTGGGTCGCGGACGCGGTCGGCGGTGAGCCACACGGCGACGATGCGAGTGGTGATGGCGGCAAGCGCGACGAGCACGAGACCGCGGAGCACGTTGGGCCGGGTGAACAGGCCCACGGGGTCGTCGCGGTGCTGCAACACGAGGATGAGCGCGAAGCACGGCGCGATGACGCCAGCGCTGAACAGCAGCGAACCCGCAACCGGCCACCGTCGCCAGACCGCCAAGCCCGGGAACGCGACCACACCGGCCAGCCCCGGTGCCGCCGGAGGAACCGGCCCAGGTGCCCTTTCCTCGACCTCGGTGTCTGAATCGGCAGGGGGGGTCATCGGGAAGGAAATGCTAGTGGCCCGGTGGTTGCGCAGGGGGTCAGTGCGTTTCCGGGCTCAACACGACCGGGGCGCGACCGATGACTATGTTGTGCCCCAACGCGGGCGCGTTGCCGATCTCGGAGGTTGTTCGTGCGTCGATTGCTCGTTGTTGCCCTGTTCGCGCTGGGCGTCGTCCCTGCAGGAGCCGCGCACGCGCTGCCGAGTTCGCCGACCCCGCGGCCAGAAGGCACGGTGGCGGCGGGCTTCACCGACTCGGTGGTCACCGCCGGAGTAGCGACGCCGACCGCGTTGGTGGCGGTGCCCGATGGCCGAGTCGTCGTGCTGCAGAAGACGGGCTCGGTGCGCATCATCAAGAACGGCGCGATGCTGCCCGGTGCTGCGCTCACTCGCACCGTGTGCAGCGACAGCGAACGCGGCATGCTGGGGGTTGCTCTCGACCCGCAGTTCAGCGCCAACGGCCTCGTCTACCTCTACTACACCCGGCCGAGCGCAGGGGCTCCGGGTGGTTGCGTCAATCGGGTGAGTCGATTCGTGATGACGGGCGACACCATCTCCGCGGCCAGCGAAGTGGTGTTGCTCGACAACATCGGGTCGCCCGCCGGCAACCACAACGGCGGCGATCTGCACGTGGGCAACGACGGCTACCTCTACGTGGCCGTCGGTGACGGCGGGTGTGATCCGCGCGGCAACAGCGGCTGCGCCGGTGGCAACGATGCCGCGCAGGATCGCAGCCTGTTGAACGGCAAGATCCTGCGCATCGACCGCTTCAGCGGGGCACCCGCCCCTGGCAACCCGTTCGGCGGAGGCGGTACCGAGGCCTGCGCCACTCGCGGCAACACGGCCGCGACGCCCACCACGATCTGTCGCGAGATCTTCGCCCTCGGCTTGCGCAACCCCTGGCGGTTCGCCTTCGACCCCAACACCGGTGCGACGAAGTTCTTCATCAACGACGTCGGTCAGAACACCCGAGAAGAGGTGAACCTCGGTGTGCTGGGCGCCAACTACGGCTGGCCGGAGCGGGAAGGCCAGTGCGCGCAGGGCCAGAACCCGCTGTGCCCGCCTCCCGCCGCCGGCCTCGGCTACACCCAGCCACTCACCGACTACCCCCACAACCCGGCCAACGGTGGCGACTACATCACGGGCGGGGCGTTCGTGCCCAATGGCGCCTGGGGCAGTGACTTCGACGGCGGTTACCTCTTCGCCGACGGCGATCCCGGCAAGATCTTCTTCCGGAACGCAGCAGGCAACACCAACTACAACACGCCCTTCGTCTCGGGGGTCGGCGGCATCACCGACATCGAGTTCGTGATGGAGGCGGCCGGCTGGGCCCTCTACTACGTCAACGCCGCCACCAGCGAGGTGCGCAAGGTGACGTGGGCAACCTCGCCGGCGGCCTCGCCAGGGGCGCTGGCCTACGACGCGTTGTCGCCGGCCCGACGAGCGTTCGACAGTCGTGACGCCGGCGCCGCCACTGGGCCGTTGCGCGCGGGCACCAGCCGGTTGGTGAACCTCGCTGCCGGGCAGGGTGCGCATCGCGCAGCATTGGTGAACATCACCTTCATCACCGCCAGCTCCGACGGCTTCGTGGTCGCCTGGCAACCCCGCACATCGCGGCCCCCCTCGTCGAACATCAACGGGCAGGGTGGGCAGGTGGCTGCCAACATGTCGGTGGTGCCCATCGACACCGATGGCAACGTGTTGGTGTTCTCCTCCGTGACAGCCGATGTGATCATCGATGTGATCGGCTTCTTCGATGTCGCGGCCGCTGGTGAGGCGACGGCCGGCAGGTTCACGCCGGTGCCGCCGGTTCGAGCTACCGACTCGCGGGCGTCGGCCGGCGCGTCGAACCGCTACACGCGATCCACAGATGGCCCCGACAGCGTGGTCAACGTGCCCATCGCCGGTCGCTATGGCATCACGCAGGCGGTCTCGTCGGTGGCCGTGATCGTCACTGCCATCGCGGGTGCCAGCCCCGAAGCGGGGTACGTGGTCGTGGCGCCGCACGCGGGCGCAGTGCCGCCATCGTCGAACGTGAACACCAACGGCAGCGGCGATACGCGAGCCAACCTGGTGGTGGTGCCGTTGGGTGCCGACGGCAGCATCGATGTTCGGCTGCGCGGCACGGCCCACGTGATCGTGGATGTCGTCGGTTCCTTCACCGACGGGTCTGCGCCGGCGGCTTCTGCCGGTACCTACGTGCCGCTCGCTCCGACGCGGGTGGTCGACACGCGGCTGGGGTTGGCATTCGCGAGGTTGGCTGCCGGCGGAAGTGGCTCGGCGAACCCGGCAGCGGTTCCTGCCGACGCGCTCGGAGTGACGCAGAACATCATCATGGTCGACACCGATGGTTGGGGCTACGTCACCGCCTACCCCGCCGGCTCGGCGACGGTGCCGGTGGTCAGCAACGGCAACGCCACCGCTGCCGGCCAGACGCGCAGTGCACTGTCGATGACGAAGCTGGGCGCCGGCGCATCGTCCTACTTCGTCTCGGTGGGTACGCACCTCGTGGTGGATGTCACGGGCTACTTCAGTGGCGGGTGATCACTGGGTAGCCTTCGCGCCGTGACACGGCTGCGCATCGCCCTCGCCCAGATCAATCCCAAGGTCGGCGACCTGGAGGGCAACGTCGCCAAGATCTGTGCGGCCTACGACGAAGCCGAGCTGGCCGGATGCGACATCGTCGCCTTCCCGGAGCTGGCCATCACCGGCTACCCACCCGAAGACCTGGTGCTGAAGCCGGGCTTCGTGGCCGACAACCTCGCGGCTCTTGACCGGGTTGCGGCCCATACGCAACGGTGCGCCGCGGTGGTCGGCTACGTCGCGTCCGATCGCGACCTCTACAACGCGGCAGCGGTGTGCGTCGGCGGTGAGGTGGTGGGCACCTATCGCAAGCGCCTGCTGCCCAACTACGCCGTCTTCGACGAGGCCCGCTACTTCACCGCCGGCGATGCCAGCGACCCGTACGAGCTGTACGAGATCGGCGGGGTGAAGGTGGGCATCAGCATCTGCGAAGACGTGTGGAGCCCCACCGGGCCGCTGGCGCAGCAAGCGGCGGGCGGTGCCGAGCTCAACATCAACATCAACGGCTCGCCGTTCCATGCCGGCAAGTCGCAGGCTCGCGAGCGCATGTTGGCCACGCGTGCCGCCGATGCCAGCTGTGCGCTCGCGTACGTGAACCAGGTGTGCGGGCAGGACGAGCTGGTGTTCGATGGCGGCAGCATGGTGTTCGACGCCGACGGCAACCTGGTGGCCCGTGCTGCGCTGCTGGTGGAGGAGCTGCTCATCACCGACCTCGTCATCGAGCCGGTGTACCGCAAGCGCCTGCTCGACCCGCGCGGCCGGCGTACCGACGAGCAGATGCGCGTGGTGCTGATCAGCGAGCAACCAGTCGCCCACACGGCGCCGCTGCCCGCCCGCATCGTCGAGCTGCCCGAGGCCGACGCCGAGCTGTACGACGCATTGGTGCTGGGCACCCGCGACTACGTGCTCAAGAACGGCTTCACCGATGTGGTCGTCGCGCTGTCGGGTGGCATCGACAGCACCATCGTCGCGTGCGTGGCCGTCGACGCCTTGGGTGCCGACCACGTGCACGGTGTCTCGATGCCGTCGCGCTACAGCAGCGACCACTCCAAGACCGATGCCGCCGACCTGGCACAGAAGTTGGGCATCGACTTCTTCACCATCGGCATCGAGCCCGCGTTCGCCGCGTACCTGGAGATGACCGCCGAGTCGTTCGCCGGCAGGGCACCCGACCTGACGGAGGAGAACCTGCAGAGCCGCATCCGCGGCACCACGCTGATGGCGTTGAGCAACAAGTTCGGGTGGATGGTGCTCACCACCGGCAACAAGAGCGAGATCGCAGTCGGCTACTTCACCATCTACGGCGACTCGGTGGGCGGCTACGGCGTGATCAAGGACGTGCTGAAGACGCGCGTGTACGACCTGTGCCGCTACGTGAACCGGCGCGACGGGCGAGCCACCATCAACGAGCACGTCATCACCAAGCCTCCCTCGGCCGAGCTGCGCCCCGACCAGCGCGACGACCAGAGCCTGCCGCCGTACGAGGTGCTCGACCCGATCCTGGCGCTGTACGTCGAGGACGATCGCACCGCCGGCGAGATCATCGAGATGGGGCACGACGAAGCCATCGTGCGGCGCATCACCCGGCTGGTCGATCTCAACGAGTACAAGCGCCGTCAGTGCCCGCCGGGTGTGCGCGTCAGCGCCAAGGCCTTCGGCAAAGACCGTCGGCTCCCCATCACCAACGGCTATCGCGGCTAGCGCGGGTCACTGCCGGCTCACGCGGGAGAGCACCAACACGGTGCAGGCGGCGAGCGCGGCGCACAGCAGCGGTGGCCACGCCATGCCGTGGTGCACGTACAACCAGGTGGCGGGAATGGAGGCGGTGGCGCGGCCGAAGGTGCCCATCGTGAACATGAGCGCCATGCCCTTGGCCGCGGCGCCGGGCACCACCTCGGTGCCGAGCGGGATGAAGCTGACGACCGAGAACTCGAAGGCGGCGATGGCCACGACCAGCGCGGGCAGGCCCAGCGCCAGCAGCTGATGGCCGGCCGCGAGCAGCAGCACCGCTGGGATCATGACGGCCGCCCCGATCGCCGCGGCGCGCTCCTTGCCCCAGCGGTCGCTGAAGCGTGCGGCCGAGGTCGATGCGAGCAGCTCGCCGAAACCCATGCCGAACACCACCATGCTGACCCCGGTGTCGGACATGTCGAACTCGTCCTTGAGCCAACTGCTGAACGTCACGAACAGCACCTGGCTGCTGGCCATCAGGCAGAACACGCCCAGCACCACCATTCGGCCTCGCCGGCCGATGCGTCCGGCCACGTGTTCCCGGCGTTCGGTGTGGCCCTGGTTGGGCAGGTCGTCGGGCACGCTGCGGGCCACGAAGGCGGCGGCCGCCACCACTGCGGCCGCGCCCAGGCCGTAGCCGACGCGCCAGTTGGTCGCGGCGGTGACCAAGCCCATCGTGGTGACGCCCAGCAGCAGGCCCCCGGCCCACGAGATCTCGGTGATGCCCATCACCCGTCCACGCTGCGCGAACGGCACGCGGTCGGCCATGAACGCGCCGAGCCCGAGGTCGAACATCACCTTGCTCTGCGCGATGACCACCAGCGCGATGGTGAACACCACAACATGCGTACTGGCGGCCGCCAACGTGGCGCCCATCGCGACGCCGACGAGCCCAACCCACATCGCGGTACGGCGGTGCAGGCGCTCTGCCACGGAGCCGGTGGTGGTGGAGAGCAAGCCGGACAGCTCACTGATCGCCAACGCCACGCCCAGTCGATCGAGCGAGATGCCCAGGCCGCCGGCGATGGTGGCCAGGAACGCCGGCGCGAACCGGAAGCACGCATTGGCCGCGGTGCGGGCCAGGGTGAGCTTGGTGATGTTGTGGCGCACCTCGCCGGGATAGGTCTCGTCGAGGGCACGGTGCAGCACGGGCATCGAGGCTAACGAGCAGCGATGATGGTGCTCGCCTCGGTATCCTTCTGCACCCGTGGCCCTGATTGTGCAGAAGTACGGCGGTACGTCCGTCGCCGACCCAGACCGCATGCGTGCCGTCGCCGAGAACGTCGCGTTCACCAAGCGGCACGGCAACGATGTCATCGTCGTGCCCAGCGCGATGGGCAAGTCCACCGACAACCTCATCAAGCTGGCCAACGACGTGTCCAAGACCCAGCCCGGTCGCGAGCTCGACATGCTCATCACCACCGGCGAGCGCATCAGCATGGCGCTGCTGTGCATGGCGCTGGCCGATCTCGGCATCGAGGCCAAGAGCTTCACCGGCAGCCAGGCCGGCATCATCACCGACACCGTGCACACCAAGGCCAAGATCCTCGAGGTGAAGGGCGATCGCGTTCGCGAAGCGTTGGCCGACGGCAAGGTGTGCGTCGTGGCCGGCTTCCAGGGCATCAGCACCGACAAGGAGATCACGTCGCTCGGCCGTGGCGGCAGCGACACCACCGCGGTGGCATTGGCGGCAGCGCTCAACGCCGATGCCTGCGAGATCTACACCGACGTCACCGGTGTCTTCACCGCCGACCCGCGCATCGTGCCGCAGGCTCGCAAGCTGGTGCACGTCAACTTCGACGAGATGCTCGAGATGGCCGGTGCAGGCAGCAAGGTGCTCGCACTGCGCAGCGTCGAGTTCGCTCGCAACCACAACGTTCCCATCCACGTCCGCTCCGCCTTCACCTGGGAGCACGGCACGTGGGTCACGTCACAGGAGCCCAACATGGAAGACCCCATCATCTCCGGCGTCGTCACCGACATGAGCGAGGCCAAGGTCACCGTCGTCGCGGTGCCCGACCGTCCCGGCATCTCGGCAGCACTGTTCGAGCCGCTGGCGGCGGCCAACGTCAACGTCGACATGATCGTGCAGAACACCAGCCACGACGGCACCACCGACATCAGCTTCACGATGCCCAAGGCCGACAAGGGCACCGCCGAGGCCATCGTCGCGCGGGTGGCCGCCGAGATCGGTGCCGCGGGGGTCGAGCACGATGCCGACATCGCCAAGATCAGCCTGGTCGGCGCCGGCATGAAGACCAGCCCGGGCATTGCTGCGAAGATGTTCCGCACCCTCGCCGACGAGGGCGTCAACATCCAGATGATCAGCACCAGCACCATCCGCATCAGCGTGGTCACCGCCGCCACCGACCTGGAGCGGGCCGCTCGCGCCTTGCACACCGCCTTCGGGCTCGACTCCGGTCAGGCCTATTCGGCGCCGTTGCCCGAACGCAAGTGACCAGTTGATGACCCGTCGCAGACAGCACGTGCCATGGAAGGCCGCCGGTACCGCCTCCGAGAGCGAGCACTCTGCCGACGATGTGGTGCGCGAAACCGGCTGGGTGTTCAACAACGTCACGGGCAGCCAGCTCAACCTGGCCGAGTTCGTCGACACCGGCGACAACGAGACCGTGGCGTACCTCGAGGCCTTCGATCTGCTGCCGGCCAACGCCGCCCAGCAGACGATGGTGGAGATCGGCAGCGGCATCGGCCGCATGACCGCCAGCTTCTCGCGCCTGTTCGGCAAGGTCATCGCGTGCGATCTCGACGCCGCGTTCCTCGAACGCTGCCGCGAGACGGTTGCCAAGTTCGGGAACCCCGAGCGGCTGCAGACCAGTCACACCGCCGACGGCCGCACGTTGGCAATGGCCGACGACACGGCGTATCTCGTGTTCAGCTACATCACGTTGCAGCACTGTCATCACGACGATGGCATCGCGCTTGCTCGTGAGGCCGTCAGGGTCACCAAGCCCGGTGGCCACATCGCACTCAACTTCCGCACGTGGGTGGCGCAAGACGTGGTGCTGTGGCCGGCCGGCAAGCTGGTACGGGCGTCGTGGCGCCTGCCGCGCATCGGGCCGGTCATCGCTCAGCGGCGCCTGCCCGCTCGCCTCGGTTGGCAGGCCAACCGGCTGACGCCCAAGGAGGTGCTGGCGACGATCGGGCCATCGCTCACCGACGTGCGCCTGTTCCGTGGGCCCAAGCGCCGCGGTTTCGGCCTGCCCGACACCACGGATCGTACGTTCGAGGGCGTGCATCGCAGCCACTGGTGGGTCGTCGCTGCCGTCAAGTGACGGGTGGCGGAGTGGAAATTCCAGCCCGCCCAAACGTGCTCGCAGTTAGCCTTGCGGCCATGAGAATCGGTGTCGTCGGCGCGACCGGCCAGGTGGGTGCAGCAATGCGTTCCATCCTTGCGGAGCGCAACTTTCCCCTGTCAGAGATCCGTTACTTCGCCTCGGCCCGCAGTGCTGGCACCACGTTGCCCTGGCGGGGCACCGACATCACGGTCGAGGATGCTGCCACCGCCGATCCGTCTGGGCTCGACGTGGCGCTGTTCTCCGCCGGCGCCACCGGCTCCCGAGAGCTGGCGCCGAAGTTCGCCGCCGCCGGCGTCACCGTCATCGACAACTCCTCCGCCTGGCGGATGGACCCGGATGTGCCGCTCATCGTCAGCGAGGTCAACCCGGGCGAGGTCGTCAACGCTCGCAAGGGCATCATCGCCAACCCCAACTGCACCACCATGGCGGCCATGCCCGTGCTGAAGCCACTCCACGACGAGGCCGGCCTCGTGCGCCTCATCGCGGCCACCTACCAGGCCGTCAGCGGTGGTGGCCTCGCCGGGGTCGACGAGCTCGACAAGCAGGCCCGCGAAGTGGTGGGCCAAGCCCGCCTGCTGGCGTACGACGGCGAGGCCGTGGTGTTTCCCACGCCCACCAAGTTCGTCAAGCCGATCGCGTTCAACGTGCTGCCCTATGCCGGCAAGTACGTCGACGACGGCTCGCTGGAGACCGACGAAGAGCAGAAGCTGCGCTTCGAGGCCCGCAAGATCCTCGACATCCCCGGCCTGCGGGTCAGCGGTACGTGCGTGCGGGTGCCGGTGTTCACCGGCCACTCGCTCAGCATCAACGCCGAGTTCCAGCGGCCCATCACGGTCGAGCGGGCCAAGGAGTTGCTGGCTGCTGCACCGGGTGTGCAGCTGCTCGACGTGCCCACACCGCTGGAGGCAGCCGGCAAGGATCCCTGCTTCGTCGGCCGCATCCGCCAGGACACCTCGCTCGATGACGGTCGCGGCCTGGTGCTGTTCCTCAGCAACGACAACCTGCGCAAGGGCGCGGCGCTCAACGCCGTCCAGATCGCCGAGCTCCTCCTCTAACTCCGCCCCCGCCCCGCCCCTGCCCCCACTCCGGTTTTACGTAACGGCTGTCGGGCCGCTAACCAGGGGCTGTGAGTTGGCGTTCTTGACACAAACCGGCGTCGGTGGGCACGACGGGCTAGAACGGGGCCATGGACCTGGCCGAACTGCAGGATGTGATCGAGCGGACCTTCGGTGAGCGCGACCGTGCGCGCGGGGTGCCGGCGACCGTTGCCTGGCTCGCCGAGGAGGTGGGCGAGCTTGCCCAGGCGGTCCGCAAGGGCAGCCACGAGCAGCGGGTGCACGAGTTCGGCGACGTGATCGCCTGGGTGGCCACTCTGGCCAACCAGGTGGGCATCGACCTCACCCAGGCCGTTCAGCGCTATGCCGCCGGCTGCCCGCGCTGCAGCGCCCTGCCCTGCTCGTGTGCGTGAGCAGATGCGACCTGCCACAGAGCGTCAGCGCGAAAGCGGCCCGGGCCACTCTGGCGAGTGACCCGGGCCGATTGGTCGGGGTGAGAAGATTTGAACTTCCGGCCTCCACGTCCCGAACGTGGCGCGCTAACCAAGCTGCGCTACACCCCGTAGCGAACAACGATGCTACCCGGCGGCTGGTGCTTCTTCCTCAACGGCCTCGGCCGACCCGAGTGCGTCCTCGCCGGCTGGCCCGGCGAGCACGTCGCGTACCGCTCGCTGCAGCGTGAGCGGGTCGTACGGCTTGACCAGCCAGGCATCGGCGGCGGATCGCTTGGCGAGGTGGATGTCGGCCTGACGATCGAGCAGCATCAGCACCTTCACATCCGGTGCCATGCCGGCACTGGCGTCGAGGCGGAGATCCATGGCGACGGCCATCGCCCCCTTGGAGCCGATCTGCAGGTCGAGGATGGCGAGATCAGGGGTGCGCTCGGCAACCACGGCAGCGACGGCGCGGCCCTCACGGACGATGGTGAACGACACGTCGGGGCCGCCGAGCGCGGCGGTGACGTCGTTGACGACGTAGTCGGCATCTGTGGCGACGAGAATGTGCACGGCTGGACGATACCGGGCGCGGGTCTGTCGCACGAAGCCCTTCCGGCTCAGTCGAACAGCAGACCGCGGATGGTGGCGAGCGCAGCAAGCGTGTGCACGTCGCCGGGCAGCGTGGGCACCCAGGTGGTGTGCGTGCCGGCCGGCACCCCGGTGGCCGTCAGCAGCGCGGCAGCCTGGCGCTGTTCGGTGGCTGCGTTGGCGCGCAACTCCACCAGGTTGTCGTACAGCGCGGCCGTGGCAAGCGTCCGCGGACGCTTGGCGGGCGGCTCGCCGAAGGGGGGCGTGCAACGGTTCACGATGACAGCGGCTACTTCCAGCTCACTGGTCGCCAGTCGTTCGGCGAAGTAGCACGCTTCCTCGATCGTGTCGGCTCGCGGTGAGGCCACCAGCACGAAGCGGGTGACGTCGCTGTGCAGCAACGCCATCACCTCGTCGGCGCGGCGACGAAAGCCGGTCTCCATCCCGGCGAACGCCTGGAAGAACGCAACTGCGTCGGCCAGCACGTCGCCACCGACGACCTTGCCAATGGTGCGCAGGATCGGTTGCGCTGCCAGGTTGAGCACCTTCATGCCTCGCCGCGTCGGCATCATCAGCAGCTTGAACAGCGGATGGTCGATGAACTTGGCGATGGTGCCCGGTGCGTCGAGGAAGTCGAGCGCGTTGCGGGTGGGTGGGGTGTCGACGATGACCAGATCGAAGCGCCCGTCGTTGTGCAGTGCATGCAGCCGCTCGGCCGCCATGTACTCCTGGGTGCCACTCAGTGAGCCGGCCACGTTGCGGTAGAAGCCATTGGCCAGGATGCGTTCGGCTTGCTCCTCGTCGGCGGCGTTCGCTCGTACCAAGCCGTCGAACGTGGTGGCGGTGTCGAGCATCAGTGCCCACAGCTCGCCGGCGCCCGGCACGTCGAGCTTGGTGGGTTCGTTGCCCAGCCCGCCGGGTACGCCCAGCGCATCGGCGAGCCGCTTCGCCGGGTCGATGGTGACCACCACGGCCCGTCGGCCGAGCAACGCGGCATGCAGCCCGAGCGCGGCCGCGGAGGTGGTCTTGCCCACCCCACCCGATCCGCAGCACACCAGCACCTCGGCGTCGGCCAGGTGTTCGGCCAATGTGCTGGCGGGGGCGCTCACGCGGGCGCCCAGTGGTCGGCGAGGGCGGCGATCGACTCGATCGTCAGGTGCGAGCCGGCCACCGCGGGCAGGTGCAGCTGAGGCAACGCCAGCTCGTCGGCGAGCCGGTCGCACTCACGGCGGTGCAGGGCCCGGCGGGCGTTGCGGAACTCGGCAGCGAGCCGCATCGGGCTGCCCTCGGGTGCCGCATCCGCGTCAAGCGCCGGGCCCATGTCGACGCTGTTGACCACCACCGGCCCGAGGTGCACCCCCACTCGTTCCTCCAACGCGTAGGCGGTCTCCACCGCTTCGTTCACGGGGGTGGTCTCTGGCAAGGTGACCAGCACCACCTGGCAGCGGGTGGGGTCGGTGAGCATGGCCAACACCTCGGTGGCCTGGCTGTGGATCGGCCCGCCGCGCACGCTCGCGAGCAGGCTCTGCGCCGCGAGCAGGAACGTGATGGCATGGCCGGCAGCAGGCCCGTCGACCACCACCAGGTCGTAGGCGTCGCTGCGTTCGAGCTGCTTGATCTTGCCCAGCACGACGATGTCGTCGATGCCCGGCGACGCGGTGGCGACCACATCGATGATGCCGCGCGACGCGAGTCGTCTGGTCACTCGGGAGAGCCCGTGCGTGTCGAGGTACTCGGCCAACGCGGCGGTGGCCGACAGCTGTTGCACGTCGACATCGGGCAACAACCGGGCCAGCGACGGCTTGCCGTCGAGCTCTACGACCAGCACGCGAAGTCCTCGACGGATTGCCGCACGCGCAAGAACACCGGTTACCGTGGTCTTTCCAACGCCACCCTTGCCGGCCACGATGGCCACCTTGGCGGTGGTGAGGAACTGCAGCGGATCCACGCTCTTCGGAGGCACTTGTGCGCAGACTAGCGATCACCCTTCTTGTTGCCCCGTTCGCGGGCCTGGTTGGGCTGTCCCTTCTCGGCGGCGCCGCGTCGGCAAGCAGCCCGGTGGGGGCCACCGTGCCACCCGATTCCACGGCCAGCGCCGGCGAAGCCGCCGCCGACCTGGCCCCTGTCGACGTGCTGCAGGTGTCGGGCCTGTTCGACGCCGTCACCGTGCAGTCCATCGAGGACGCCATCGCTCGCAGCGAGTCGGCAGGTTCCCAGGCCCTCATCCTGCAGCTCAACACGGGCGGTTCGGTGGTCAGCACCGCCGAGATGACCCACCTGCTGCAAACGGTGGCCGATGCAAAGGTCGCCATCGGGGTCTGGGTGGGGCAGTCGCGCGATGCCCGGGCGTACGGCCCCCCTGCTCAGCTGTTCGGCGTCGCCGACGTCACCGCCATGGTTGCCGGCAGCCGCATCGGCCACACCGGCGAGTTGCTGGCGCTGCAGGGTGCGACGGTGGATCTGGGAGCCGGCGCCGATCGGTTGCGCAACGGCTCGATGTCGTTCGCCGATGCTCGCAAACTCGGTGTGTTGCGGCTCGACACGTCTGATGAGGGCGTCCCTACGGTGAAGAGCATGGTGCTCGCCATGGATGGCGCTGTGGTGGAAGTGGGCGGTGTCGCCGGTGTGGTGCTCGACACCGTGACCGAGGAGCTCAACGACCAGGGCAAGACCGAGAACGTGGCCACGTTGGTTCGGTTCTCGGGCCTCGGCCTGATCGAGGAGATGTTCCACACGGTGGCCAGCCCGCCCATCGCCTTCTTGTTCTTCGTCATCGGCTGCTGCTTGCTGATCTTCGAGTTCTTCACTGCCGGGGTCGGCGTGGCCGGCGTGGTGGGCGCCGTGCTGGCCATCTTCGGCTGCTACGGCCTCTCGGCCCTGCCCACGCGCACCGGGGCGGTGGTGCTCCTGGTGCTGGCGATGCTGGCCTACGCCATCGATGTGCAGGTGGGCATCCCGCGACTGTGGACGGGCGTGGGCACCACGCTGTTCGTGCTCGGCGCGTGGTTCCTCTACGAACCGTTGCCGGGCACCGACCTGCGCCTCGGTCTGTTCACGCTGTTCGTGGTGATCGCCGGCGTGCTGCTCACCTTCGTGGTCGGCATGCCCTCGATGGTGCGCACTCGCTTCTCCACGCCCACCATCGGCCGCGAGTGGATGATCGGTTCCTCGGGCGTTGCTGTCGGCGCCATCAACCCGGAGGGTGTCGTGCAGGTGGGCGACAGCAAGTGGCGGGCGCGCACCAACCGTGCCACCCCGCTGGTCGCCGGCGACCAGTTGCGTGTCGTCGCCATCGACGGTGTCACGCTCGAGGTCGAGCCGATGGAGGGTGCGGCTCGCGACTACCGCGAGCGCCGTCCCAAGCACGAGGTGGCCGAGGAACTGCAGAGCTGATGCCAGCGCCGATGGTGGTTGATCGCCGCACGTTCGTGCAGGGGCGTTCGGCCAGCTACAGCGTGGCCGGCGAGGGCCTGCCGGTGCTGTTGCTGCACGGCTGGGCCTTGGCGCAGCACACCTATCGCGACGTCATCGAGACCATCGCCGCCCAAGGGTGCCAGGTGATCGCACCCGCGATGCCCGGCTTCGGCGGCACCGCCGATCTGCCCGGCAGCTCGTTCTCACTCCGTGGGTACGCGCAGTGGGTGGCCGGCCTGCTCGACGCCCTCGACATCGAGGAGCCGGCGGTGGTCGTCGGCCACTCGTTCGGTGGCGGGGTCGCGGTGCGCTTCGCTCACGACTTTCGCCCGCGCGTCCGCAGCCTGGTGCTGGTCAACTCGATCGGCGGCTCTTCGTGGCGCAGCGGCACTGGGCTGCGCAGCATCACCGAACGCCCGCTGTGGGACTGGGGCCTGCACTTCCCGGGCGACGTGTGGCCCATCCGCCAAGCCACGCGAGTGCTGCCGGTGGTGGCGGAAGATCTGCTGCCCAACCTGCTGCGCAACCCGCGGGCCATCGTGAAGGTGGCCAACCTGGCCCGACGTGCGGATGTGCGCACCGAGCTGGAAACACTGCGTAACGACGGCCTCTCGATCAGCATCATCTGGGGCACTCGCGACGGCATCATCCCACGCGAATCGTTCGAAGCGCTCTGCGTGGCCTCCGGCGTGGAGGGCACGGTGGTCGAGGGTTCCCACAGCTGGCTGCTGGCCGACCCGAAGCAGTTCGGCGAGGTCATCACCAACGACGTGCGCGTCGCCCAGGCAGCACGCGATCTGGAGCTGAAGGCGCCGGCCGGCAAGCGCAGGGGCCTGCGCCGCGTGCAGAGCCTGGCCGCTCGACGCAAACCCACCGCCGACTGATCGGCGAGCTCAGCTCGCCGGCAGCTTGGGGCCGGCGATGCGCACATCGTCACGGCGGCGGGTGATGCCACGGGCGTCCATCTCGGTGGCCAGTGGCACGGCGTGCTTGCGGGTGTTGCCCAACGCCTCACGGAACTGCGACATCGTGAACCCGGTGGGGTTCGCGCGCAGCAGACCGGCGGCGGCGTGTGCCGCTGTCTCGATCGCCCGCGGGTGGAAGTACAGGCCGTCGCGTTCGACGACGAGCGTGCGTCGCACCAGCTCGCGCAGCTGCGCCTTGTCGACGCCGGCAGGGTCGGGTGGAGCGGTTCCACCCGCCAACAGCGCGGCGACGAACGGATGGTCTGCCAGCGGATCCTTGGCTGCAACCGGCCGGGCACGGCCTGCTTCCACGGCGACACCATCGAGCGTCGCGATCGCCGCCCGCTCGCGGTCGTCGAGCAACGCGATGTCGAGCCCCAGTTCACTGGCAGCCGCAACTCGCTGTCGCAGCGCGTGCTGAGTGGCTGCCAGCGCACTCGGCGACACCACCCAGTGGGCCACCGTGGCCGTTCGTCGCTCGCCGGTGAGCGCCTCCAGGTCGTCGAGGGTCACCCACCCGCGCTCGTCGATCACCCGATCCACGTCGCGGTTGGGCTGGGCCTTCGACGCCGGGCGCACGGGTGCCACGTCGAGCACCTCGCCACCGCCCACCGTCTCGTCGCGGCCCGACTCGCGCAGGACGAACCGGTCGCCGGGCATCAGCGGCAGTTCGGTAGCCAGGTGAAGGCGCACGAGCCCAGCGCCACCCGGCCGGATCGACTCGCTGCCCAAGACCCGCAGCTTCACCGGGAACTCACCCGAGCCGATGTAGGCGGCGTAGGCGCCGCGGCGGGACACGACGTGAGCGAGCGACGCGAGCACGGTAAGACCGGCATCGAAGCGTCGAGTCGGCCGCCACTGAGCCGGCGTGACGACCGCGTCGCCGCGATGGAGGTCGGTGTGGTCGACGCCGACCAGGTTGAGCGCTACCCGATTGCCCGGCCCGATCGAGTCGTGGCGATCGCCGTGTGACTGCACCGAACGCACTCGCACCGGGTGCCCGCCGGCGTGCAACTGATCGTCGGTGCGCACCGTGCCACCGGTGAGCGTGCCGGTGATCACGGTGCCGCTGCCCTTGGCCGCGAACACCCGGTCGATCCACAGCCGGGGCCGGCCGCGGTCGATGGCTGCCGGTGTGGTGGCGACCAGAGTCGCAAGCGCTGCGCGCACCGCGTCGATGCCCTCGCCGGTGGTGGCGCTCACGGCCACGATGGGGGCCTCCGCCAGGAACGTGCCCGCGAGGTGGTCGCGCACGTCCATTTCCTGCAGCTCACGCCACTCGTCGTCGACCAGGTCGGCCTTGGTGAGCGCGACGAAGCCGTGCTGCAAACCCACCAGCTCGAGGATGCGGAGGTGCTCTTCGCTCTGCGGTTTCCAACCCTCGGTGGCCGCCACCACGAACATGCACGCATCGACGCCACCGACCCCCGCCAGCATGTTGCGGAGGAAGCGAACGTGCCCTGGCACGTCGATGAAGCTGACGCCTTCGCCATTGCCGAGGAGGGTGTGCGCGAAGCCGAGGTCGATGGTGAGACCGCGGCGACGTTCCTCTTCGAAGCGATCTGGGTTGGTGCCGGTGAGCGCCTGCACCAACGACGACTTGCCATGGTCCACGTGCCCGGCGGTGGCGACGACCCGCATGGCGTCAGAGCGCAGCGAGGGCTGCAGCCAGGTGGCCGTCGTCGGAGGGATGCACTGAGCGGAGGTCGAGCAGGGTTGCACCATCGCGAGTGCGGGCGATGATGGGCGGTATCGCGGCGCGCAGCCCGGCGAGCCGATCACCGGCAACGCTGACGGCGACGGAGGGGATGACAGTGCCCGGCGCGGAGCCTGCGCCGGGGATGGCCTCGCTGGCGACCACCTCACCGATGCCCGCTGCCGACACGAGCCGGTGTGCACGCACGGCCAGGTCGTCGATGGACGAACTGGCCATCTGCCAGAACGGCACCACGGTGGCCGCCGTGCGATCGAGGTAGGAGAGCGCGAGTTGTTGCAACGCGAACAACACATGGCCGCCAGGCCTGAGCGCGCGGGCGAGTGGATGCCGCATGCATGCCGACACGAGGTCGGCGCGGCCGGCGATGATGCCCGCCTGGGGCCCACCGAGCAGCTTGTCGCCACTGAAGGTGACCAGGGCTGCCCCGGCAGCCAATGACTGCCTGGCCGCGGGCTCGCCGGCCAACCACGCGGGTGGCGGGCCGCTCAACCACGGGCAGTTGGCGTCGATCAGGCCGCTTCCGATGTCGGCCACCACGGGCACGTCGAGGGTGGCCAGCTGTGCCACCGGGGTGTCCTCGACGAAGCCTTCGATGCGATAGTTGCTGGGGTGCACCTTCAGGATCAGGGCGACATCGGCGGCCTTGCGAGCGAGCGCTCTGGAGTAGTCGCCGAGCCGGGTGCGGTTGGTCGTGCCGACGTCGACCAACTGAGCCCCACTCTGCTCCATCACGTCGGGCACGCGGAAGCCGCCGCCGATCTCCACGCTCTCGCCGCGGCTGACCAAGACCTGCCGGCCGTCGGCGAGCGCGGCCAGCACCAGCAACACGGCGGCGGCACCGTTGTTGACGACCATCGCCGCCTCGGCCGCGCACAGCGTCGCCAGCAATCCGCCGACGGCTTGCTGGCGTGAGCCCCGTTCGCCGCTGGAGAGGTCGAACTCGACGTTGATGGCCTGCGGCGGGTGAGCGAATGCAAGGGGCGCTCGCCCGAGGTTGGTGTGCAACAGCACCCCGGTGGCGTTGATGACCGGCGACAGCAGCGTGCGCCGGAACTGCAGCGCCCGCTCGACCGCCGCCGGCTCGGCGTACGCCTGAGCTCCGTCGGCGACTGCCGCCCGCGCCAGCTCCACGCACACCGCATGCGGCAGATCGCTGGCCGCGGCCATCGTGCGGGCAAGCCGATCGACAGAGGGAGGGCGGCCAGCCGTGCTCATCGCGCAGGATCGTACCGCCCGACTCCCGGCGGCAGCGCGTGCCGATCGTCGACGGGTCTGCCTCGTACACTCGGGGCTCGATGCTGCCCCTGCCGATCGTGCAACTCGACCCGGAGCTCCCGTTGCCCTCGTACGCCCACGTGGGCGATGCGGGGCTCGATCTGCGCGCTCGCGACAGTGGCGTCGTTCACCCTGCAGGCGGCCGGCTGCTGATGCCCACGGGCATCAGCATCGCCATCCCACTCGGGTTCGCCGGGTTCGTGCTGCCGCGCAGCGGCAATGCGCTCAAGCATGGCCTCACCGTGGCCAACGCTCCCGGTCTCATCGATGCGGCCTATCGGGGTGAGATCAAGGTGGTGCTGCTCAACACGGATCCGCACGAGCCGTTCCACGTGCATCGTGGCGACCGCATCGCACAGCTCGTGCTGCAGCGAGTGGAGGAAGTCGGTTGGCAGGTGGTGGCGTCGCTCGACGGCCATGATCGCGGTGGTGGCTTCGGTCACTCCGGCAAGGCCTGACGCTACTTCCAGGCGAAGACCGGTTGTTCGAAGTCGTGCACCCGCTCGCCGTGGCGCCCGTCGAGCGCCACCCAGCGGAACTGCAGCAGCACCGCACCCGTGGGCGCGTGGATGAGGTTGCGGCCGATCGGCAGCTGCACCACCGGTCGGTCGCTCTCCGGGATGTCGACGAATCGTGGGGAGTCCGGCCGTTGCAGCTCATGCAGGCCGATGCGGTACGCGTGCGCCACCTCGGCCGGGTTGAGCTGCAGCTCCAACTGAGCATCGGCCCACAGCACGACGGGCGTGATCACGTAGCCGGATCTCGTCACGTAGTCGTCGAGCCTGCCCAGCACGGCGTCTGCGCCGAGCACGCACCCCAGCTCCTCGTGCAGCTCGCGCAGCGCCGTCTCCTCGGCCGACTCGCCGGGGTCGACGCGGCCCCCGGGTAGCGCCCACTGGCCACCGTGGCCCCTGAGCGTGGCGGCGCGCCGGGACATCAGGAAGGCGGCGCCGCCGGCCACCCGCGAGACCGAACCGTCGAAGCCGGTGACATCACCGGGCACGTCGCCCATGTGTTCGGGCAGGTTGGCAGCCCAGTACGGGTCGTCGGGGTCGCTGCCGGGCTCGCTGGGCACCACCACGATCGCCACCGCAGCCCGCTTCTCGTTGCCGTGGGGGATCGAGCGCAGGTCGTGCGCGGCCAGGTTGCGGGCGAGCTGCTCGCGCAACGCGGGGTCGTGAGGGAGCACGCGCTCGCCGTCAGCTGGCTGCGGCGGCTGCGGTGGCGAGCTCCACCGCGGCTGCCTTCTGCGCACGGGTGACCCTGCCCAGGAACTCGAGCAGCACCCGGTTGAAGGTGGAAGCATGCTCGACCATGAACCCGTGCGCGGCGCCGGAGATGACCACCAGCTCCGCGTTGGGCATGCGATCGGCGATCTCTTCGCTGTCGCCTCGCGGCGTGAGGATGTCTTGGTTGCCCACCATCACGAGTGTGGGCGCAGTGACCTGGGTGAGCTGCTCGGAGATGGCGTCGTCGACGTCGAGGATGGCCTTCACCTGCGCCACGAACGCATGCGAGGTTCGGCCCATTGCGAGCGGCCCCAGCCAACCGAACGCGGGCAACAGGCGCCGGAACGAACGTGGGCCGATCACCCAGCGAGCGGCTTCTCGGGTCATCGCCCCGACGCCGTGCTCGGTGGCTGCCGTTGCCCAACTGTTGAGCAGCTCGCGCCGCCACGGGTGGTTGCGGCACGCCGTGCACGCGAGCGTCAGCGACATCACCCGCTCGGGGTACTTGAGCCCGATGATCTGCGTGATCGCGCCACCCATCGACGCCCCCACGATGTGCGCCTTCTCCACGCCCACCTCATCGAGCACGGCGATGGCATCGTCGGCCATCTGCTCGAGCGAGTAGGTGCCGAACGGCTTGTCGCTGCGACCGGCGCCGCGGTTGTCGAGTGCGATCACGCGGTACTGCATGGCCAGCGGCAGGCGTTGCATGTCCCAGCCGTGCTTGTCGGCGCCGAGGCCCTGGATCATCAGCACCGGGGTGGCGCTGGAACGGCCGATCACTTCGTAGTGCAGGCGGATGCCATCGGATGCACGTGCGTACGACATGAGATCAGCCTTCCGCCAGCCAGTCGATGGGGGCGACGCCGGTCTGCATGCCGCCGAAGCCATCGAGCATGCGTTGCAGGTGGTGCTGCACCTGATCGGCCAGCTCCACCTCGGCCAGCGGCCCGCGTCGCTTGCGACGCGGCCGCACCTGTGGCCCGACCTCCACCCGTGCGGCGCGACCGACGGTGCTGCTCATCGTGGCGACCGGGAACACCGGCACGCCGGCCAGCACCGCCGGCCCGACCAGCTCGTGAGGCACCTTGCCGGCGTTGCGCGGATGGTTGGTGCCCTCCGCGGAGATGAGCACCAGTTCGTGGTGCTGCAGCGCACCCAGCACATCGGCGGGCCGGGCCAGCAGGCCGCCGATGCGGCGCATGAACGGCCCGACGGGCGCGATGTCGGGGCGACCGACGAAGCGAACCGGGCGACCCGTCGCCTCGCTGAGTGCGAGCGCGGCGTACACGGTGCTGAGCGAGAAGCGGCGCGTGTTGCAGACCAGCAGCGCACCGGTGCGTACGGGCAGGTGCTGCTCGCCGCCCACCGTGACGTCCCAGCGCAGCTTGGCCAGTGGCGCGAGAGCACTGATGAGGTGCGGGTCGCGGCCGTAGTCGTCGACCGAGTGCACCGGCCAGGCCGAACGCAGCGGCTGCACCAGTGCGTTGCCGGCCCTGGTGGCGGCCTTGATGGGGAACTCGATGAGCTGGGCCATCAGGCCACCGCCTCGCTGATGCTGCCGATGCGTACGACGCTCTCCCACGCGTACAGGTGGTCGATGACCTCGGGCGTGCTGAGCGCCGGTGCGAAGCCGAGTACGTCGAGGGCCTTGGCGCCATCGGCCAACCGGCCACGATGCATCAGTTCCACCACGTGGTCGGGGACGGGTGCGCCGAGCATGTGGCTGAGCCGTGACGCCACTCGCCACTCGGGGCCGATCAGCGGCAACGGGACGCGCTTGCCGCGCAGGATGGCCTGCAGCGTGGTGATGGCACCCGGGGCAACGATGTTGATCGGTTCGTCGAGCCGGCGTGCGGCAGCGGCAACGAATGCACGCGCCGCGTCGCCATCTTCGATAACAGCGAACGGTGAGTCGGCGAACAGGCTGAAGGGCACCACCGGCTGGCGCAGCAGGCGGCCCAGCGGGCTGGGCACGTGCTTGCCCAGCACCGGCGCCAACCGCAGCTTGCCGACCGCGATGCCGACACGCCTGCCCACCTCGCGCGCCTGACGCTCGATGTTGGCCAGCATGTGGCCGTACTCGCTGGTGGGGTGCAAGGGCGCGGACTCGATGGGCCGAGTGGGTGAGTTGCGCTCACGGCCGTAGACCTCGATGCCGCTGCGCACCACCATGCCTTCCAGCGCCGGGCACTCGGCGGCGGCGCCGATGATGGCAGTGGTGGCGTCGGCGGTGAACTGCCGTGCATGCGCCAACCCGGTGCGCGCGTCGGGCTCCCACACGCTGAGGTTGATGACCACGTGAGGGTTGAACTTGGTGACGACCTCGACGATGCGCTCGCGCTGGGATGGCTGCAACAGGTGGAACTCGGCCTTGCGCAGCCGACGACGCGGTGGGTCGACATCGATGCCGACCAGTGCGCCGACCCACGGCTCCGCCTCGAGCTTGGCGGCCACGAGAGAGCCGAGTTCGCCTCCCATGCCGCTGACCAGAACACGCTGACCCCGCACAGCCTCAGACTAGCCATGTACGGAGAGTTAACGCAGAATTGCGAATCGCACGTACACCTCGGCGTTCAGCTCCACTGTGCCGCTGCTCACGCTCAATTCGACGGAATCCGCCATCTTGGCGGCGGCCATCATCGTCCGCGGCTGGGGCGATGGCTCGGGCACGAGCGGCACTTCGCTGATCAGCTCCACCTCGCCCAGTCGCAACCCAAGGGCGTCCGCGTAGGCCGTTGCTCGTACCAGCGCATCGCGTGCCGCGGCGCCCAGCAGTGCAGCACGTGCCGGGTTGTCGGCATCGACGCGCCACGTGAGGCTGCGCACGCTGGCGCCCGCGTCGGTGACCCCATCGCGAATCACGGCGCTCACCAGTTCCGTGGAGCGCACGGTGACGGTGAGGGCAGTCGTCGCGCGATGCCCCACCAGCACGTTGCTGTCGTTCTTCCACTGGTGCTCCTCCGCGACCTGCACACCGTCGGTGGTCCACTCGCTGCGGCCGATTCCGAGAGCGGCGAGCATCTGCTCCAGTCGCTGCGAGCGGGTGCTCACCTCCTCGAGTGCGGTTGCAGGGTCGGCAGCGAGATGAGTGACGGCCAGGCTGAGCTCGGCGCGATCGGGAGCAACGGCGGCGAGCGCGCTGCCGCGAACGGTGACGGAGGGCATGGCCGGCATTGTCGCGCGCGAGCCGGCAGCGCGGAGATCGGGCGGCCGGTGTCAGCCGAAGCCGCGCGAGTCCTGCTTCAACGCGGTGTCGACCGACAGCGCGGCAGCCACCACGAGCGTGTTGAGTGGCTGAGGGATCTGCCCGTGGATCTGCACGACGTAGTTGTCGGCGGTGGTGAACAGCGTCTTGGCGATGCCTTCGAACGTCTTGGTGATGCGAGCCACTTCCTGCCCGGTGTGGTCGTCGATGCGGAAGTTCCACGCTCGCCAGTTCTCGGCGTTGATGGACCCGTACGTGTGCCCACCGGCCTGCAACGTGAAGTGGATCTTGCCGAACACGTTGTCCTGCACGATGCGGCCGATCTCCTGGTCGTTGCCGTCGCTGACGATGACCGTGCTCTTCATCACCTTCGCCGGTCGGGTGAGCCGCAGCAGCACGCGGCCCTGGGTATCGGTGATCTCCAGCTTGTGGGTCATGAACTGGTCGAGGCTGGTGAGCAGGCGCATCGCCTTCTTGGCGGCGCTCTGGCCCACTTGGTTCACCGCTGCCAGCTGCTGGCCGTCCTTGTTGAACACGCTGTACTGGTTGTTGAGCTCGATCAGCTTGGCCTTCTGGTTCACCACCAGGATGGGCTCGGTGAAGATGGTGCCGCCACCGTGGAAGGCAACCTGACCGACCTGCGCGCCGCGGTACTTCTCCTGGCTGTACAGCTGCTGTTGGATCTTGGCAGGATCGCCTTCGTTGCCGATGGTGAGCGCACTGTCGACTCGGTCGAGCCCCTTGGGCTGCAACGGGTCGACACCTTGCACCCCGTTGGTGGTGACGTGCTCGGTCCAGGCGTTGCCATCCCAGTAACGGAGTTGATGACGACCCATCGGGTCGGGGTACCAGTTGGCGGGGGTGGTGCTCATGCGGCCATCGTAGGCACACCGCAACGGCTGCGCCGGCCGTGCGCGTGGGGCCGGGTCACCGGATCAGTGCAGCTCGTGCGCCATCAGGATGACCTCGCGTGCAAACGGATCGAGCTGGCGCTTGGCGATGCGTTCGGTGAGGTTGATGACCGTGGAAGGATCGTCGACCATGCCGCTCCAGCGGATGTAGCCACCCATGATGCCGATGAGACGGTCGTCGACGGACTCGTTGTGCGCGATGACCTTCGTGTTGCCTTCCAGCAACATGTTGATCTCGGTGTAGAAGGCCTTCAGCCACATGCCCAGATCGTCGGTACCGGTGAACGGGCGGTGCAGGTACGGCATGCCCAGTTCGTCGTAGTTGTGCAGGTTGTGCGTGGCCGGAATGATGCTGACCACGCAGCCGAAGCCGTTTTCGCGCAGCCAGATGATCTCTTCCTGGCGACGGACGCGGCGATGGTTGTCGCCGTACCCGCCGGGGCGTTCGCACACCGCAAGTTTGTCTTTCATGAACCACGTGAAGTTGCGCGGCGTGATACCCAGCGCCCACTTCCCGCGCAGCCTGGGAGGCATGAGCCTTCCTCCACGTGTAGTGCCAACGAATGTTCGTTCAGGTTACTCGGTGGGTGTGCGGTTCGGCGGGGCCGAGCGACAGCCGTTGCCGATGACGCTCCACTCGGCGGCCGCCACCGACCTCGGTGGCCACTGCCTCACCTCGTGCGACGGCCAACACCCGTGCGACGGTGGCCGCATCCGGTGGGTGCGTGAGGGTGAGCCAGCGGCGCACGGTGCGGCGGGCGAGCGCGATGGGGGCCGCAGCGAGGGCACGTGCGTCGGTGGGGTCGAGCGCGGCAGCGAGCGTGTCGAGCAGCTCGTCGTCATCGCGTGCCAGCCCGGCCTGGCGGGCCAGCACGGCCACGGTGTCGCGTTGCGCGAGATCGTCCATCAGCGGCAGCAGTTCGTGGCGCACGCGGTTGCGCAGGTGGCGCGGGTCGAGGTTGGACGGATCGTGCACCACGGCCAGCTGCAGGGTGGCGCACAGTGCGATCGTCTCCCGGCGGCGCAGCGACAGCAGTGGATGACGGTGGCCGGGCCGCATGCCCGCGAGGCCGCTGGTGGCACCGCCACGGAGCAGGTTCACCAGCACGGTCTCGGCCTGATCGTCGGCGGTGTGGCCGGTGAGCACGTCAGGCGGCAGCATGGAGTAGCGCGCGTCGCGAGCGCGGGCCTCCAGGTTCGGCCCATCGACGATGTGCACCCGCTCTGCTCGGAACGCCGCACCCAAGCGTTCTGCGTTGCCGCGCACGACCTGCGCCTCCGCGGTCGAGCCCGTGCGCAACCCGTGATCGACGTGGATGGCGGTGACGGTGAGACCGGCGGCGACGGCCAACGCCAGCAGCGCCGTGGAGTCGGCTCCACCCGAGACCGCACAACTGACGGTCGTGCCTGGCGCGGGAAACGTGCACCGAGCCAGTAGATCCGTGCACGGTGACCGGGCGGAGCCTGCAACGGTGGGCTCAGTCACCCGCTGGTCTCCGTGCGCCGGTCAGTCGTCGCGCTTGTGCCGCTTGCCCGGGTACTGCGGTGCGACGACCTTCTTCACGTAACCGCCAACGACGCCGACGGTGAGAGCGATGCCCACGATCGTGAGGAGAGCACCGAGCCACCAGTGGAAGATCACCGCGAACATGTCGCCAGCGTAGCCAGTGCGAGTGCGGGTGCAGCCAATCGGCGCGAACGGGGTCAGCCCACCCGGCCGTCGCCGTCGAAGTCTTCGCCGAAGCACATCTCGATCTTGGAGAGCAGGCCCGGCGGCATCTCGTCGTTCTGGCACTTCGCGCTGATGACCTGGCGCAGCTCGGCGTGGAAGTCGAACGCCTGCAGGCAGTCCATGCAGCCACCGAGGTGCGACTGGATGGCCGCGCGCGTCTCGTCGGCCAGTTCGCCGTCGAGGAACGTGTCGAGTTCGCGCAGGGTTTCGTTGCAGTCAGCCATCGGTCAGTGGGGGTCGGGCTCGGGCGTTCGCTCGAGCAGGCCTCTTTCGGTTGCGAAGTCGATCAACGCCTTCTGCATCGCTTTTCTTCCCCGATGCAAGCGCGACATGACCGTGCCGATGGGAATGTCGAGCATCTCGGCGATCTCCTTGTAGGAGAAGTCCTCGACATCGGCCAGCAGCACCGGCATGCGGAACGATTCCGGAAGGGCTTCCAGCGCGGCCTTCACCTCGTCGTCGGTGAACAGCTCGAACAGCGTGTCCTCCGCGCTGCGACTGGCGACGTCGATGCCACTGATGCGCTTGTAGAGGTAGAGGTCTTCGACGTCGTCGAGCTCGGTCTCCTGCACGCGGCGCTGCTTTGCGCGGTAGCTGTTGATGAACGTGTTGGTGAGGATGCGGAACAGCCATGCGCGCAGGTTGGTGCCCTCGGTGAAGTTGCTGTAACCCCGGTACGCCCGCAGGTACGTCTCCTGCACGAGGTCTTCCGCATCGGCTTTGCTGCGGGTCATGCGCACGGCGGCGCTGTAGAGCTGCGGCGCATACTGCATCGCCTGCTGGGCGAAGTCGCGCTGATCAGCCATCACCGGCACCATACCCCAGCCCGTCTTGCGCCAAACCCTCAGGTGTCGGCGTGGTGGGAGGCGACGAACGTGTCGACGGAGACGACGAAGCGCTCGAGCATGTCGGCGAAGATGGGCAGCTCTTCACGCGTGTACTTCTTGAGGATGAAGGTGAGCAGCTCGGCGCGCCGGGCCGCCACTGCTTCGAAGACTTCACGACCGGCCTCGGTGATCTCCACCTGCACCACGCGGCCGTCGTCGTTGCTCGGCCGCCGCTCGGCGAGCCCGGCGTTGACCAGCCGTTGCACGGCTCGGGTGGCAGTGGACGGCTCGACGCGAAGTGCATCGGCGAGCTCGCTCATCCGCCACGCAGGGTGCAGCGCGAGCAGGTCGAGCGTGTCCATCTGGCCCTGCTCGATCGACTCGTCGTCGCTGCCGTAGAGGTAGTCGCGCAGGCCGGACGTGGCGGAACCGCGTCGCAGCTCGCGCCACGCGAGGCCGATGCGAACGGCGAGGTCGTACACCTCGCGATGACGGGGATCGGTGGGAACGGCGGACATGAGTGGCGTTAGGGTACCCACGATGGACGACCCCATCGGTAACCCTGCTGCACCGGTACCGACGCCGCTCGATGCACTGCAGGTGATGGCATCGAGCGATGTGATGCTCACGCCCACGCTGCGCCATGTGGAGATGTACACGATGCGCGGGTTGCTCACGCTGCTGTGGCACGAGCCGCCGGCCGAGGTGGCCGTGCAACCTGGCGCGCTCGTGCTGTGCGGCGGTGCAATGGGCGGCCTGCTGGGGCCGGGCGATGCGCTCTACCACCGCCTGGGCGAGCAGTGGTCTCGTCGCGGTGTACCGGTGCTGCGCGTCAGCTATCGCAAGCCCAACGACCTCGACCTGTGCTGCGTCGATCTCGCGGCGGCGGTGCAGCTCGCCATCGGCGGCGCCGGCGCCGACAAGGTGGTGCTGATGGGGCACAGCTTCGGTGGTGCCATCGCGGTGCGAGTGGGTGTGGGCCTCAACGAGATGGTCGCCGGCATTGCCACCTTCGCCACGCAGTCGGCGGGGTGCGAGGTGGCCGGGGGGCTGAGCGAGACGCCGCTGCTGCTGTTCCACGGCGAGCGCGACGAGATCCTGCCCATCGAGGCCAGTGAGATGGTGTGCTTGATCGCCGGCACGGGCGAGCTGGTGCGCCTGCCCGGCGACGGCCACCTGCTCGCCAAGAGCGACGAGATCATCTGGGATCGGTTGGAGGAGTGGCTGCCGCCGCTGGTGCTGCGGCCGTAGCGCTCACGACTTCGGCAGGCTCTGCTTGGCCTTCTCGACGAGGTGGGCGGGCAGCACGTCGTAGTGGTCGTGCTGCACGGTGAACGTGCCGCGGCCGCTGGTGATCGAGCGCAGGTCGATCGCGTAGTGCTGCAGTTCGCTGGCAGGTACCAGTGCCTCCACCTCCTGCTCGCCGTGCTCGACCGCGTTGGTGCCGTGCACGCGCCCGCGGCGCGAGGTGATGTCACCCATCACGTCGCCTTGGTACGCGCCCGGCACGGTGACCCGCAGCAGTGAGATCGGCTCGAGCACCACCACACCGGCTGCGGCCATCGCCTCGCGGAAGCCCAGCGACGCAGCCGTCTTGAACGCCATGTCGCTGGAGTCGACCGAGTGGTACTTGCCGTCGTGGCACTCCACCGACACGTCGACCACCGGGAAGCCATGCACGCCACCGCGGGCCATCGTCTCCTCGATGCCGGTCTGCACGGAGCTCATGTAGTTGCGTGGGATGGCACCGCCGACGACGGCGTCGATGAACGTGAACCCCTCGCCGCGCTGCAGCGGTGCGACACGCAGGTTGACGACCGCGAACTGACCGTGACCGCCGCTCTGCTTCTTCAACTTGCCCTCGGCAGCTGCCGGGCCCCCGATGGTTTCACGGTAGGCCACACGGACGTCGGCGGTGTCGACGTTGACGCCGAACTTGCGCGCCATGCGCTCCAGCGCCACCGTCAGGTGCGTGTCGCCGAGGCCGCGCAGCACCGTCTGGCCGGTCTCCTCCACGCGCTGCACCCACAGCGACGGGTCCTCCGCCTGCAGCCGACCGAGGGCGTTGCCCATCTTGTCGTCGTCGCTCTGCGTGCGCGGCACGATTGCCACGCCGTACTGCGGCGCGGTTCGTGCCGGCGCGACCACCTTCACCGGCGAGCCCTTCGGCGCCAGCGTGTCGCCGGTGTGGGTGTTGCCCAGCTTGGCGACGGCGGCGATGTCGCCGGCAGTGGCATCGGCGACCGGCAGCTGCTCCTTGCCGCGCAGCATCAGCAGGGCGTGCAGTCGTTCCTCGCCGCCATGTGAGCTGTTGAGCAGCCGGTCGTCGGTGCGCACCACGCCCGACAGCACCTTGAACAGCGAGAGCTGGCCGATGTACGGGTCGGCGACGGTCTTGAACACGTACACGAGCGGCTTGCCATCGGCAGCTGCCGGCACCGGTACGACTTCGTCGCCCGCGGCGACCCGCATCGGCCGATCGGCAGGCGATGGGCCCAGCTCGCAGATGAAGTCGGCCAGGCGGTCGATGCCCACGCCCGTGACGGCCGAGCCGAGCAGCACCGGGAACTCCGTGCAATCGAGCACCTCGTGCGCCAGTGTGCGTTCCAGTTCGGCAAGTGTGGGTACCTCGCCGGCGAGGTACCCACACTTGCCGAACTGGAACGCACACTGGCGCACGAGGTGCTCGATTGCACG
>ERZ1026800.492-NODE-492-length-33364-cov-3.805006_pt1 | contig 33364 bp, 24 predicted proteins | sample MGYA00520873_ERZ1026800 | MGnify/ENA primary metagenome ERZ1026800 (study PRJEB33270, sample SAMEA104284475) | anaerobic digester metagenome | biome: Anaerobic digester microbiome; feature: mesophilic sludge digester; material: Anaerobic digester biomass | place...
TTGCCAACCTTGGCCCCCACCCCGGGTCGCAGCACCGCCAGTTCGTTGCCGTCGGTGACGGGGAGACCGGTGAGGGGATACACGGGCGGTGGCAGCGTGCTGGTGGTGGTGGCCGCTTCCGTGGTGGTGGTGGCAGGCGGCTCGGTGACCACGGTGGGCGGCAACGTGGAGAGCTCGATGGTGTTCGGCGTGCTGGCCGTGGATGTGTCGGCACCGGAGCCGCCGCTGCTGCTGCACGCGGCAAGCAAGGCCATGGCGACGACCGGAAGGGACAGACTGCGGAAAAAGCGCATCCGGCGATTCTGCCACCGTCGGGTGGCGCACGCGCGGCGCCGCCGTACGACAACCGTCACTCCCTCGACGGTTCTGCTAGTGAGAGAGCATGCGCGAGCCTCGCTACGACGTCCTCTTCGAACCTGTTCGCATCGGCCCCAAGGTGGCCCGCAACCGCTTCTTCCAGGTGCCCCACTGCAACGGCATGGGGCACCGGCACCCTTCCTCGTTGGCGGAGATGCGGGGGGTGAAGGCCGAAGGTGGCTGGGCAGTGGTGTGCACGGAAGAGGTGGAGATCCACCACACCTCTGCGCTCGACGGAGCGGTGGAAGGCCGGCTGTGGGACGACGCCGATGTACCGGCGCACGCCCGGATGACGGAGCGCGTGCACGCGCACGGAGGGCTCGCCGGCATCGAGCTGGCGCACAGCGGCCTCAACGCGCCGAACCAGTACTCGCGGGTGCCGGCGATCGGGCCGTCGGTGCGGCCGGTCACCTGTGGCACGCCGTCGGTGGGCCGCGAGATGAGCAGTGCCGACATCGCCGATCTCCGCGAGTGGCATCGAGCGGCGGTGCGCCGCTCGCTCGTGGCCGGCTACGACCTGGTGTACGTGTACGCCGCGCACGGGCTCACCGTGCTGCAGCAGTTCCTGTCGCCCAGGTTCAACGCGCGTACCGACGAGTACGGAGGATCGTTGGAGAACCGCGTGCGCCTGCTGCGTGAGGTGCTGGAGGACACCGCCGAGATCTGCGAGGGCAAGGCGGCGGTCGCCTGCCGCATCGTGGTCGACGAGCTGCTGGGCACCGATGGTCAGGGCCGGTCACTCGGTCTCGGCCGCAGCGAGATGGAAGACGTGTTCGGGCTGATCGGCGAGGTGCCCGACCTGTGGGACCTGATGGTGGGTGAGTGGGACTTCGACAGCAGCACCTCGCGGTTCGAGCAGGAGGGATACAGCGAGCCGTTCGTGCACGGCTTCAAGCAGCTCACGTCGAAGCCGGTGGTGATCGTCGGGCGCTACACGTCGCCCGACACCATGGTGCGCCTCGTGCGGCAGGGCATCACCGACTTCATCGGGGCTGCGCGGCCCAGCATCGCCGATCCGTTCCTGCCGCGGAAGATCGAGGAGGGCCGGCTGCACGACATCCGCGAGTGCATCGGCTGCAACGTGTGCGTCGCCAGCGACTGGCTGAGCGTGCCGATCCGTTGCACGCAGAACCCGTCGATGGGCGAGGAGTGGCGTCGCGGTTGGCACCCGGAGCGAATCGCGCCCCCACCGTCGGCGGCGCCCCCGGCCAAGGTGCTGGTCGTCGGTGCCGGCCCGGCGGGGCTGGAAGCCGCACTGTGGCTCGGCCGTCGCGGGTACGAGGTGGTGCTCGCCGAAGCGTCGCGCCAGCTGGGCGGTCGTGTCGTGCGCGAGGCCCGGCTTCCCGGGCTCGCCGAGTGGGGCCGCGTGGCCGACCACCGAGTGCTGCAGTTGCAGCAGCTGACAAACGTGCTGGTGACGCTGGAGAGCCCGATGAGTGCGGCCGAGATCGCCGGCTACGACTTCACGCACGTTGCCGTGGCCACCGGCGCCACGTGGCGTGCCGACGGGTTGGGCCGGTTCCACTCGGCGGGGGTGTTCGCCGCTGCACTCACGCCCGACGACCTGCTGGGCGGCCGGCGTCCTGTTGGCCCGCGGGTGGTGGTGTACGACGACGATCTGTTCTACATCGGCGGAGTGCTCGCCGAGCTGCTCGCCGGTGAGGGGTTCGACGTCACGATCGTCACTCCCGAGTCGAAGGTGTCGGCCTGGACGGTGAACACGATGGAGCAGCACAAGATCCATCGACGGTTGGTGGCCGCCGGTGTGGTGGTCGTCACCGATGCTGCGGTCATCGGTCACGACGGCGAGACGGCTCGCCTCGCGTGCACCTACACCGGCAGTGAACGAGACATCGCCGCCGACGACATCGTGTCGGTCACGTACCGCACCCCCGACGACACGCTGGTCGGCGAACTCCACCAGCTGGGCATGGGAAACGTGCAGGCCATCGGTGATGCGTGGAACCCGGGCACCATCGCCGAAGCGGTGTTCAGCGGCCGGCTCTACGCGGAGGCGTTGCAGGCCGAGCCGGCTGATCGAGGCGATACTCCGTTCCGGCGCGAGGTGATTCGCCTGGCCTGAGCTTCCCCGGCCGCCAACGACCGGTAGCCTTCACAGCTGTGAGTCCCCTCGCCGCTGAAGCCACCTCCTCGATCATCACCATCACTCCCACGGCTCTGGTCGAGCTGGCCGCGCTGCGCGACACCGAGCCCGATGCCGAGCGCCTGGGTCTGCGGCTGGAGATCATCAGCAAGCCGGGCGAAGACTTCAAGTACGACCTCAGCTTCGATGTCGTCACCAAGGCCGCGTTCACCGACGAGGTTCGTACGCACACCGCCGAGGGTGTCACCTTGAAGGTCATCATCCCCTCCACCAGTCGCGAGTTGCTGGAAGGTGGCACGCTCGACCACTCCGCTGGCGCCGGCCTCATCATCCGCAACCCCAACAAGCCGCAGGCGCCGGTGGTGGAAGGCCTGGTGCGCGACGATGCGCTCAGCGCCGAAGTCGAGGCCATCGTCACCGCCGAGGTGAACCCGGCGCTCGCCGCGCACGGCGGGTTCGTCACCTACGTGGGCCACGACAACGAGGGCACCGCCTACCTCACCATGGGTGGTGGCTGCCACGGCTGCTCGATGAGCCGCATGACGATGCTGGAAGGCGTGCAGACCATGATCGTCGAGCACATCCCGGCCATCGAGCGTGTGCGCGACCTCACCGATCACACCTCCGGCGAGAACCCCTACTACCACTGATCCGCGCTCGGCGGCGCTGCCGAGCGGCAGGTGGCAGCTGTCGGCCAGCGGACAACTGCGTCGGCGCGCCCGGCATAGGCTCGTCGCCATGCCGAACCACCGTCTGCGCCCGATTGCCGTCGCATCGCTCGTCGCGTCACTCGTTGCGCTGGGGTCGTGCAGCTCCACCACCTCCTCCACTGGCTCCGACGTGTCGTCGTCGCCCACGTCGTCGACACCGGTCGAGGTGGTCACCACGTCCAGTTCGGTGCCGGGCACGGCCACCACCGGTGCAACCGGCACCACGGTCGTGGCTGCCACGACTCCGGTGACCAGCCCGGCCACCACCAAGCCAACGACCAAACCAACGACAGCGCCCACGGTCAAGCCCACCGTGCCCCCCACCACGGCGCCGGTAGGCCCCAAGATCAGCAGCTTCTCGATGAGCTCGCCGGCCTCGTGTGGTACGCCGCCTGCACCCGATGCGTCGTTCGTGCCGCCGCCCACCAACCCGCCGGTGGTGACGATCACATGGAAGGCCGCCGGCGCCGACAGCGTCTATGTGGCCATCGACAACCGTGACGGCCCGTACTACAGCGACCTCCCGCTGGATGGCTCCGTCGAGTTGAACTTCAACTGTCCCGGGCCACACACGTTCTGGGTGGTCGCGGTGAAGGGCGCAGCCAAGGACTACCGCTCGACGACCTTCGGCTGACGTTCGGCTGTCGTTCGGCTGTCGTTGGGCTGCCGTTGGGCTGCCGGCGCCAGCCTGGATCAGGTCCGCTCGCCGGTGACGGTGACCGTGTCGCCGACGGCGCCGGCTTGCACATCAGCCGCCAGGAACAGCACCGGCCGCAGGCTCTTTCCCGAATACACCTTCGTCTGCGCGGTGAAGTTCGGATCGGCGGGATCGTCGGGTTGGCCGTAGGTGAGGATGGCCTCCGCGTGCGGCCCGTCGGCGGTGAACTCCAAGGTCATCACGAAGCTGTTGCCGAACGTCACCGGGTAGCCGTTGCTGGTGAAGTAGCGGCCGTCGACGTTGTCGCCGGGGTCGCCCCTGGGGGCGAACGTGTTGCTGCCGCTGCAGCAATCGACGATGGAGATGGCTCCCTCCAGGTTGGTGCCGCCGGGGATCGAGATGCGCTCGTCGATCGCCCGCCCGTCGTACTGCACGTCGCCGAGGGCGATGTCGAGCGCCCATCCCTGCGATTGCAGGGCCATCATTGCCGCTGCCAGGTTGTTGCTGATGGTGACCGTCTTCTCGGCGATCGTGTTGGGGGTGCCCACCGGGTCGGAGGCATTGAACGGCACCGAGTAGAGGTCGCCGGCGTTGCTGCGGTCGTCGCCGGAGAAGCCGATGAGGAACTCGCGCCACAGCACGGCGCCCCGCGAGTCGTTGTTCAGCCGGCCATCCCAGTTGCGCAGCACGTCGCAGGCCGGAGTGATGTCGAAGGGCAGGCCCTCGACCAGCACCACCTGCTGATCGTCGCAGGCCTTCACCACCTGGTCGCGCAGGAGATCGGCATGCAGCGCACGATTGGAGAACCACGCGGCCTGCAGCTCCTCGAAGCTGAACATGCCGTCGTCGCCGCGTAGCGAGGGGTCGGCCAGCAGGATCGCGTTCTCGCGGGTGCGGCTGGATTGTGGCACGCCCTCGGCGCCGGTGAGCGGCGAGTAGCCGGTGAGCAACTGCGCCGGGTTGGCCAACCAGTGCGAGTCGTTGGCGTTGAACACGTAGTCGTCGCGCTCGAGTTGTGGTTGCTGCTCGAACGGCAAGATGCCCGGGCGCGTGGCTGCCGGGTCGTCGACCCACTCGTTGATCGGATCGCTGCCATTGAGCAGGATGGCGCCGTTGTCGAGCACCGTCTTGGCCAGGCCGCCGGCGAACACCGCGGTCTGCCAGCCGGTGATCGCCTCCGGCGACAGGTTGGGCGTGGCGGCGGTGTCGGCGTACCACGCGCGACCGTCGGCCGAGGTGGCGATGGTGTTCACCCACGGGATGCCGTTGGCGGTGCGATGGGCGTCGATGAACTCGTCCATGCCGGTGGCGGTGTCCATGCCGAAGAACTGATCGAGGATGTCGGTGTTGTCGATGTTGGCGTCGCGCATCGTGTAGGCGTTGGTGTCGGTCCACCCGAACGGCAGGTTGAGCATCGGCCCGTAGTGGCTGTCGTACATCGTGCGGCTCTGCGTCTGCACACTGCCGTCGGCCTGCAGCACCTCGATCTCGATGTCGGTGGCGGTCATCGCCTTGGTGTCGGTGCCGTACTGGTAGCTGGTGGGGTCACCGGGCGTGAGCGCCAGCTCGTAGAGGGTCATGCGATAGCCCGCCGACACGGTGTGGGTCCAGGCGACGTGCTCGTTGAAACCGATGAGCACACCGGGCACGCCGGTGAGGCCCACGCCGTAGACGTTCAACTCGCCGGTGGTGAGCGTGAGCTGGCTCTCCCACAGCCGCTTCTCACCCTCCCACGGGAAGTGCGGGTTGGCGATCAGCATGCCGCCGCCGCCTTCGCTGCCCGCCGCGCCGATGGCCCACCCGTTGCTGCCCAAGCTGGTGGTCGTGTCGCCCGGCGCCGTGTCGGGCGTCGTGTCAGGTGTCGTGTCAGGTGTCGTGTCAGGTGTCGTGTCGGGTGACGTGTCGGGTGACGTGTCGCTGGGCGACGGCTGCGGCGGCTGGGCCGTGGCGATGGGGTCGATCAGGTTGCCGGCGCTGGCGAAGAGGGTGATGTCATTGAGGTTGGCGTACAGATCGGTGGTGGTGATCGGCTGCACCCAGGCTTCCCCCGCGCACCACCCGTGAGCGCCTTCGGCAGCCAGCGCGGCGTTGAAGCCGGCGACGTAGCCGCTGACCATCTCGTCCACCCGCTCGGATTGGTCGCCGAAGCGCTGGTCGGCGTCGGCCCACAGGCCGAGGTGGCGATAGGCGAAGTCGGAGTTGATGTTGGCGTCGCCCTCGCCGGGGCCGAACCACGCCGCGCGCTCGCCGCGCACCTTGATGATCTGGTCGAGCAGCGTGCAGGCACGGTCCTGCGAATAGGCGTAGCCCTGGCCGAACCCGAGGCTGCCCCAGTCATCGGCGACGATGTGGGGGATGCCGTACTCGGTGCGGGTGATCTCGGCGGAGTAGCCGGGCACCGCTTCGGTGGTGGTGGTAGCCGCTGCGGTGGTGGTGGGCTTCGTGTCGGCGGGGACGCTCGACGACGACGAGCCGTCATCACTGCAGGAGGCGACGAGCAGGAGGGCGGCAAGACCCGCCCGTGAACGGTTGCGCATGCGCGACACAGTAATCCTGGGGGTGGGCCTGCCGATGGGACCGGCGCCCCACCCCAAGTTCATTGTCAGGGGGTGGCCGGCGTCGCGACGAATCGAACGATGGCGGCGACCAGCAAGTGGCGCTCGGGGCCGAGCGTGGCGACGTGGCCGCTGCGCTCCAGGCGCAGCCGAGTGACCGGGCCGGTGACGCCGGCTGCGACTGCATCGGCGGAGAACGGGTCGACGACCTCGTCGAGGGCGCTGGTGACGAGCAGCAGCGGCACCGTGACGGCGGTACTGACCGTGAGCAAACAACCCTGCGCCATCTGCAGCAGCGCATCGATGGGCAGGCGCGTGTAGCCCTCCTCGCCGTCGGCCAGCGGTGGGCCGTCGACCCACTCGTGGCCGCGCGACCGGCGCCACTGCAAGCCGTCGACCGCGTCGGGGTCTGGCGCCGGCGGGTTGATCGCGACGACAGCGCGGCACGTGCCGCGAGCAGCCAGCGCCAACGCGAGCGAGCCCCCCATCGACTGCCCGACGATCACGTCGGCAGGCCATGCTTCGGCCGCGGCCAGCCAGTCGACCCACCCGACGTCGCGCAATTGCTCCGGTTGCGAGCCGTGCCCGGGCAGCGTTGGTGCGTGCGTGAGGTGACCAGCCGCGGTGAGCCCGTCGGCCAACGGCTGCATCGTCGCGCCGGTGCCGCCCAGGCCGTGCAGCAACAGGATGCGCGCCATGCTGCTCGGCCTCAGTCGGCGGCGGACAGCGCGCGCAGCAGGTCGGCCAGCAGGTCGGTGGTGTCTTCGAGACCCACGGAGATGCGCAGCAGCCCGCCGCTGACGCCCTGCTCGGCGGCTTCCTCGTCGGTGAGGCTGGCGTGCGTGGTGGTGCGTGGGTGGCACACCAGTGTCTCCGGGCCACCCAACGAGGTGGCGACGCGCAGCAAGCCGACGCGCCCCAGCAGCCGCTCGGCTGCAGCGGCGCCGCCGGCGAGCTCGATGGCGAACACGGTGCCGAAGTGGCGCATCTGACGGATGGCCAGGTGGTGCTGCGGGTGCGTGGCCAACCCCGGGTAGTGCACGGCGGTCACAGCGGGGTGCCCCTGCAACGAATGAGCGAGATGCAGCGCGCTGGCTGCCTGGTGGTTGGTGCGCACCGCGAGCGTACGGATGCCGCGCAGCGCGTTGAGGGCGTCGAACGGCGACGGCGTGGCGCCGTGCAGCACGTGATAGCCCCAGATCTCGTCGAGCAGGTCGCGCTCGCCGCTGACCACCCCGAGCGTGGCATCGTTGTGCCCGGCGATGCCCTTGGTGGCCGAGTGCAGTGACAGGTGCACGCCGTGCGCCAGCGGCTGCTGCCCGAGCGGCGTGGCGAACGTGGAGTCGACCAGCGTGATGGGGCCGCGCAGCGCACCGAGCTCGTCGAGATCGACCAGCTCCAGCAGCGGGTTCGACGGCGTCTCGGCGATGGCCAGCATGGTGCGGCCGGGTTGCACGGCGGCCGCGAATGCCCCGGGCGCGGTGCCGTCGACGAAGGTGACGTCGATGCCGAAGCGGGCGCACGGGCCCTGCAGGAACGCGAGCGTCGCGGAGTACAGCTGGCGCTGAGCGACGATGTGGCTGCCCTGCCCGCACAGCGCAAGCACGATGGTGCTGATGGCGCCCATGCCGCTGGCGAAGGCCAACGATGCTTCGGCGCCCTCGAGCACGGAGACGGCCTCTTCGAACGACGCCACCGTGGGGTTGGCGTAGCGGCCGTAGAACTCGCCCGAACGAACGCCGGTGGCGCGCCGGCGGGCGTCGCGCATGTCGGCGGATTGCCACACGCTGCTGGCCCACAACGCCGGCGCCAGCGAGCTGCCGCTGTGGGCGCGGCCGGCGGTGATGGCAAGTGTTGCCGGATGCACACTTGCCTCGGCTGGGTCGGATGTTTCCGGCATCTGGCCAAGACTACGCCGTGGCTCTACGCTGCGCCCATGACAGTTGATCTGGGTGCTCTGTACCGTTCGGCGCGTGGCCGAATCTCTGCGCTCTGCGTCGCCGACGGCGTCGACCCCGACCTGATCGTGCCGGCGACTCCGGAGTGGACGGTGCACGACGTCGTCGCTCACCTCTCGGGCATCGCCGTCGATGCGTCCAGCGGCAACATGGACGGCGCGCCGGGCGACCAGTGGACCGCAGCGCAGGTGTTGCGCGGCGCCGGCCGATCCGTGCCCGAGATGCTGGCCGAGTGGCAGCAGACCGGCCCGATGATCGAAGGCTTCCTGTCCACCCCCGACGGTGCCAGCGCGTCGGCAGCGGTGATGGATATCCACACGCACGAGGCCGATCTGCGTCATGCATTGGGGCAGCCGGTGGCGATACCGAGCGACTTCCTGGAGTGGGCCGGCGGCGCGATGCGCGAGAGCTTCGCCGGTCAGTGCGCCGAGGCCGGGCTCGCCGCCGTCGAGCTGTCGGCGAGCGACTTCGAGTGGTTCCGCGGTCGTCTCGGCCGACGAACGCCTGCCGAGGTGTCGGCGTACGCATGGTCGGCCGACCCGGGCCCGTACCTCGACACCTTCTTCATCTTCGGTCGCGCCACCGCCTCGTTGGGTGAGCTGCCGTTTGGTGATGCGTTGGGTGATGCGGTGGGCGATGCGTCGGGCGGCAGCGTGTGATCGGTCGCCTCGACGAAGTGGTCATCGACTGTCACGACCCATTGCACCTCGCCGAGTTCTGGCAGCGAGTGCTGGGTGGCTACGTCGTGCGACAGAGCCACGAGTGGGTGGCGCTGGAACCTCCCACGGGCATCACCGTGTCGTTCCAGTTGGTGCCGGAGGCCAAGATCGTGAAGAACCGTGTGCATCTCGACATCGATGTCGGCGATCTCGAGGAGGCCGCCGAGGCCGCCATCGCCATCGGTGCCAGCAGGGTCGGCGAAGTGGTCTACGACGAGATGGGCGGCTTTCAGGTGATGGCCGATCCCGAAGGCAACGAGTTCTGCCTGATCAACGGCCCGACCGCCATCACTGCGTAGGTACTGGGGCCGCCGTGGTACCGGCTGGCTACTGTCGGGTACATGAAACAGCCCATTCGCCGCATTGCCCTGTCCACCGGTGGCGGCGATGCGCCGGGCCTCAATGCCGTGATCCGATCGGCGACCCTGGCGGCCATCAATCGTGGGTGGGATGTCGTCGGCATCCGCGACGGCTTCAATGGCTTGTTCCTGCCCGAGCTGTATCCCGAGGGCGGGCTCATCCAGCTCACCCGTGAGCGTGTGCGCGGCATCGTCCACCAGGGCGGCACCATCATCGGCACCACCAACCGCGGCAACCCCACCGCGTACCCCGTGCAGCAACCCGATGGCAGTTGGGTGGAGGTGGATCGCACCCCGGAGCTGTTGGCGCTGTTCGAGCAGCAGGGCATCGACGCGCTCATCACCATCGGTGGTGACGGTTCGCTCACCATCGGCAACCACCTGTCGGAGGCCGGGCTGCGCGTGATCGGTGTGCCGAAGACGATCGACAACGATCTCGAGCACACCGATGCGACCTTCGGTTTCGACACAGCAGTCAGCTTCGCCACCGAGTGCATCGATCGCTTGTTCGCCACGGCCACCTCGCACGGCCGCGTGATCGTCGTGGAGGTGATGGGTCGCTATGCCGGGTGGATCGCGCTCAACGCCGGTGTGGCCAGCGGGGCCCACGCCATCCTGATCCCGGAGATCCCGTACGAGCTCGAACCGGTGGCGGCAACGATTCGCCAGCGCGAGCAGCGCGGGTCGAAGTTCTCCATCGTGGTGGTGGCCGAGGGTGCTCGCCGTGTCGGCGGCAGTGTGTCGGTGCTGGGCAAAGCGGTGGGGCAGGCCGAGCGGCTGGGTGGTGTCGGCGAGAAGGTGGCCACCGAGCTGGAGCTGCTCACCGGCAAGGAGGCGCGCACGGTCGTGCTGGGCCACCTGTTGCGTGGTGGCACGCCCACCGCGGTCGATCGGTTGCTCGGCTTGCGCTTCGGCGCCGCCGCGGTGCGAGCGCTCGACGAAGGTGTCGACGGCATCATGGTCGCGTTGCACTCGCCCACCGTGAAGTACGTGCCGCTGAGCGAGGTGACTTCCCGGCAGAAGACGGTGCCGTTGGATTGCGACACGATGCTCACCGCGCGCGACATGGCCATCAACTTCGGCGATGCGATGCCCACCTGATCCGCTGCGCGGTCGCGAGTGCTAACGGTTGAGCCGGCGGATCACGTTGGCAGTCACCTGGCCGACGGCTGCATCGTCGAGCGCATACACCCAGTCGGTGCTGCCGATGGTGGCCACGGTGCCGCCACTCGCGCCCGACGGGTTGCAGGTGAGCATCACCGCGTTGCCATGACGTACACGTGCGATGGAATCGGGTGAGGTGTCGCCGTACACGCGCTCTGCCACGAACTCGAGATCGCACTGGTCGGCGCTGGCGGCCACGGAAGCGGGGTACTCGCCTTCCCCCAGGCTGGAGGCAGGAGCGAACGCGACGACTTCGGTGTGCGGCGGCGCGTCGGGCTGGACGGCGATGGGCAAGCCGAACTCGTCGATGCCGAGGCGCACGCCGACGGTCTCGTACCCCACCGCGCCCAGTGCTGCGCCCAGCTGGTCGCCGTAGCGCAAGCCGGTGCCTTCGAACAGCCAGTGATCGTCGCGGTACACCGTGAAGCCGCCGCTCGCTCGCGGGGTGGCCTGGCCGAAGCGGCTGTAGAGGCCGAACGCCGAACCTGCCCCCAGGAAGCGCCACTCCGGCCGGCCGACCAGCGGGTCGCACCACATGCCGCTCATCGTGTGCTCGGCCGCGGTGCCCACGACGGGGTCGTTGCGGTGGGCGGAGTACTTGTGCGCGGTGAGCGAGCGACCGTGGTCGGTGAGGCGCACCTGCCAGAACATGGTGTTGCCCGACAGGCTGGCGTAGTTGCCGCCTGCCGCCACATGAGCTTCGATGGTGTCGCGCTGCGCAGCCGACCAGTACTCGTCGTGGCCGACGCCCAGCACCAGCCGGTAGCCGTTCACCACGGCAGGCTCGTGCTGCAGGTCGCTGGAGACCGCGTAGTCCAGTGCGATGCCGTTGCGCTCGGCCCACTCCACGAAACGGCGCTCGTAGGTGAACCAGCCGGCCGAGCTCATGTAGCCCGGGTAGCCGTGAGCGAATCGGTACTCCTGGTAGACGACGCCGTCGACGTCGGGGTCTTCGCCGGCGTGCGTCGGCCGGCTCTTGCGGTCGTCGCGTTCGGTGTGGGGCCGCACCAGCATGCCGCGCCCGAACGGTCGGTCGAAGCTCACCTGGTGGCCGCCGGTGTAGAGGCTGCGGCCACCCCAGTTGTTGTACGCGTTGTAGGTGTTGGTGGCCAGCACCAGCAGCGGGTTGCCGGTGGCGCGCTTGGCCCGCACCACGAACATCGCGTGGCCGATGGCCCGGTCGTGGGTGGCGCCCTGAGCGTGCAGCGTGACGAGGTAGCAACCGCTCGACCAGTCGCTGCTCACAGGAATGTTGAGGGCGACCGGCCAGCCACAGCCGTGCGAGTCGGCGTTCGCAGGTGTGGGGTGTGCCACACCCGGCACGTCGCGCTGCGACCACAGCACCTCGTCGTTCCCCGGTGTGGTGCTGCCCCACCGGCGCACGTCGATGTCGAACTGCTCGGTGGCGCACCACACGTGCACGCCGACGCCCTCGCCAGGGAGGTAGCTCAGCTGGTCGCAGTACGCCTCGACTGCGTCGTAGTGGGTGACATCATCGGCCATGCCGTCAACCGTAGTGACGGCCAGGCCCGCGTGGCTCAGCCGTCGTTCTCCTGCTCGTGCAGCTGACGAACGGCGATGTCGCGCTCGGTTCCCTCCTTGCCGGGTTTCCGGAGGTCTCCGTCCGGGCGGGATCCTTCTCGCAGACCGAGACTGTGATGTCGCGGGGCATGCCTCAGGGATGTCGCGGGACATTACTCACGCTCGCTTTCTAGGGTGGCCGCCCTGGGTGTAGAGGGGTTGGTTCCGTTTCGCCGGGTCGATCTCGAGTTGTCGAACGAGTCGTCCATTGATGAACACATGAGCGACGCGGCCCGTGAGCACGACCTGTGCTGACTGTCCGGCGTGGAGTGCGCCGAGGCTGATCCGGGTCTTGTCGCCGATTCTGATTCGTCCGTCGCGCCCGACCGGAGAGTGATGTGTGCTGGTGACCGCGTTCAACGGACGGTCGGCTGGTCCGCTGCGCGGCGTCTCAGCCCATACGTCGGCCGGGATCCGACGGCCGATCGCTCGGTGAGGACGGCGATGGTTGTAGTAGTCGCTGAACCGGTCGAGCTGTCGTTGGAGATCATCGATCGCGGTGACAGCGTCCTGGCAACGCAGGTGCAGCTTGAGGGTCTGATGGAAGCGTTCGATCTTGCCGCAGGTCTGCGGGTGATAAGGGCGCGAGTGGGTGTCACGGATCCCGAGCGCCAACAGGCTCGGGATCAGCCCGCCATTGCCCTGCCCGCGGAACGCAGTCCCATTGTCCGATAGGACACGCTCTGGCCATCCCCAACGGGCGGCGCCGTGGCAGAGGGCGTCCCACGAGTTCGCGGTCGTGCACGTGCCCACCGCCGTTGATGCGATCAACAGCCGGGTGCAGTCATCGATCACATTGATGATCTCGACCCACAACCCGTTCGGCAGCTGCCATTTCGTCGCATCGATCTGCCAGCACTCGTTCGCCCGTTCAGCACTGAACCTTCGACTGGTGTGCTTGGGTCGTTTCTTCGGGTCCGGCGTGATGAACCCTCGATCGCGCAGCACCCGCCAGATCGTCGCTTCCGATGGCGACCGGCCATCGCGTTGCTCAAGATGGAAGCGGATCGTTGCCGGCCCACAATCCCAGCCGTCCTCGGCGAGCTCCTTGCGCAACAACACGATCCGGTCCTGCACCTCGACACTGGTCTTGTTCGCGACCCGCTTCGGCGCCCGCGACCTCGGCGCCAACGCCGCCGCGCCCTCCAACGCGAATCGTCGTCGAAGGTCATAGAACAACCACGTGCTGATCCCATGAGAGCGACAGAACTCGCTCACGTTCAACGTCGACACATCCGCCTCGACCACCGCGCGCTTCACGCTCACCGGAACACCCCTTGATCCCATGAGCCACAAGGCTCACCCAAACCATGAGGCATGTCCCGCGACACCCATGAGGGATGTGCTGAAAGAACACATTCTCGGACGCCGAGACGAATCCCGTCCGGAAGCACATTTGGAACGGATCACGCCCAGAAGTCAGGCCGCAGTTCCACGGCAACTGGGTGAGCGACCGCAGCGTGCCCCCGCCGGCCTGACCCGACTAGTGCTTGGGGGCCTGAGCCCTGCGCACGACACCGGGCACCATGCGGCGCGGCATGAACTTCGGCGACATCGACATCATCTTGTTCATCGCCCCGGTCACCACCACCGGCTTGCCCTTGTTCATGCCCTTCACGGCCAGCTGCGCGCACCGTTCGGCGGTCATCAACTGCTTGCCCTTCACCAGCTTGCTGGCACCCATGTCGGCGCCCGCCTGGAAACCGCTGGCCACGGGGCCGGGGCACAGTGCGGTCATGGTGACACCGGTGCCTCGCAACTCGTTGGCGACGGCCTCGCTGAGCGACAGCACGTACGCCTTGCTCGCGTAGTACTCGGCCATCAGCGGGCCGGGCATGAACGCAGCAGTGCTGGCCACGTTCATCACCCGACCCGTGCCGCGGGCGATCATGCCGGGCAGCAACGCTCGAGTGAGATCGGTGAGCGTGGCGATGTTGAGGTTCACCATCGCGCTCACCTTCGCCGGGTGGGCCTCGGCGAACGGGCCGTAGTCGCCGAAGCCGGCGTTGTTGACCAGCACGTCGATCCGCCGGCCCGCGAGCCGGTCTGCGAGCGCGACGCCGGCGCCGGGCGCGGCGAGGTCGGCGGTGAGCACATCGGCGGTGATGCCGTGCGCCGTGCTCAGCTCATCAGCCAGCGCGCGCAGCTTGCCCTCACTGCGGGCCACGAGCACCAGGTCGTGCTTGCTCTTCGCCAGCTCGCGCGCAAGTGCCTCGCCGATGCCGCCGGACGCACCGGTGATCAGTGCCGTTGGGTGTGATTCGTTCATGGTTGGTCCTTGCAGGGGATGGCGCCGACGAGGGCGCGGGTGAGATGGGTCAGCTCGCGGCGAAGGTCGACGCGCAGCGGTGCGAACTCGGGCTCGGCCAGCACGGTGGCCACGATGCGTGCAGGGTGGGCGCCGTGGTAGAGGCCGATGACGCCCGCGTTGAGCTGCACCAGCAGGTGCACCCCGGCGCCGGGCTCGCGGGCCTGCAAGGCCGTGTCGATGAGGCTGCCCGTGGAGGCGCTGCCGCGCAACAGGAACGACTTGAACTCATGTGCGGTTGCGAAGGGCACGTTGTGCTCGAGCACGCTGGGCAGCACCGCCAGCAGGCGCAGCAGGCGCGGCCTGGCGACGAGCGTGCCGACCAGCGCGTTGACAACGGGTGCCCGGCCGACGGCCTTGGCCAGGCGCCGGTCGATGTGTGCGAACCATCCTTCGAGATCGGCACCGAGGATGCCCAGCAGCACGGCCTCGCGAGTGGGGAAGTAGCGGTAGAGGGTTCCCTTGGCCAGGCCCAGCTTGGCTGCGACTGCATCCATCGTGAACTCGTCCATCTCGCTGACGTCGATGGTCGCGCGCGCCGCTTCGAGGATGTCGGCGCGTCGTTCCGCTTTGTCGAGATCGCTGCGCGCTCTTCGTCGGTCCATGTGCCGACATTAAGTGACGCTGCGTCATTTATCAAGGCCTCGCTCGGCATCCGTCCACTCCTGCCGGTCTGGCAACCTTGGCGGCATGACGATCGACATCGATGCTGCGCTGGCCTCACTGACGCTGGAGCAGAAGGTGAGCCTGCTCGCAGGGCACGACAACTGGCACACGGTGGCGTTGCCCGGCATTCCGCCGATGCGCACCAGCGATGGCCCCGCGGGTGTGCGCGGCACGTCGTGGACGGGGCCGGCATCGGCCTCGTTCCCGTGTGGCACCGCACTTGGTGCCACCTTCGATCCGTCGTTGGTGCAAGAAGTCGGCGATGCGCTCGGTCGGGAAGCCCGCTCGAAGGGAGCGCACGTGCTGCTCGCTCCCACCGTGAACCTGCACCGCACGCCCATCGGCGGGCGCAACTTCGAGTGCATGAGCGAGGATCCGTTGCTCACCGCACGCATCGCCGTCGGCTACATCACCGGCGTGCAACAACACGGCGTCGCGTGCTGCATCAAGCACTTCGTCGGCAACGACACCGAGTTCGAGCGTCACACCATCTCCAGTGAGATCGACGAGGTCACCTTGCGCGAGGCGTACCTGGTGCCCTTCGAAACTGCGATCAGGCCGGTCGCCGAGGGCGGTGCCGATGTGCGTGCGCTGATGAGCTCGTACAACCGCATCAACGGCGTCTACGCGAGCGAGCATCGCGAGCTGCTGCGCGACCTGTTGCGCGACGAGTGGGGCTTCGACGGTGTGGTCATCAGCGACTGGTTCGGCACTCACACCGCGGCCGGCTCCCTGGAAGCGAGCCTCGACCTGGAGATGCCGGGGCCACCGCGCGAGCGCGGCGAGAAGCTGCTGGCCGCAGTGCTCGCGGGCGAGACCACCGAAGCCCGCGTCGACGAAGCGGTTCGCCGGCTGCTGCACCTCTTCAACTGGTCGGGCGTGGGCGAGGTGGCGACCGACGAGTTCACCGACGACAGCGATGCCACGCGCGACGTCATCAAGCGCGCAGCGATCGCCGGCACGGTGCTGCTGAAGAACGACGGCGATCTGCTGCCGCTGTCCGCCGGCACGGGAGTTGCATTGCTCGGCCCCAACGCGGACCGCGGTCAGGTGCAGGGGGGTGGCAGTGCCCGGGTGCGCACCACCCGTCCTTCGATGCCGTTGGCGGCATTGCAGGGCCGTGGCGTCGCCATCGTGCACGAACCCGGCTGTCGCATCGACAAGCGCCTGCAGACCATGCGTGGCGAGTTCCGCGTGCGCTACACCGGTGCCGATGGGGCCACCGCCGACTCCGTGACCGATCGCCTCACGTTCATCTGGATGGACGACCCGGCGCCCGGCATCAGTGTGGCCGCCTTCGGAGTGTCGATCGCGGGCTCGTTCATCCCCGATGTCACCGGCGACTGGCAGCTCAGCCTCACTGCAGTCGGTTCGGCCGTGTTGCGCGTCGACGACGAGGTCGTCGTCGATCTCACCACTCCTCAGACCGGAGGGGCGTTCTTCGGCCTCGGCAGTCAGGAGATTCGCGTCACCGTGCCGTGTGAGGCGGGCGTGCGACGCGACGTGTCGGTCGAGGTCAGTGTGGAGGAGCGGTCGCAACTACGCGGGCTCATCGTCGGAGCCGAAGCGCCGAAGCTCGACGACGCAATGAGCCGCGCAGTCCGAGCAGCAGCGGATGCCGAGGTGGCGGTGGTGATCGTGGGCACCAACGCCGATTGGGAGACCGAGGGTGAGGACCGCGAGCACATGCACCTTCCCGGCGAGCAGGACGAGTTGGTGCGCCGCGTCGCCGCCGCCAACAGGCGAACGGTGGTGGTCGTCAACGCAGGGTCGCCGGTCTCGATGCCGTGGCTGCACGACGTCGCTGCCGTGATGCAGGTGTGGTTCCCGGGGGAAGCGTTCGGGGAGGCGTTGGCAGAGATGCTGCTGGGGGTCGCCGAGCCAGGCGGCCGCCTGCCGCTCACGATTCCCGAGCAGTTGGCCGACACGCCCGCCTACCCGTACTACCCCGGTACGGACGGTCGGGCCGTCTACGGCGAAGGACTGCTCATCGGTCATCGCTGGTACGACGCGCAAGGAACACAGCCTGCGTTCCCGTTCGGGCACGGCTTGGGCTACACCACGTGGGCGGCGGGCGAGGCGACGCTGCGCGGCGACATCGCGTCCGGTGTCAGCGTGGCGGTGCCGGTGCGTAACACGGGCAGCCGCGAAGGCAGCACGGTGGTGCAGTGCTACGTCGAGCCAGTGCAGCGCGAGGCCGGTCGGCCGGTGCGCACGTTGCAGGGCTTCGCGCGAGTGCACGCTGCCCCCGGCGAGGAAGTGGTGGCCGGCATCGAGCTCGACACCCGTGCCTTCAGCCGGTGGGATGCGGCAGCGCACGCATGGGTGGTCGCACCGGGCGACTACCGGGTGCTGGTGGGCTTCTCGTCGCGCGACCTCACGCTGGCGGGCGTGAGTCGTGCACCCGCACCGGGGTGACGGGCCGGAACTGAACCGCGACGCCGCGAGTGAACGTGCCCATCACATCGACGGCCAGGTGCATGGAGCTCGACACGTAGACGCAGATCATGCCGTCGGCACCCACGGGCACGATGGCCATGTTGGCCACCGGCGAGCCGACGACCGCATTCAGGTTCGACTGTGCCTGCGGCCCGGCCACCATGCTGGCGCACGAGTTGGCAGTCACGTAGCCGGCACTCTGTGCGTCCATCGCGGTGAGGTTCACCACCACCGCTTCCGCGCCTGCCGGGGCACGCATGCGCACGATGTTGCCGGCACCGTTGCGTTGGTTGCATCGTTGTGCCTGAGTGGCAGGGTCGGTCCAGCACCCGCGTGTGTCCACGATCCGCGACGGTGTCTGCAAGGTGAACGACAGCGAGCTCGCAGTCGGCGGCCCGAAGAAGCCCTGCACGTCGATGATCTCGTGCACGCTGTTCGGTGAGTAGGTGCAGAACTCCGACCCCTGCGGGGAAGGGGCCGAGGGCACCACTGCGAAGTTGGCCACCGTGTCGCCCTTCGCGAAGTTGACGACGCTGCGGGTCTGTGGCCCGGGGATGAGCGTGGCGCAGGCATCGGCCGTGATGTAGCCGGTGCCGACACCGCCCACGGCGGTGATGTTGGCGACGGTTGCCGTTGCCCCGTCCAAGGCCCGAGCGGTGTTGGAGAGCTCGACGCCAGGGTTGATCGGGCCGAGGCCCTTGCAGCCGATGAGCGGTGAGCACACCGGCTTGACGCGCGTGTCGGTGGTGCGTTGCGCTGCCACCGGCGTGTAGTAGCTGCCGTTCGTGCCGAACGCGGTGGGGGAGAAGTAGCCCTGCACGTCGACGATGGTGTGCATCGCGGTGGACTGGTAGAGGCAGAAGCGGCCCTGCGCGTCGATCGGCACCACGGCCGCCGACGCGACGGCGCGATCGGGGCGGACGTTGCCGTTGGACCACTGGCGGAAGTTGTTGGGCGCTGCGCCGCAGGCCTCGGCCGTGATGTAGCCGTTGTCGGCCGCCCCGGTGGTGGTGATGTTGACCAGTGCGGCCGTGGTGCCCGCGGGAGCGCCGGTGGCAACCACTACTCGGGTGTTGGCACCGGGCACCTCCGTCTTGCCGTAGCAGCGGGTGGTGATGGCGCCCTTGGCGTCGGCGACCAGGAAGCACTTGCCACCAGATGGCGCCGGTGCGGTGACCGCACCGGGCGGTGCGACGACCGGGCTGCTGCTGCTGCCAGCGGTGTTGAACGCCAGGATGGCGCGCGCTTGTGCAACCGTGCCGTTGAATTCGAAGTGCATGGGGTCGCGGCTGGCTGACGACTTCACCTGCGACGGCGACGAGCAACCACTGCTCCATCCGTAGCCGCCCCAGTAGAGCCCCCACTTCTCGGCGACCTGAACGACCCATTGGGGTACGTCGGTGAGCATGGGTGTCTGGCAGGCCGACGCGCCATTGACGCCGTAGTACGTCTTCAACGGGTTCTTCGCCGTGTTGAAGTCGAGGGCCAGACCATACGCGTGGTTCGACAGGCTGCTGCGAGTGAGCCCTGCACAGTCCTTGCGGGTGCTGGCAGTGCAACGGAACACGTACATGCCGGCGTCGCCGATGACGTAGCCCTTGGTCTGGATCTCCGCAACGAACCCTTCGAAGAGTGGCAACGAGTCGGCGAAGCTACGCAGCTGCCCGGACTTGACCGAACCGATCTGCGAGCCGTTGCGCGCCAGCTGCTGCTCCCACTCGAACAGTGCGGTCGAGCCGTTGTAACCCCAGCCCAACCACGTCCAGCCAGCGGGTGGGAACACGCCGGTGCCCGTGTTCTGCACGCCGAGGGAAGTAGCGGTCACCTGGTCCACCACGCCGGTCGCGGGCAGCCCACGATCCGCCTGGAAGGTGGTGACGGCGGCTGCGGTGATCGGGCCGAACTGCCCGTCGGCGGCGATCGTGGCGCCGAAGTCGATGAGAGCCTGCTGCACCTTCACCACCGTCGGCCCGGTGGACCCGATCGTGAGGTCGACCCATGCCAGCACGGTTCCTCCGGCAAGATCAGGCGACGGGTACGGCGGCGCCGGCCAGCCGCGGGTCTCGGGCAGCCCGGGGCCGAGCGCAACGATGCATCCGGCAACGTTGCCGCTGTCGATCTGCTGTGTGGTGCACTTGGCCGGCACGGTCGGCGTGACCCACGGCGCGTCGGCCGCTGCCACGAACTCGACCGGCGAGGCCGTGGCGAAGCTGCTCACTGCCAGCACGGTGGCCATGCAGAGCGCTGAGAGTCGGTGGGTGAGCTTGGGCATCGATGTGGTATCGGCCCGTCCGGACCAGATCTTGACACATCGGGAATGTCGGTCGATCGCGAGCGGTTGCTGCGGCCATGCCCGAGACCTCCGATTCGTCCCCGTCTGTCGCCACCGTCGAGCGTCTGATCGATGCACCTGCCGAGAAGATCTTCGATCTCCTGGCGGATCCATCACGGCACCAGGAGATCGACGGTTCCGGGACGGTGAAAGGCCCCCCGGGTGGAGCGCAGCGATTGGCGCTCGGTTCGAAGTTCGGCATGTCGATGAAGATGGGCATCGGCTACACGATGGAGAACACGGTCGTCGAGTTCGAGGAGAACGTCCGCATCGCGTGGCAGCCGCGGCCCACCCAAGCGCTGATGGGTCTGTTCATCGGTGGCCGCATCTGGCGGTACCAGCTCGTTGCGCAAGAAGGTGGCACGCTCGTCCGCGAGAGCTGGGACATCAGCCAGGAGCGCCACCCGTGGTCGGTGCGCAGCTTGCGATCCAAGACCGTCGACTCGATGACCAAGACGCTGGAGCGAATCGCTCAGGTGGTCGAGGCCTGAGGACTGCTCGCGGCGTCGGCGAGCTCGGCGTCGGCGTCGGTGTAGCGGCGCGCCGGCAGCGCGTGGTTCAGTTCGGCGCCCAGCAGTGCAATGGCCGCATGCAGGCTGAACCACGTGATCAACCCGATCACGGTCGCGAAGTCGCCGTAGACGGGGCCGGCATTGGCGATGGCGCGACCGACGATGGCTGTGCCCGTGTACTGCAACCCCGCAAAGGCCACGCCACCGGCGATCGCCCCGGGCGCGACCTGACGCCATGATTGCTCGCGCATGCACAACCAGCGATAGGTGGCGGCCAGCACGGCGGCATTGACGATCACGGCGCCGAGCGCCAGCAGCACCCTGTTGATGGTGCTCACCCCGGCGACGCCGATGAGGCTGGTGAGGATGGCCGTCGTGACCTGGGCGCCGCCCACGAAGGCGATGCCCAGCAGCGATCTGGCTCGTGATCGCACCAGGCTGGGCCGCGCATCGCGTGGCACTTCGGCCACATCGTCGAGCGCCATCTGCAACACGTTGAAGGCGCGCATGCCGGCCCACAGGGCAACCAGCAGACCAGCGACCAGCACCAGTGCGTTGCCCTTGAGCTGGCTCGGCTCGGTCTTCAACTGCTGGCCCACGAACGGAATGCGGTTCCATGCCGAGTCGATGATCGACTCCTGCAGGTTCGGGTAGCTCTCCAGCACGAAGCCCAGCACGGCGGTGAACACCAGGAGCAACGGGAACACGGAGAGGAAGCCGAAGTGCGCCACGAGCGTGGCGTTGCGCCCGGTGCGATGGTTGCGGAAGTTCTCCATTGCACGCACCAGCAGGTTGGCCGGTGCCGAACGGCGCCGAACGCCGAGCACCTTGGGATGAGTGGTCCACGACGCCTTCGCCATTGCGGAAGCAGGTTAGGGCGCTGCCGGAATGGAGCGGTTCACCCGCGCATCTCGGCAAGTGGCGTGCCGGCCAGATCGTGTCCGAGCATCACCAGCACGGTGGCGTCGCCCAGGCCGGCCGTACCGCCCTTGATCCAGGCCGGGGTGGGCATGCGCACGACGGGCAGGCCGCCCATCAACCTGCTGACGGACTCGGCGACCGGCTCACTGCCGGCAATCACGTAGATCTTGCTCGTCTCCAGGTCTTCGTCGATCCCCGCAGCGTTGGTGCCGTCGCGAGTGGTGAATCCCAGCGCCGCCAGTTCGCCCGTGAGCGAGCGTGCAGCGCCGTCGACGCCGGACGCATTCGCGACCTTGACGATGCCTCCCTCCACGATCAGCGGTTCGGTGGTGGTGGTTGGCGGCAACGTGGTGGTCGTGGTGGTTGACGTGGACGTGCTGGTGGAGGTGCTGGTGGAGCCGGTGGTGGTGGTGATGGCGACGGACGTGGTGGCAGCCGGGGCGCGACTGCTCTTGCAGGCGACGGGCAGCAGCACCAGCACGCCGACGAGCGCGCAGCGCCACACGATGTGCCGTTGATCGGGTGTGCGACGCCGCATGATGCACCCAGCCTGCCGACTCGCAAGCACCGAGACAAGTCACCTCCCGGCCGGCAGTGGTCGTGGCGCGGCCGAATCCGGCGGTAGGGCAGCTAAGTACCCGCGTGGCTCGCCGCATCTTGTACGGTCCACCGGGTGCGACGCTTGGGGGCTCAGCGCAGTGCTGCCACGATCGTGGCAACGCTCACGATCGTCGCTCTTTTCGCGATCCAACTCGTGTTCTTCGGGATGCCGTTGGGGCTGTGGACTCGCGGCTTCGTGCTCGGCCTGCTGGCCGCGATGCTGGCTGTCGGCATGGCCTTGATCTACCGGGCCAACCGAGTGGTCAACTTCGCCCAGGCCGACCTGGGCACGGTGCCCACCGGGTTCGCGGCGGCGCTCATCCTGTTCTGGCAGTGGCCGTACTTGATCGGTCTCGGCGTGGGGATGCTGATCGCGGTATTGCTGGGGTTGGTCGTCGAGATGGCGATCATCCGCCGCTTCCGCAACGCGCCGCGCATGGTGATGACCGTGGCGACGTTGGGCGTCACGCAGCTGCTGGTGGTGCTGGGCATCCTGGTTCCGCGCTGGTGGGGCAAGAACCTGGCCAGCCAGCGCCTCGAATCGCCGCTCGACTGGAAGCTGACGTTGTCGGTCAGCTGGCCCCCCTGGAAGCCCGACTCCAGCAAGTTCATCCTCGGCGGCAACGACATCATCGCGATGATCGTCGCGCCGTTGGCGCTGTTGGGCGTTGCCTGGTTCCTGAATCGCAGCCGGCTCGGCACGGCCATTCGTGCTGCGGCAGAACGCAGCGACCGAGCGGCGATGCTGGGCATCCCGGTGGCCCGACTGAACACCGTGGTGTGGATGCTGGCGGCAGCGCTGTCGTTCCTCGCGCTGTTCTTGCGCAGTGGCATCACCGGCGTACCGCTGGGCTTCGCGGAAGGGCTGCCCACGCTCTTGATCGCACTCAGCGCGCTCGTGATCGGCAGGCTGGAGAACCTGGGCACCATCGCGGCCGCGGCGGTGGCGTTGAAGCTGCTCGAGTTCGGCGTGCAGAGCAACGCCGACACCCCGTACCTGGCCTACCCCATCATGGCGGGCGCGATGTTCGCCGCCCTGCTGGCCCAGCGAGGCAGCAGCTCGCGGCGCGACAACGACGCCACCAGCAGCTGGCGCGGCGCCGAGGAGGTGCGCCCGCTGCCCGAGCACTTGGCCACCAACCCGTGGGTGGTCACCGTCAAGTACACGTTGCTGGCCGCTGCGGCAATGTTCGTGCTGCTGCTGCCGCGCCTGCTCGGCGTCGGCAACGTCATCAAGGCGTCGGCGTTGCTGGCATTCGCGATCATCGGGCTCTCGCTGGTGGTGCTCACCGGCTGGGCCGGCCAGGTGTCGCTGGGTCAGATGGCCATCGTCGGCATCGGGGCGGCGGTCAGCGCCACGGTCACCTCGCGCTGGCAGGTCGATCTCACGCTGGCGCTCGTCATCGGTGGTGTCGCCGGCGGTGCGGCCGCGTTCGCGGTGGGTGTGCCAGCACTGCGCCTGCGAGGGCTGTACTTGGCCGTCACCACCTTCGCCCTCGGCTTGGCCACCCAGTTCTGGTTGCTGAACGATCGCTTCTTCACGTGGTTCCCCAAAGGAGAGGAGCGCTTCGAGCGGCCGCCCCTGTTCGGTCGCGTCAGCGTTGCCACACCAACGCGCTACTACTTCTACTCGCTCGCGGTCTTCGCCTTGCTGTACTTCGCGTTGCGTGGCATTCGTCGGTCGCGCGCCGGCCGGGTCATCATCGCCATTCGCGAAAACGAGCGGGCCGCGCAGAGCTTCTCGGTCGGCGTCGTGCGCTCCAAGCTCACCGCGTTCGTCATCTCCGGCTTCGTCGCCGGTGTCGGCGGCGCCCTGTTCGTGCACCAGCAGCAAGCGTTCTCCATCGACAGCTTCACCACCGGCGAGAGCTTCAACGTCTTCACCAGCGCGGTCATCGGCGGTCTCGGCTCGTTGGGTGGGGCGTTTCTCGGAGCCCTGTACCTGCGTGGCACCCGCTGGTACATCACCGACCCCGCGTGGCAGACGCTGTCCACCGGGGCCGGCGTGCTGCTGGTGCTGCTCATCCTGCCCGGTGGTTTGGGCGGGTTGTGGGTGAAGCTGCGCGACGTCGTGGTTCGGTTGCTCACCGGGCAACGCGTCGACGAACCCCTCGCCACTCTCGCCGAACCGATCACTGCGCAGCCGGCAGGCGTGGCACTCGAGCCCGTGGAAGAGGTTGCATGAGCGCGGTGCGCAAGTTCTTCGGTCATGTGGCACACCCCATGCTGTGGCTGCGAGGCGTGTGCGGCGGCGAGTCGGCCTACCCGCTCGCCGTGCTGTTCGGTCTCAACGCGGTCGACGAGCTCGACCGCACCGCCTTCGGCATCCTGCTCCCCAACATCCGTGACGAGTTCGGGCTCGACAACACCAAGGTGCTCGGGCTGGTGGCGCTCTCGTCGATCGCGGCGCTGGCGCTGCAGGTGCCGATCGCGCAGTACGCCGACCGTTCCAGACGAGTGCCGCTCGCCATCGTCGGTGCGCTCGTGTGGGCCACGTTCAGCGGCATGACGGGCCTGGCCGGGGGAGTGGTGGTGCTCACCATCGCGCGCAGCGGCAGCAGCCTGGGGAAGGCCGTCATCGACCCCACGCACAACTCGCTGCTCGCCGACTACTACCCCATCGAGGCCCGCAGCAAGGTGTTCAGCACACATCGCGCGGCCAACGCCGTCGGGGCCTTCGTCGGCCCGCTCAGTGCAGGCATGCTGGCGTACGCGTTCGGTTGGCGCGTGCCGTTCCTGGTGTTCGTGGTGCCCACGCTCATCTTCGCCTTCCTGGCGCTGCGGCTGCGCGAGCCCGTGCGCGGCAAGTGGGAGCGCGCGGCGATGGGTGCCAGCGACGAAGTGGCCAACACCGAGGAGACGGTGCCGTCGTTCGCGGAGAGCTGGCGCACGGTGCAGAAGATCCCCACGCTGCAGCGGCTGTGGTGGAGCCTGCCCTTCCTCGCCACCGCCCTCATCGGGTTCGTGGTGCTGGCGTCGCTGCTCTACGAGCAGCAGTTCGGTCTCGACGAGCGCGGTCGCGGTGTGGCAGCGGCAGTCGCCGAGCCGTTCCAGCTCGTGGGGCTGGTGGTGGGCACGCGCTACATCACCAAGCGGTTCATGGCCGACATGCGTGGGCTCATCCGCTTCATCGCACGCGTTGCCATCGGCACATCGGTCGCGTCGGTCGGGTTCGCGTTCGCCCCCAACGTCGTCATCGCGGTGGCGCTCAACTGCGTCATCTCCGGCACCCTCGCCGTGGTCGGCCCCGGCATCCTGGTGGCCCTGTCGCTGGCCATTCCCTCTCGCGCTCGCGCCACCGGCTTCTCCGTGGCATCGCTGTGGGTCATCCCCGGCCTGCTCATCCTGCCGTTGATCGGCTGGATCAGCAGCCACGTGGGCATTCGCGTCGGCATGCTCACGCTGGTGCCGCTGTTCATCATCGGCAGCCTCATCCTGGGCACCGCGCAGAACACCATCGACGGCGACATCGCGCAGGTGTGGCAAGCGTCGGCTGCTCGTAGCGAGGCGCTGTACCAACGCCGCCACGGCGAGGCAGACCTGCTGCTGATCCGCAACCTCGACGCCGGCTACGGCGGTCGACAGGTGCTGTTCGGCGTCAACTTCGACGTCAAGGAAGGCGAGATCGTCGCGCTGCTGGGCACCAACGGCGCCGGGAAGAGCACCCTGTTGAAGGCCATCAGTGGGGTGGTGGAAGCAGATCGCGGGGCCGTCATCCTCGACGGCCGCGATGTCACGCATGCTCCGCCCAACGAGATCGCGGCCCTCGGCATCAGCCAGATGCCCGGCGGCCAAGGGGTGTTCGGCGGCCTGACGGTGCAGGAGAACCTGCAGCTGGCCGGCTGGACCCGCCACCGCGACCCGGTGGGTCGCGACGCGGCGATGGAGGAGGTGCTCGTGCTGTTCCCGCTGTTGCGTGAGCGCCTGCACCGACCGGCGGCCGACCTCAGTGGCGGCCAGCAGCAGATGCTGGCGCTGGGCATGGCGTTCGTCGCGCAGCCGCGGGTGCTGCTCATCGACGAGCTGTCGTTGGGGCTCGCACCGGTGGTGGTGGGCCAGCTCCTTCCCATCGTGCAGCGCGTGGCTCAGCAGGGCACCGCCGTCATCCTGGTCGAGCAGAGCGTCAACGTCGCGTTGTCGGTTGCCGAGCGGGCGTACTTCATGGAACGCGGCACCATCCGCTTCAGCGGGCCTACCGCAGATCTGCTCGGGCGCAAGGATCTGCTGCGCTCGGTGTTCCTGTCCGGCGCCGCCGAGCCCGATGGCACCGCGACGGCCGTGCGCCGCGACTCGGCGACCGATGAGAACGTGGCGCCGCTGCTGCGAGTCAACGAGATCGCCGTCGCGTTCGGTGGCAACCGGGCGGTGAACGGCGCGACCTTCGATGTGCGGTCGCACGAGATCGTCGGCATGATCGGCCCCAACGGCGCCGGCAAGACCACCATCTTCGATCTTGTCAGCGGGTTCGTCGCGGTCGACAGTGGTCGCATCGAGCTGCAGGGGCGCGACATCACCAACCTGGGCGCGAGCGAGCGCGCCGCCGCCGGGTTGGGGCGCAGCTTCCAGGATGCGCGGCTGTTCCCCGACATGACCGTCAGCGAGACCCTCGCGGTGTCCCTCGAGCGATGGGTCAACAGCCGCAGCGCGCTCGCCGCGGCACTGCGGCTGCCCGCGGTGTTCGACGACGAGGAGCGCACGAGGCTGCGCGTGCACGAGCTGATCGAGTTGATGAACCTCGGCGACTATCGCAACTCGTTCGTGCGCGAGCTCAGCACCGGTACGCGTCGCGTCGTCGACCTCGCCTGCATCGCTGCGCACCGTCCGGTGATGGTGCTGCTCGACGAACCGAGCAGTGGCATCGCACAGCGTGAGGTGGAGGCGTTGGCACCCGTGCTGCGACGACTGCGCGACGAGATGGGCGCCAGCCTGCTGGTCATCGAACACGACATCCCGCTCATCTCGTCGATCAGTGATCGACTGGTCGCGCTGGATCAGGGTGCTGTGCTCACCGAGGGCGCACCCGCTGACGTACTGGGTCATCCAGACGTGATAGAGAGCTATTTGGGGAACAACGCAGCGGCGCGCGAGCGCTCCGGCACAAGGGGGTAGCCATGCAACCGGCCAGCACTTCGGGAGCAAATGGGGGCAGCAACCGGCAGCTGAAAAGATGGGGACCGATCGCGGGTGTGCTCGCGGTGGTTGCCATCGGTGGCGGCGTGCTGCTGGCCACCAAGGACGACGACAGCAAGACCACCACGGCAGCAACCACCACGGTCGCCGCCGAGTCGACGACGCCTCCGGAGACCGGCCCGCCCGACACTGGCGCACCCGACACCGGGGTCGACACGACTGGCGCCCCCACCGATGAGATCACGTTCCCGCTGTCGTACTCACAAGCCGTCGAGCAAGGCATCGAAGGTGATGTGGAGTGGGGCGAGCGCTGCGACACCGCCACCGGTCGGTTGGCAGTGCCCGACTACTTCGCACCGGAGTGCATGGCGCCGTTCACCGGCGACAACGGTGGGGTCACGGCCACCGGCGTGACCGCAGAGGAGATCACGGTCGTCAACTACATCGGCCAGGCGAACGACCCGATCATCGCCTACATCACCGATGCAATCGACAACGACGACACCAACGAGCAGTACGCCGACACGATGAAGGGCCTCGTCGCCTACTACGAGGCGTACTACGAGCTCTACGGCCGCAAGATCAACCTGGTCACGTTCGAAGGTACCGGCGGTGCTACCGACGAAGTGGCGGCGCGCGCCGATGCGGCCACGATCGCCGAGCAGTACTCGCCGTTCGCAGTGCTGGGTGGGCCTGCGCTCACGAGCGCCTTCGGTGACGAGCTGGCAGCGCGCCAGGTGCTGTGCATCAGCTGCACGCCCGGCCAGCCGGCCAACTTCTACACCGATCGCGACCCATACGTCTGGGGCCTCGACGGCAGCGCGTTGCAGAAGCAGGCGCACGTGCTCGAGTTCATCGAGAAGCAACTGATCGGCAAGAACGCCGAGCACGGTGGCGATGCGGTGAAGGCCCTGCCGCGCAGCTTCGGCCTGGTGTACCTGGAGAGCAGTGGCGCCTCGAAGGACCTCGCCGACACGTTCGCTGCCGCGATGGACACGATGGGTTCACCGCTCGCCGCGGTGGCCGCCTATCAGCTCGACCCGGCGACCATCCAGCAGACGGCATCACAGGTGATCACCAAGATGAAGGCGGCCGGCGTCACCACGATCGTGTTCAGTGGCGACCCGGTTGCCCCGCGCGACTTCACCAACGAAGCCACCGCACAGGAGTACTTCCCGGAGTGGGTCGTGGCGGCCAGCACGTTGGTCGATGTCACCGCGTTTGCCCGCACGTACGACCAGCAGCAGTGGGCCCACGCGTTCGGGGTCACGCAACTGGCCGCACGCAGCAACCCCACCACCAGCGGCGCCTACGCCAACTACGAGTGGTTCACGGGTGTCGAGCCGCCGGCCAACGACTCCATCGGGGTCATCGCACCCAGCCCGGCGCTGTTCTTCGCCGTCGTGCAAGGCGTCGGCCCCAACCTGTCGCCCGAGACGTTCCGCGACACGCTGTTCGCCGCGGAAGGCACCCGGCCCGGCATCAGCCAGCCGTACCTCTCCTATGGTGACAAGGGCTACTGGGGTGGCGTCGCGGACTATCAGGGCGTCGACGACGCCACTGCGTTCTGGTGGGATCCCGTCGCGACGGGCCCCGACGAGATCCGCCGTGAAGGCACTGGCATGTACCAGTACGTCGACGGTGGCCTGCGCTACCTGCCGGGCCAGTGGCCCACCGACGACAAGATGTTCGATCCGGCCGGAGCGGTGGCGATCTACGAGACAGCACCCGCTGGAGAAGAGCGCGGCGACTACCCCAGCCCCGCCGGCTGACGTTCGGCTGAGCTCAGTCGGCCAGCGCCCAGTCGATCGGGCGCTGGCCGGCTGCAGCAAGCGCCGCGTTGGCCTTGCTGAAGGGCCGGCTGCCGAAGAAGCCGTTGTGCGCGCTGAGCGGCGAGGGGTGCGCCGATTCGAGCACGACGTGGCGTGACAGGTCGATCAACGACTTCTTCTTGCGAGCCGCGGCGCCCCACAGGATGAACACCACCCGCTGCTGCTTGTCGTTCACCGCGCGCAGCACCTGGTCGGTGAAGATCTCCCAGCCCTTGCCCTGGTGCGAGGCAGCCTGCCCGGCGCGCACGGTGAGCGTGGTGTTCAACAGCAGCACCCCTTGGCGAGCCCACGCTTCCAGGTTGCCGTGCCGCGGAACGGTGATGCCCAGATCGCTGTGGAGCTCCTTGTAGATGTTGGCCAGCGACGGCGGCAGCGCCACGCCGGGGCGAACCGAGAAGCACAGGCCGTGCGCCTGGCCCGCCCCGTGATAGGGGTCCTGCCCCAGGATCACCACTCGCGTGTCGGCGTAGGCGGTGAGGCGCAGGGCCGCGAACACGTCGGCGTGAGGTGGGAAGACGGTGGTGCTGGCGCGCTGCTCGGCAACGAACCGCTGCAGCTGTTGCCAGTAGGGCTTCGCGAACTCGCCGCGCAGCACAGGGTTCCAATCGGTCGTCTCGTGGGTGGCCACCCGGTCAGTATGGACGACCGGCGATGCTCTCGACACGGCCGTCGGCCGTCAGCGGGGCGACTCCGTGAAGTTGTTCGTCATCGTGCCGTTCACCAGATCGACGCGGGCATCGGTGCGATGCGCATCGGATTCGAACCGCACCTCGACGTGGCCGCCCGACGAGTGCTTCACCTCGGTCGTAAAGCCGGCAGCAGCCGTACTGGCCACCAGCGTGAGCGTGTCGCCGTCGTTACGCACGGTGATACTGCCGCCGATGCCGGTGAACGTCTGCGTGATCGGTGCGGGCGGCGTGCCGGTGGTGCTGGTGGTGGTGCTGGCGGTGGTGCTGGTCGTGGTGCCGACGGTGGTGGGCGTGGCGGTGGGTGGCGGCGCGATGGAGGTGGCCGGGGTCGGCGGGGGGTTGCTGGGCGACCCCGCAGCTGGGTTGCTGGACGCCGGCGACGCGTCGCCGGTGGACGACCTGGTGGCCGTGATCGAGGGGGTGGGCCCGGTGCCGTCGCCGCTGGAGTCGCCGGTGCTCGACGGCGTGCTGCCGGCCGTGTCGTTCGGGCTGTCGTTCTGGTTGTCGTTCGGGCTGCTGACGTGGCTCTCGCCGGCAGTGTGATCCGGCTGCAGCTGGCTGCCGTCAGGCCCCGTGAGCTCGCTGCTGCCGCCGGGCTGGATGGAGCGGCCGTCGCCGCCGCGCACAGCCGCCAGCACGCCGAGCGCGAGCAGCAACGAACAGGCGGTGCCGCCCATCACGGCTGCGCGGCGTCGCTTCGCTCGGCGCACTCGCGTCTGCACCTGCTGGTACGCCAGGTTCACATCGGGGAAGGGGCCACCGGAGCGGCCGAGGATGCGCTCCAGCTCAGGGTCGTCGAAGTCGCTCATGGTTGTGCGTCCTGCTGTACCGCGAACAGCCCACGCAGCCGGTCGCGTCCTTGGTGGAGGTGGAACTTCACCGCTCCGTCGCTGAGGCCGAGGGTGGCCGCCACCTCCGCGATGCTGAGGTTGTCGACGTAGAACAGGGCCATCGAGAGCCGCTGCTGCCGGGGCAGGTCGGCCAGCAGCGCCGCCACATCGGTGCCGTTCGACCAATCGACGGCCTCCGGGCGATCGTGGCTCTTCAGCTGTTCCAGCGCGCGTTGTTTGCGGCCGGACCGACGGTGATCGTCGCGGAGCTTGTTGATGGCGACCCGGCGGATCCAGCCCACGGGGTCGTCGTAGCGCTCGATTCGGCGCCAGTGCACGTGGGCCTTGACGAAGGCCTCCTGCACGGCATCGGCTGCCGACTCCTGGCTGCCGGAGACGACGGCGAGCGTGCGGACGAGGCGCGCGTAGTTCGCACGGAAGAGGGTCTCGAGGCTGGCCACGACGACGACATCGCCGGCTTCCGCTGCCTCTCCCATCATCGCTGCCATCGTCGCCACAGGTGGGACACGCCCAGACGGTGGCCGAGGTTTGGCGACATGCCCGGAATTGTGCAGCGGGGATGACGACACCTGGACAGATCTTGGACGGATTCGGGACTCTCGAGGGTCGGCGCGATGTGTGCAAGAGTTCGGTCGTGCGCGCAGACGACACCACCCCGGTGAGCGGCTGGGGCTTCATGCTGCGCGGCGAGGAGCTCGACGCGCTGGCGGCACTGCTGGGCAGCGGGAGTCACCCCACCGTGCTGCTGGCCGGTGAAGCAGGGGTGGGCAAGAGCCGGCTCGCCGAGCGAGCGCTGGAGCTGCATCTGGCCGGTGGCGGATCGGGCAGCCGCTGCGTCGCCAGTTCGTCGCTGGCCGATGTGCCGTTCGGTGCGCTCGTCGGGTTGATCCCTGCGCACCACATGGCAGCGGTCGCGGCCGGTACCCAGCAGCTCAGCGTGTTCGCCATGGTCTCCGAGCACATCCTGCGCTCGGGCGCTACCGCCGACCGACGGTTCGTCGTCTTCGTCGACGATCTGCACCACCTCGACGATGCGTCGTGCGGGCTGCTGGTGCAGCTCACCGGGAACGCCCCCGTGCAGCTGCTGGCCACCTATCGCACCGGCGAGGCGTTGCCCGATGGTGCGGTGCCGCTGTGGACCGCCACCGGGCTGGTGCGCCTGGAGGTGGGCCCGTTCGATCGTTCGGCGTGCGACGAGATCGTGCGGTGCATCATGGGGGCGGCCACACCGGAGGTGCACGAAGCGCTGTGGCAGCAATCGCGCGGCAACGCGCTCTACCTGCGCGAGCTCGTCGTCGGTTCGGTCGCGGCCGGGCGCATCGCGCAGCATGGCGGCACCTGGGTGCTGGCACAGCCGTTGGTGGGCTCGATGCACCTCACCGAGTACCTGTTGCAGAGCGTGCGCAGCCTCGAGCCCGGCGCTCGCCACCTGGCCGACATGCTGGCACTGTGCCAGCCGTTGCCGATGGCGATGTTCGACGGCGAGGAGTTGGGTGCGCTCGACCAACTGATGCGAGCCGGGGTCGTATCGACCTCCGGTCCCGCCACCGACCTCGAACTGCGTCTGTCGCACCCCATCTACGCGGAAGTGATCCGCACTCACCTCTCCGCTGCCAGCGAGCGGCAGTTGCTGAGCGACGTGGTGCGGCGCGTGTCGCCCCACCTGCGACCGGGCGACGACCTCCGCCTGACGGTGTGGCAGCTCGATGCCGGGGGCGCGCCGAACCTGGAGGCACTCGTCAGCGCCGCCCGGTCGGCAATGGCAGGCCGCGACCTGCTGCTGGCCAGCCGGCTGACGCGCGCCGCACAAGCGATCGTGCCGCACCACCCCGCGGCGTCGTTGGTGCTCTCCGATGCTCTGTACGAGATGGGCGCGTTCACGGAGTCGGCCGCCGAAGCCACCGCGGCGCTCGGGGTGGCGGCCGATCCTGACGAGCAGGCGCTGCTGGTCGCGTCGCTCTATCGCACGTACATGTGGGGACTCGACGACGCCGATGGCGCGTTGGCGGTGGTCGAGTTCGCTCAAGCCGTCACGCCCCCAGGGCCCGGCCATGTGCTGCTCGGGGTGGCAGCGGCCAACGCGTTGTCGTTCAGTGACCGGCCGGCTGCCGCGCTCGATCGGTTGCAGCAGTTCGCGCTCGACGCGCTCGACCACGACGACAGGCTGCTGTTCGATCCCGTGGAGGAAGCAACGCTGAGTCAACTCGGGCGAACTGCCGACGCGGTTGCAGCCCAGCTGGCGCCGACGGCGGTGGCCCTGCACCACGTGGTGCGCAGCTTCAGCCTCACCGAGCACGGGCGACCGGACGAAGCGTCCGAGCTCGCGCAGGCGTTGCGCGCCGATGTGGTCGGGCTGTCGCTGGCACTCGACCGGATGTGGGCGGCGCTCAACGCCGGCCGGGCCCACCTGATGGCTGGACGCCCTCGCAGCGCGGCATTGTGGGCGGGCGATGCGATGATCACCGCCGAGCGTGCTGGGTTGATCGTCGGCCAGTCGTTGATCGTCTCCGTGCTGGCGACAGCACACGCACAGTTGGGCGAAGCCGACGCCGTCGCACGGTACGAGCGGCGGGCCGAGGAGCTGGCACACGTGCGCGGATTCCTCCGTGCCGAGCGAGCGGTCGGCCGAGCGTGGGCCGCTCACGTGCGCAGTGAGCACACCCTGTCGCGGCAGCTGCTGCTCGATGTCCTTCGCGCCGAAGCGGTGGATCAGCGTCAGCCGTCCCGGGGTATGCAGCGGATCGAGCACTGTCACCAGCTCCTGCAACCACTCATCGCTCATCGCCGCGCCGACCTTGACACCGATCGGATTGGAGATACCCCGGAAGTACTCGACGTGCGCGCCATCGACGTTCGCGGTGCGCATGCCGATCCACGGCATGTGCGTCGAGAGGTTGTACCAGTGGCCCTGGCGCGGAA
>ERZ1026800.495-NODE-495-length-33234-cov-3.218866_pt1 | contig 33234 bp, 27 predicted proteins | sample MGYA00520873_ERZ1026800 | MGnify/ENA primary metagenome ERZ1026800 (study PRJEB33270, sample SAMEA104284475) | anaerobic digester metagenome | biome: Anaerobic digester microbiome; feature: mesophilic sludge digester; material: Anaerobic digester biomass | place...
CTCAGTGAACGACGCGCTGGCCACCTGCACCAGCATGGTGGTGCTGCGTGAACTGAACCAGCCGCCCGCCACCGTGAACTGGCAGCCGGGCATCACGGTGCCCACCTGGGTGATCACCGTCACCGACGCGCTGTTCGCCGAGGATGTCAGTGGCGTGGGCGACGAAGTGGCGCCGCCCGACCCTGGCTACCGCAACAAGGGTGCACAGCGACTGGTGGTCACCATCAACGGTGGCGGCGACGTGGCCGGTGAGGGTGGTGGCCAGAAGCAGATCAGCCTCAGCGCCGGCGGCACCAACCGCGAGATCGGCCTCGCGACCGACGATCTCAGCGGCACACCCAACTTCACCGCAGCCCGTTCGCGCTGCGGCGGCAACTTCGGCATGGTGGTCGACCACTCCGGCTCCATCAGCCAGAGCGAGCTCAACTCGATCAAGGGCGGCATCCGTTCGTTCATCGACACCTTCGCCGGCACCCCGATCAAGCTGCAGGTCGTCACCTTCGGCGACGACGCTGCAACGCTCGGGACAACTGCAGGCGTGTGGGGCAAGTACTTCGACATGCTCGATGACACTGATGTGGCCACTCTGAAGGGCTTGGTCGGTGACCCGTTGGTCACGAGCAGCGGCATCCAGCGAGGCGGATGGACCAACTGGGAAGACGCCCTGTTCCGCATGCTGCGCAACTCCGATGGCACCATCCAGGCGCAACTGCCGGGCACGGTGATCTTCTTCACCGACGGTGTGCCCACCAAGTCGCGCCTCGACTACACGTCAGCGTCCGCAGCCGCAGTGGATGACCCGCTCGACGACGGCCTCGACGACGACTCGGGGTCGTTCCGGCAGATCTCGTGGAACCGCGCCGAGCGGATCGTTCGCGATCGGGGTTCGATCAAGATCATCGGCGTGTTCGTGAACCCTGACGAACTGGCTGAGTCGGAGTGGATCGTGCGCGGCGAGGCCTACCTCTACGAGGTCGGCAACGGCGTGGTGTACGAAGTGGGTGCACCTGGCTACCGGCGCAACAACAACGTGATCTTCCAGATCAGCGGTTCGAACATGACCTACCAGCGCAAGTCGGGCTCCAGCTGGGTCAGTGCGGCCAGCGGCTACAGCGCCACCTCGTCGCAGGCTCGCGCCGCCTACCTGGCCAACAACACCACCCCCGACAGCACCGACAACTGGCGCTTCACCAAGAGCGGCAGCCCCGGCAGCTGGCAGACCATCACTGCTGCCCAGTATGCGGCCAGCAACACGTCGTCGGGCACCGGCGACGGCCTCCGCACTGCGGTGAGCGGAGGGTTGAGCAGCAACTGGACGATCGTCACCCAGGCCGAGTACAACCTGAGCAACACCAACACCGGCACCTCTGACGGTTGGGACCTCGCCACCGTGTGGAGCCCCACGACGTTTGATGCCTACACCGCCGGCAACGTCGACAGCGGCATTGGCGACGGCTTCCGCACCAGCGTGAGTGGCGGCAACACCTCGTGGGCAACGGTGACCGCGCTGGAGTACACCGCCAGCAACACCACCAACGACTCCACCGACGGGTGGCGAGCCACCTACCTCCCCAAGGAGGTGCTCGACATCCGCGACTACGCCACCATCGGCAACCTGATCGTGGGCAACACCACAGGTGTCGCGGGTGGCTACGTGGAGGCGACGCCTCGCGGTGGGCCGTACGAGAACGTCGGCGATGTCGACCTGTTCGTGCTGCCCAACTACACCAACTTCTCCTCGGCGCTGGCCTCGGTGGCGCTCGATCAGTGCGGTGGCACGGTCACCTTGCAGACCAAGGTGGGCGGCACCAACGCGCTCGACCCGTTCACCTATCAGAACATGACCACTGACGAGACGGTGAAGACGTCGGCCGCGTTCCGCAGTGGCACCTTCGACATCGCCACACCAGGTGGCGCTGCGCAAACCGTCACCATCACCCCGCAGGAGTTCACAGACCTTCGTCGCTACGTACCGGGTGGGTGGACATGCAAGTCGGGTGGTGCGGCGTACCCGTTCACGACAGAGATTGTGGCGGGTCACGCTCCATGGACATCGATCACGCTCACGGTGCTGGCGAACAAGGCAGTGTCGTGCACCCAGCAAGTGACGTTCCTGACATGAGCCGTGGAGTGAATTGCAGTCGCGAACCGCACCAGGTTGGGCACCGCGACGAGGGCAGCTCGATGATCCTTGCGCTTGTCGTAATGGTGGTGGGCACGCTCATGGTGCTGCCGATGATGAACTACACGATGAGCGTGCTGCGCGCGAACAAGTCGTCGAGCACCAAGCTCGCGCGCATAGAAGTGGTAGAAGGTGGTCTGCGGGCGACGTTCTTCGACCCGCTGAAGCTGTACCAGGCATGTGTCGAGTCGGGGGGCAACACCGCTGTGCAGTTGGCGGTGCCGCCAGGCCTCAACATCGAATCCGAGTGCACCACGATCGGGAGCCAGCAGCGGGTGGAGGTCCCCGAAGACTTCCGTTTCGCGCTCACCACCACCCAGGTGGGCTCGAACGCAGTGATCCCAGCGCCGTACGTGGCGACGCCGGAGGAGTCGCCACTGCTCAACGGCACCATTTCGCCAGCGTGGTGCACCAGCATGGTGCCCGTCGGCGGTGCGGACAAGGTGCCGTGTGGCAAGCCGTATCCAAACAACGGCAACGTCGATCCGCTGCGATGGCTCGCAGATACCTCTACGGAATACGTCGACGAGAAGGTGTTCACTCCTTTGCTGCCAGCGGTGGCCAACGCGTTTGCCTACGCTGGTGGCTACGACATGATCGAGGGCCCGTGCCGAGTGTTCTTTCCTGGGCGCTACGTGGACGACGTGGTCATCACCGGCTCGACACCGGTGTACTTCGCATCGGGTGTCTACTACTTCGAGAAGACCGTGCGGATCAGCGGCGACGCCAATGTGGTGGTCGGCGCCGGCTCGGCCCCTGGCTGCGTGGAGAGTGACGCGGTTGCTGTCGCCGATGCAATCAACGTGCCGTTCGACGCGTACAGCAACGGCGTGGGCGGCACCTGGGTGTTCGGCCAGAACGGCCGCCTCGTGATCGACACGGCCACTCCCAGCACGGGCGCCGGTGTGAACCTGGTCTTCAACCGCCGGCTCGTGGCCAACACCGACCCCGAGGCCGTGATGAACGAGGTGTCGATCATGTCGGTGAACGGCGTCCTCGCCGGCACCGCCACAGTCGACCTCAACATCGATCTCGATGCCGACCTCGAAGGTAAGATCGACTTGCACGTGCCTGCGTCGCAGTTGTTCCGGCCACCTTCGGCCCTCGGCGAACCGCCGGTCGATGCGTACACGTACCTGTACAAGGCGTCGAATCTCGTCTCCACCTGGCTGCCCCCGGTATCCTGCGCCGGCTCTGCTTCGGTGCCGGGTTGCCCGATCATTGACATCAACCTGGGCAGCACCGCCTCGGTGAACGTGGAGATCCCCGGCTACGTGTCGATCCCGCAGGGCATGCTCAGCATGGTGGTTGCCGATGGCGCGAACGTGAACAAGCGACTCGCGTTCGGCGGCGGCATCCTCGCCGCGCAGATGGCGGTCTCCGCGGTCGTGCCCGACTTCTTGCAGATCGGTTTGCTCAATCCGATCGTGCAGCGAACGTTCAAGATCGTCACCAGGACAGTCTCCGGGTCGCCGAGAATGGTGGCCACTGCGTTGGTGCAGGTGAACGAGACCGGTGGCTACGCAATCAACTCCTGGGTCGTCAAGTCCGAGTACATCGCCACCTGACCCCGTGTCCGGTCGTGGCGGTGTGCGGTCGTGTCCCTGGCCCCGGCGGCAGCCGGGGCGTGTTCTGCTTCTGGCGCGGTAACCGCGGTTGGCACCTCCCGGTACTGCAGTGGTTCTCGGTCGGTTCGGGCGAGTACCCCCAAGTCGCCCGTCCCCACACGACCTGCCGGTGACGCTGCACACCTCACACCTCCGACCTGAGGGTCGGAGCACTCGCTGTCAGCGGACGAGCTCCATGCGCATGCCCGACGTGTCCCAGGTGGGTTCGGCGGGCAGCCGGTTCATCGCTCTGCCGGCCGCTCGGCGAGCGGTCCACAGCAGGCCGGTGGCCTGCAGCAGGTGCACCTGGGCGGCGCCGGGCGGCGGCGTTCGAGTGACGATCTCCTCCACTCCGGGCAGCTTGTCGCGGATCAACGCCATGCGCTCGAGCACACCGTCCTGCTGGTACGGCGACGACAGCAGCTGCCGTTCGTTGTTGAGGTGCGTGAAGGTGAGGTCGGGGTGAGCGGCGAAGAAGATGCGCTGGTGAAACGGCGCGAACAGCTGCTCGGCCTCGCGGAGCCACTTGAAGCGACGGAAGTCGGCGCGGGTGAGCCACGGCTCCAGCTCCAGCGCTTCGGCTCGAGTAGGTGCCCGCAAGGCGGCACGTGACGGCGTCGGCTTCACCGCCAGGTTGCGCGGCCAGCCGATGAGGTCGCGTGCATCCTGGTCGCAGGCGCGGTACGGGCCGGCGGGCTCGTCGTTGAGCCCGATCGGTGCGTAGATGGCCGCCGCGTCGAAGCGTGGCTTGTACTCCACCACGTCGATCAGGCTTTTCACCACTTCCGGGTCCTCGGCCACCATCGTCACGCCGGCCAGGCGGGCGGGCACGATCAGCCAACCTCCCGGGCAGGGCACGATGCCACCGAGCATCTTGTAGGGCAGTTTCGAAGCGGCCATGTCGTCACGCGTCCGATCAGGCGTTGATGTAGGTGCCGGCGCCGGTGGTGGCGGCCTGGCCGGCCTCCAGCGTTGCCTGCGCCTGCTGTTGCGAGCGGAAAGTGGCGGCCTGGGCCAGGATCTCCTTCGGGTACTGGCTCACCTCGGCCGCCGTGTCGAAGCTGAGGATGCCGCTCGACACCAACCGGGCGAGGTCCATCTCCATCGTCTGCATGCCGTCCTGCTGGCCACTGATCATCGTGTTGCGCAGCTGGCGGGTCTTGCCCTCGCGCAGCAGGTTCTTCACGGCTTCGTTGGCCATCAGCACCTCGTAGGCCGCCACGCGCCCGCCACCCTCGGCGGGCAGCAGGCGTTGGCTGATCACGCCCTGCAGCGTTCCGGCGAGCATGATCTGGATCTGGTCGCGGCGTTCGGCGGGGAACACGTCGACGATGCGGTCGAGCGCCTGCGAGGCGTCGTTGGTGTGCAGCGTGGCGAACACCAGGTGGCCGGTCTCGGCCAGCGTGAGCGTGATCGAGATGGAGTCGAGGTCGCGCATTTCACCGAGCAGGATCACGTCGGGGTCTTCGCGCAATGCGCTGCGCAGACCCTCGGTGAAGCCGGTGACGTCGGTGCCCACTTCGCGCTGGTTCACCATCGCGACCTTGTGGTTGTGCAGGTACTCGATGGGGTCCTCGATGGTGAGGATGTGCACCGGCTTGGTCTCGTTGATGCGGTCGATCATGGCCGCCAGAGTGGTGCTCTTGCCCGAGCCGGTGGGGCCCACCACCAGCACCAGCCCGTACGGGCGGTTGAGCAGCTCGGTGGCCGCCCAGGGGGTGCCCAGCTCCTCCAACGAGCGCACGCGGAAGGGGATGACGCGCAGAGCAAGTGCGTAGCTGGAACGCTGCTTGAAGGCGTTGGCACGGAAGCGACCGATCGATTCCAGACCGAACGAGAAGTCGACCTGCGAGTTCTCGTCCAACTCGGCCATCTGATGCTCGTTGAGCAGCGACATCACCATTCGCTCGGTGTCGCCGGGTGCCAGCAGCTGCACGCCTTCGAACGGCACCAGCACGCCGTCGCGGCGAGCTGTCGCGGGCCGGCCGACGGTGATGTGGAGGTCGGAGGCCCCGGCGGCCACCGTCGCCTGCAGCAGCGTGACCAACAGCGGATCTGGATTGAACATGGGGCTAGCCTCCGGTGCGTCCGCTCGTGTTCCGAGTCGGGCCTTGCTGTATGACGATCGCTATCTCTGCCCTGTTCGGGCTTCTCATTGGTTCGTTCCTCACCGTGGTGGTCGACCGCGTCCCACGTGGGGCTTCGGTCGTCCAGCCCGGATCGGCGTGCGGGAACTGCGGCTTGCGCCTCGGCCCCCTCGATCTGGTACCTGTGCTCAGTTGGGTGGCGCTGCGCGGCAGGTGCCGTCAGTGCCATACCAGTATCGGCATCGAACCGCTCGTGCTTGAGTTGTCAACGAGCCTGCTGTTCGGCCTCGCTGCGTGGCATTTCGGCCTGTCGTGGGCCACCCCTGCGTTTTGTGTGCTGTTTGCCGGTCTGTTGGCCCTGAGCTGGATCGACCTGCGCACGAAACGCCTGCCGCGAGAGATCACCTATTGCACCGCCGCCCTTGGCCTGCCACTGCTGGTGGTGGCCGCGCTGGTGGAGCACACCCCCGAGCTGATCTGGATGATGGTGCTCGGTGCGGCCATCGCCGTGGGCATCATGAGCCTGATCTACGTGGCCAGCCGCGGCGGCATGGGCGATGGCGACGTGCGCCTCTCACCGCTGCTGGGTGCCTACCTGGGCTGGCTCAACCCTGGCCTGGTGCCGGTGGGGCTGTTCTTCGGGTTCGCGTGCGGCGCGGTGGTGGGCATCGGCCTGGTGGTGGCCAAGCGCGGCGACCTGAAGACCGCCGTGCCGTTCGGCCCGTTCCTGGCCCTGGGCACCGTATTGGCCATCTTCCACGGTCAGCGCTACATCGACATCCTCCTCGTCCGCTGATCCGTGTGGCAGGCCTTGACGGGTCGTCATGCGTCGCGAGTATTGGTGCATGACAACTCAGCTGGCGATTCGTTTGGATGATGCAGATCTTGCCGCGCTCGACGAACTGGCCGCACTCGCAGGAGTGTCTCGTTCGGAAGCGGCCCGCCAAGCGATCCGGCATCGCGCCGCCGACACGGTTGCGCTACGCAACCTGCAGGATCAGCGGCGGATCGATTCGTTGTTGGGAATCACGTCCGGCACCCCTTGGTCCATCGCCTGCGACGTGCTGGCGCACTCGGCCGACGCGGCGCTGGCCGACGACCTGGCCGATGCCATGGGCGACGAGTCGACCGATGACATGGTAGACCCGTGGAGCAAGTAGCGCCGGTCACCGCCGCGCCAGCAGTGTTCGACACGTCGGTCTTCATCGATCGCGAGGGTCGCGGTGTGGGCGAGTTGGCACAGTGGGCCCCGATCGTCTCGGTGGTCACGATCGCGGAACTGACGCTCGGGGTGCGGTTGGCGAAGTCGGCCGAGGTGGCCGAGCAACGAGCGGCGATGCTGGCCGATGCGATGAAGGCTCGGGTGGTTCCCGTCGACGTCGCTCTCGTCGTGCAGGCATGGTGCGCGTTACGCGTGTCGTTGCAGCGCAAGATCCCGGCCAACGACTCGTGGATCGCGGCGACCGCCTTGGCCCTCGGCATCCCCATCGTGACGCAGGACGATGATTTCGCCGCCGCCGCGTCGATGCTGCGCATCGAACGCATCTGACGCCGCTGGGGGAGTGCCGCGGGAGGTGGGTCAGATGTCCTGCTTGACGCCGTCGAGCACGCCGTACATGGCCTGCACCAGCGCGACGGCCACGAAGCCCACGATCACGCCGACGAACACGATCATCAGCGGCTCGAACATGGTGGTGAAGCGCTTGATGCGGCTCTCCAGCTCGCGATCGAAGTAGTAGGCGGCCACTTCCAGCTGCGAGTCGAGCGTGCCGGTCTCCTCGCCAACCTTGAACATCTGGCGGGCGGCACCGGGGAACAGCTCGGTCTTGGCCAACGGCTTGGCGAAGCCGCCACCTTCCATCATCTCGGTCTGCGCCTCGATCAGGCGTGCCCGGAACACGGAGTTGTTGGTGGCTTCTGTGGTGGTGCGCATCGCGTCGGGCAGTGGCACGCCGGCCTTCACCATCGCGCCCAGGATGCGGCAGAACCGCTCGAGGATGGAGTACTCGACGATGCCGCTGATGACCGGCAGCTTGAGCAGCAGCTTGTCCTTGAAGATGCCACCCTTCTCGGTCTTGGCCATCCACACGATCGATGCGATGAAGCTGGCCAGGATGCCGAACGGGATGTACCACATGACGGTGAACAGATCGGCGGTGAACAGCAGCGCGCGAGTGGCGAACGGCAGGTCGGCGTTCAGCTCCTCGAAGAGCGGCTTGAACTGCGGCAGCACGTAGCCGGCCAGCACGGCCACCGTGAACACTGCCATCACCATCACCACGCCGGGGTACGACAGTGCCGAGATCACCTTGGAGCGCGTCTCGACTTCGCGCTCCAGGTAGCCGGCCAGGCTCTCGAGCGTCTCGTCGAGCTTGCCGGTGAGCTCGGCCGAGCCGAGGATGCCGATGTAGTACTTGGGAAACGCTTCGGGGTGTTTGCCCGCTGCGCCGGAGAGCGTGCCACCGTTGCGTAGGTCCTCCACCATGTCGGTGATCGTGCGTTGCAAGGCCACGTCGGAGGTCTCGTCGCCGATCACCTCCATCGCTTCGGTGAGCGGGATGCCTGCCTTCACGAACACGGCGAGCTGGCGGGTGAAGTGCATCAACTCCTTCTTCTTCACCTTCACCTGGGTGAGCTCGAACTGCAGTGCACCGCGCTTCTCTTCGATCTTCACCGGGTACAGGTTCTGATCGAGGAGGTGCGCGCGAGCCTGGCCGACCGTGTCGGCCTTGGTGAAGCCTTCGACGGACGAACCCGTGGCATCGATTGCGGCGTAGGAGAACTTGGGCATGGGAATGGCTCCTAGCTGGCGAACAGCGTCTTGACGACTTCGGGAATGGTGGTGACGTCGTTCTCGACCAGGGCCATGGCTTCGCGCAACATGGTGCGCATGCCCTGGGCCACGGCGAGGCGGCGGAGCTCTTCGGTGGTCGCCCAGCCCACGATCAGGCGGCGCAGCTCGGGGGTGATGCGCAGCAGCTCGTACACACCGATGCGATCGCGGTAGCCGGTGCCGGCGCAGAAGTTGCAGCCGGCGCCGCGGTAGAACGTGCTCTTCTCGCTGCCGCCACTGTTCTGGCGGAACACGGCCAGCTCGTCGGCGCCGGGGGTGTAGGGCTCCTTGCAGCTGTCGCACACTCTGCGCAGCAGGCGCTGGCCGATGACGCCCACCACCGACGAGGCGATGAGGAAGGCCTCGATGCCCATGTCGAGGAAGCGGTGCAGCGCGGCCACGCTGTCGGTGCCGTGCAAGCTGGAGAGCACGAGGTGACCGGTGAGGGCCGACTGCACGGCGATGCGCGCCGTGTCGGCATCTCGGATCTCACCGACGAGGATGACGTCGGGGTCTTGCCGCAAGATGGCTTTCAGACCGGTGGCGAACGTGAGGCCCGCCTGGTCGTTGGTCTGGATCTGGTTGATGCCCGGGAACACGTACTCCACCGGGTCTTCCACCGTGGTGATGTTCTTGCCCGCCGAGTTCACCTCCAGCAGCGACGCATACAGGGTGGTGGTCTTGCCGGCGCCGGTGGGGCCCGCACAGATCACCATGCCGAACGGCGCGTGGATCATCTTCGAGTAGTGCAGGTAGGTCTCGCGGGGGAAGCCCAACTCGGCGAGGCCGATCATCGACCGGCTCTTGTCGAGGATTCGCATGACGATCTTCTCGCCGAACACGGTGGCCACGCTGGCCACGCGAACGTCGACTTCCTTGCCGTCGATCACGGTGGAGAACTGGCCGTCCTGCGGGCGGCGCTTCTCCACGATGTTCATGCCGCTCATGATCTTCAAACGGCTGGTCAGTGCGGCATGCACGCCCATCGGCAGGGAGAACGTCTCGACCAGGTGGCCGTCGATGCGGAACCGCACTCGCACGTTCTCGTCCATCGGCTCGATGTGGATGTCGCTCGCGCGGTCGCGCATCGCTTGGCTGACCACGCGGTTCACCAGCTGGATGACCGGCGCCTGATCGTCGAGGTTGATCTCGGAGGCGAGCTGGGCGATCTTGCCGAGGTCGTCGGAGACCTCGAGGCTGGCGACCAGCCGGCTCACGTCGGCGTCGGCGCGATAGACGAGATCGATGAACGTACGCACCGTCGACGGGTCGGAGATGAAGAACTTCACCGGCCGCTTCGCGCTGGCCTCGATGGCGGCACGCCGCGCCGGCGACGGGTCGCTGCACAACACCACGAGCGTGGTGCCTTCTTCGGCGACCGCGACCGCGCAGTGGCGACGCACGACGGCCTCGTCGAGGACGCCCTTGATCTCGTCCGCGATCACGATGCCCTTGGTGTCGACCGCCGGCACGCCGGTGGCAGCAGAGATGGCGATCGCCACTTCGGTGCGGCCGGCGCCGTAGCGGCCGAGCGCGATGTCGGCGAACTGCAGCAGGTCGCCGTTGGCCTGCGCGAGCGCCCCGGCCAGGTGCTCTGCCGTGAGCTGGCCGCTCTCGACCAGCGCCTGCCCCACCTTCATGCACTCCGCGGCGGACTCGCCTTCGGCCGCCGGAGGTGCTTCTTTCGAACCTTTGAAGAGTGCCATCTGCCCGTCTCTCGCCGCTGGGTCGTCTGCGAACCGGCCGTCAGAACGACGACAGGCTCGGTTCCGTGGAATTGGTCGAGCTGCCGCTGGGCAGCGTGGGGGTGAGCGATGTGCTGGGCGAGCCGGGTACCGGCGCCGCAGCAGTCGTTGGTGCTGTCGTTGGTGCTGTCGTGGGTGTCATCGTTGGTGTCGACGTCGTGCCCGGGCGCGTGGCCGCGGAGCCGGCGTTCATGTCGGTCTTGCGTACGAACTGATCGGGATCGAGTGCCACGAGCGCACGCTCGAGCTCTTCCAGGCGTTCCAGTTGCACCGACGCGCTCACGTCCAGCTCGTCGACCAGCAACGCCTCGATCTCTGCCATGCGCAGCGAGTTCTTGCCGATCTTCTCTTCGGTGGTGCTCACGATGCGGTCCACCTCGATGCGCACGAGCATCGCTTCACCGATCGCCGCCGAGAGCTGCTCCTTCATCTCGGTCATGGCCTTGTCATCAACGGTGCTGATGCGCTGCGTCAAGGCCGCCAGCTGATCGGAGGCGTCGTAGAGACGGTTCTCCAGCTCGAGCATGCGCTGCGACAGCGCGGCGATCGCATCGTCGAAGCCGGCGCCGACCCTGCCGATCGTGGCGTCCAACTGGGCGATCTTGGTGCCGTTCTGCTCGTTGACCCGCTCTTCCATCGCGAGCATGCGGTCGGTGACCTTGTGCTCGGTGAAGTCCACTCGCTGCAGCAGCGTGGTGGTCTGCTCGGCGAGCTGGCGCTGCACTTCCGGACCCACGGATTCGAGCATCGTGCGCACGAACCCCAGCCGTTCCTCGACTGCGGTGGCCAGTGCCTGGTTGCCCTCGTCCATCCGTTGCGAGAGTGCGATCGTGGTGTCGTTGACGTGCTGCACCATCGCCGAGGCCTGCTCGTCGAACCGGCGGGTGGCCTTGTGCAGTTCGTCGATGCGAGCGTGTGCGCCGGCGCTCTGGCCGTCGATGTGCTCGCGCAGTGCCGTCAGCTCGTTCTCGTCGATGGAGCTGCCGCTCGGGCTGCCCGCCTCGAGCACGCGGTTCTCCACCTCGTTGAGGCGCACCTGCTGATGCTGCGAGAACTCGGCCAGGCGCACTTCGAGCATCGCCTGCAGCGACTGCTGCTGCGCCAGTGCAGCATCTTGCGTGGCGGTCAACTGGGCCATCACGGCGTGCAACTGCTGTTGCAGCTCGTCGCGCAACTGGTCTCGGTCTGCTGCCGCCGCCTGCCGCACGGCATCCACCTGCTGCGACATCGACGACACGTAGTGCGTCAGCTGCCGCTCGACCGCGCCGGCGATCGTGGCGGCCAGCACCTCGGTAGCGCTGGGCGAAAGACCCTGCGTAGCCGTGCCCGATGAGGATGTGTTCGTGCTCATGCCCGGCCCCGCCGATCGATCTGAATACTCAGGGTGAAGTAGTCCGTCGCCACGGAGGAGTTATCGGATCGTCTTGCCCAACTCTTGAGAAGTTGCTCGTGCAGTACGGTGCATTCGATGCGAGTTCACCTCATCGACGGCACCTACGAGTTGTTCCGTCAGCACTTCGGCCAGGTCTCGCGCCACGGCGACGCCGGGCCGTACGACGCGGCGGTGGGCGTGGTGTCCAGCACGCTGCAGCTGGTGGCCGCCGGCGCAACGCATGTCGGCGTGGCCAGCGACCACGTGATCGAGAGCTTCCGCAACGATCTGTACGCCGGTTACAAGAGCAGCGAGGGCATGGACGAAGTGCTGCTGCACCAGATCCCCGTGATGGAGGAAGTGCTCGTGGCCTGCGGTTTCACCACCTGGCCGATGGTGGAGTGGGAGGCCGACGATGCCTTGGCCGCAGCGGCGGCGGTGGCCGACGCCGACCCGCGGGTCGAGCAGGTGCTCATCATCACCCCCGACAAAGACCTTGGTCAGTGCGTGAAGGGCACCAGAGTGGTGCAGTACGACCGGCGCAAGGACGAGATCATCGACGCCGCGGCAGTGGAGGTGAAGTTCGGTGTGCCGCCCAGCTCCATCGCCGACTACCTGGCGCTGGTGGGCGACTCGGCCGACGGCTTTCCCGGCCTCCCCGGCTGGGGTGCGAAGAGCGCTTCCACCGTGCTCGCCAAGTTCGGCAGCATCGACGCCATTCCCGCCTCCTCGGGCGACTGGGGCCTGCCCGGCCTGCGCGGCGCCGAGAAGCTGGCTCGCACCTTGCACGACCAGATGGCCGATGCGCTGCTGTTCCGGGTGATCGCCACCACCGCCACCGACGTGCCCGTGGGTGCCGTCGACGACTGGCTGTGGCAGGGGCCCACGCCGGCGCTGGCCGCGGTGGCCGCACGCCTGGGTGCCCCCGACCTGGCCGATCGTGCGCAGCGAGTATGGCAGCGAGCAGCCGCTCGTGCGGCGGGGAACGACAACTCCCGCTGACTGTCGCACCCGCTGACTGTGGTGACGGCCAGGTGGCCTGCGGCACACAAGCGGCACCGTTGAAGGCTGCTACCTCCCGGTCCTGACCTGATTCCCGGACGCCCGTCGCACAGGGCCCGACCGTCACCACACTCAGCGGGTGCTGAATGGCGAAGCCTAGCGACAATCCCCAACGATGCCGCTAGCCTGCGTCGCCACCCGGGAGGGGTGCGAGAGCGGCCGAATCGGCACGCTTGGAAAGCGTGTGAGGGGCAACCCTCCGTGGGTTCGAATCCCACCCCCTCCGCCAATGACAGCCGGCTCAGCGGTTGCCGAGCAGGGCGCGCGACGTGGTCGCGACGAACACGAGCCACACCAGGAAGCCGACGAGGCCGACGAACATCACCGGGCTGCCGTCGAGAGCCAGCGGCGTCGTTGCTGCTGACACTGCGAGCAGCAATGCTGCGACTCCTCCCGCTTGCTTCCATGGTGCCGCAACGAGCCCGCCGGCGGCGGCCGCGGCTGAGAAGCCCGCAAGAGCGATGCCCAGTGCGATGCCGAGGATGCCGAAGAGCGAGTTGTGCAGCATCCACAGCGCCGAGACGACGTCGGTGTTCGGTGAGCCGAGATGTACGTATCCCGACAGCGCCACATCCGTAGCAACCACCGATGAGAACAGCGCAAACACCCCGATGAACCCGATGGTGCCGGCGAGCGCCGGTGCCCGTGAGGGTGCTGCTGCCAAGCGTGAGAGCAGCCCTGCGTTGAACGCCGCCCCGCCGACCGCGCCGACGACGAAGAGCGCCGCCAGCACCAGCGTGGTGCTGCGGTGATCGGCGTAGAACTCGACGACCTTGCTCACGGCGGCGTCGTTCTTCGGAGCGATGGACCCCCGAATCACGTTCTGGACGACGACGGTGGTGACGAAGACGAAGCCGCCGACACCACCGATGACTCGAGGTGGCGCCAAGCGAACCGCCGTCGGCACCGATGAGCTCTCGACACTTGCCATGCTGGATCTCCTCTGGTCGAAGTATACTTCAAGTGATCGTATGTAGATACGATTACTTGATATATACACAAGTGACTTGGATGGAGTCAAGCGAAATGGCTGCAAAACCGGAGACTGGTACGCCACCGCTTCCGAGGAGGCGCGCACTGCAGGCCGAACAGACCCGCCGCGACATCCTGGCCGCCGCTCGACGTCGTTTCGCCGAACATGGCTACGCGGCGACGACCCTGAAAGACATTGCAACCGACACCGGTGTGTCGGTGCAGACGATCTACGACAGCGTCGGGAACAAACCCGAACTGGTCCGCCAGCTCAACGATCTGATCGACGCCGAGGCTCAGATCGGCGAAATCGTTGCGCCGCTGCTCAACGAGACCGATCCACTGGTCGTGGCCCGCGCTCCGGCTCGCATCACGCGACGATTGATCGAGCGCTGTGGCGACATTCTTCGTGCCGGCCTGGCCGGCAGCTACACCGACGACGGGCTCGCGCCGGCCCTCGAGGAGGGCGGTCGGCGTCATCGAGCCGGTGCTGGCATGGTTGCCGCCAAGCTCGCCTCGCTCGGCGCGTTGCGACCGGGGCTCGACGCCGAACAAGCCGCGCTCACCATCGCAGCCCTCGCCGACACTCGACTTGCGCTGCTGCTGATCGACGATCACCAACTCACTGTCGATCAGGTCGAGGACTGGATCGCCGACACGATCGTCCGCTCGACGCTCAAGCCCTGAACGTCAAGCCCTGAACGTCATGGGATCGAGACTGCTGTGTGGCCCTGTCCACTGACGTGCGCGTCGATGGTGAAGTCCCCTGGAGTCGAGTGCCCGGACCCCAACCATCCGAGTGCCGGCCGACCATCCGAGTGCCGGCCGACCATCCGAGTGCCGGCCGACGTCCCGGCGGGCGGCTGACACTCGGACCCCGCCCCACAGACTCGGGTGGTCGCCACACACTCGGATGGCTGGGTGGGGTCCGGCGATCGGAGGGACTTGGGGGTCGGGACGTCAGAGGGAGGCGTAGGAGGCGATGGCTTCGGCCAGCGAGCAGGTGAGCACGCCGACTTCGTCGACGACGGCCGCCAACCACGGAGGGCGCACGATGCCGGTGACGGCGATCGGCTCGGCGAGCCCGCTGTGAGTTGGTTTCGACGTTGCTCGTAGAGTTCCTCTGATGTCGTTGTCCTCATTTGCGTTGTCCGACACGGAGGCGATGCAGTTGGCGCTGGCCCAGGCCCGGGCGGCGGCGCTGCACGACGACGTTCCCATCGGTGCCGTGGTGGTTCGCGATGGCGTGGTGATCGCGGCTCGGCACAACGAGCGCGAACTGCACGGCGACCCCACGGCGCATGCCGAAGTGCTGGCACTGCGCGATGCGGCCACGGTGGTGGGCCACTGGCGATTGACCGACTGCACGCTGTACGTGACCTTGGAGCCGTGCGTGATGTGCGCCGGCGCGCTGGTGAACGGTCGCATCGGCCGGCTGGTGTACGGCGCCATCGACCCGAAGGCGGGGGCGGTGGAGAGCCTCTACCAGGTGTGCGCCGACGACCGGCTGAACCACCGGCCGCCGGTGCAGGGTGGCGTGCTCGCGCTGGAGTGCGGGCAGCTGCTGAAGGCGTTCTTCGCCGCTCGTCGCGGGTGATCCGGCGCGGGCTCGACGCCAGGTCAGAGACCGGGGCTCGGGCTCGGCGTCAGCTCGAAGTCGGTGGGCGACAGGCTGGGCAGCGGCTGTGCCGCGGCATCGATTGCCTCCAACGCGCGGCGCACGGCGTCGGCCACCTCGTCGGCGATGGCAGTCGACATGATCGCGTCCATCGCGGACTGCGCCAGCCGGATGCTCGAGTCGTCGTCTGCCGAGGCTGCGGCTGCGGAGAACGCGTGCTCGTCGCTCGCCTCGACCTCCGGTAGGTCGTCGTGCGCAGGCTCGGCGGCTGCGACCGGTTCTGCGGCCGCAGGCGGCTCGACGGCGGCGACCGGTGCCGGGTCGTCCACCGGGGTCACGGTCGCGGCGGGGGTCGCGGCCTCCAGGGGCGCGGCAGCAGCGATCGGAGGCACCGGCCGCGCGGGCGCGGCCGGTGCGACAACGGAGGCTGCGGGCGCGGCGACTGCCGGCGCGGGGATGGGTGTCGTCGCCGGATCGGCGAGGTGCGAGCCCTCCACGATGCGAGTGACCACCTCCACCCGGTTCGGCAGCCAACGGTCGATGCCGTTGGGGTGCCGCTTGTACATCGTCATCGTGTAGCGCTCGATCACGTCGTTGGCCACGGTGGTCAGCACGTCGTCGGTCATCAGCTCCACGCACAGCTCCACCGACTGCCGGTCGATCGTCGAGTCGCGTTGGAACATGCGCCCGAGGTGCTCGACGCCGCTCACCAGCAAGGCGCCCTTGCCCATCTGCTGGCGGGTGATCACGCCTTCCACGAGCAGTCGTACGCCCAGCCCACCGTCGGTGGTGCGCTCGGCGAAGTACACCTGGCCGTCACGCAGGTAGACGTGCGTGGTCGGTGCGGTGGCCAGCGACAGCTCGCCCGTCAGCATCTGCCGGCGCGCCGCCTCGATCACCTGCCAGGCCGGACGAGGGGTGAAGCCGGTTTCGTCGGCAAAGAGATCTGCATGCACGAAACCTTCTTCGGCATACCGAATCTTGAGCTTGAGCGTTTCGCCCGCTGTGAGCAGGGCCGACGTCGGCATGGCCGCAGGAGGGAGAACCGCCGGTGGCGAGCGTCGCAGCACCCGCTAACCTGCCGCCCCGGAAGGGTGCCCGAGCGGCCAAAGGGACACGCCTCGAAAGCGTGCGAGGTGCAAGCCTCCGTGGGTTCAAATCCCACCCCTTCCGCCAGATGATCCCGCAAGGGGTCGAGAACAGCCCGAACCTGCAAGAGGTTCGGGCTGCTTTCGTTCTGGGCACTGGTGAGGTGAAGCGCCTACGGGCACTCCGCCCCGTCGGTGGGCGCGTTGGCCACCGGGTCGACCAGGTACTGCTCGATGATGTCGCTGGAGCACACGTTGACGCCGTAGCCGGTGTGCTGGTTGGCGGTGACGATCACCAACCGGCCGTCCTCCAACGAGTCGGCCATCCGCCGCGTGCTGTCCAGTGGGGTCGACGGGTCGCCGGTGGTGCCCATCACCAAGATGGGGCCGGCACCGGCGCCGGTGATGTCGACTCGCGGATCCTGGGTCTCGGGGTAGAACGTGCAGAAGTAGCTGCCGGTGGTGCCGGGCGAGAGCCGAGGAGCAGCTGCCTGGAACTGCGGCACCGCCGCGTCTTCCTCCGCCACCGTCAACCGCTCGGTGGTGTCCATGCAGAAGATGGTCTGGAACGCTTCCAGCGAGTTGTCGTAGGTGCCGTCCTCGTTGCGGGCGTAGTAGTCGTCGTAGAGCTGCAGCAGGCCGGCACCGTTGCCGCCCTGCGCATCCTTGAGGGCCTGCGCCAACTGCTGCCAGAGCTGGTCGGAGTACATCGCCTGGAAGACGCCGGAGATGGCGACCTGCAGGTTCACGTCGGGCCGGCCCTCGCTCGACGGCACGGGCTGCTCATCGAGCGCCGTCATCAGCTGATCGAATGCCTGCTCCGCGTTGCCGTCGTTGTGGAACTCGCAGCTCGGATCGTCGCTGCACTGCTGCAGGAAGGTGGCGAGCGAGCTCTCGAAGCCGACGCTCTGCTGCAGGCCCGACTCGATGTAGCCGGCGGTGGGGTCGGCGGCGCCGTCGAGCACGGCTGCGCGCACGGTGTCGGGGAACAGCGTCGCCCAGGTGGCGCCCAGCTCGCTGCCGTAGCTGAACCCGAAGTAGCTGATGGTCTCCTCACCGAGCGCGGCTCGGATGGAGTCCATGTCGCGGGCCGAGTTGTTGGTGCCGATGAAGTCGAGGATGTCGGCGTTCTTCGTGGAGCACTCGGTGGCGAACGCCTCGGCCGTGTCGGCGATCTGCTGGCGTTCGGCGTCGTCGTCGGGCGTGACGTCGAGGCTGGCGTAGAAGCGGTCGTAGTCGTCGGTGCAGTCGATGGCCGGCGTGGTGAGGCCGGTGCCGCGCGGATCCCAGCCGATGATGTCGAACTGCTGGATGATCGCCTGGCCGTAGATCTGGTCGGCGTAGATGGCGAAGTCGCTGCCACCGAAACCGGGGCCGCCGGGGTTCACCAGCAGGCTGCCGATGCGCTTGGCCGGGTCGGCCAGGTGGCGCGCGACGTACAGATCGAAGGTGCCCTGTGCAGGGTCGTCGTAGTCGATCGGCACTTCCAGGTGCCCGGTCTGCACCACACCGTCGCTGTCGAACTCTTCCCACTCGAACGCGTCGCCGGTGGGCGTGGTGGCGTCGGTCGTGCCCGGGTCGGTCGTTCCCGGATCGGTGGTTCCAGGATCGGTGGTCTCACTGCCGGCCACCGTGCTGCCGGAGTTGGATTCGGTGGACGTCACCTTGTTGTCGTCGGTGCAAGCGGACACCAGCACGGCGGCGGCGGCGAGGATGATCAGGGTGCGACGCATGACGGGAAGGCTAGGGCCTCGATCGCGTCAGCACATGTCGGCAGCGCCGGCGCCGGGCCGGGCGGCGCTCGTCAGTCGCAGGTGATCTCGTCGCCGAGCGGCGCCGTCGGATCGACCAGGTAGGCATCGACCGTGCCGTTCACACAGCCGTTCACGCCGTACCCGGTGTGCTGGTCGGCGGTGACGATCACGAGGTGGCCGTCCTCCAGCGCAGTGGCCATGTTGCGAGTGCTCTGCAACGGTGTGGCCGGGTCGCCGGTGGTGCCCACCACCATGATCGGCCCGGCGCCCTCACCGGTGATCGCCAGCGTTGGGGCGGGCGGCACCGGCCACACCGAGCAGAACGTCAGCTCGGCCATCCACCCGCGACCCAACCGGGGGGCGGCGGCCGCGAACTCGGCCTCGTGCGAGTAGAGGTCGTCGGGGCCGGTGCTGCCCGGGTCGTCGAGGCACCCGATGGCGAAGTAGGCCTCCAACGAGTCGTCCCACTCGGCCCCGTAGTACCCGTAGTAGTCGTCGTAGAGGTCGAGAATGCCTTGGCCGTCGCCGGCCTGCAGATCGGCGAGCGCCTGTTCCAGCTGCGGCCAGTAGCCCTGGTCGTACATCGCGTCGGCCACCGCGGTGGTGAGCACACCCTGGGTGACAGCCGTGCGGGCCGGGTCGACGCTGATGGGCGCGGCATCGATCTCCTCGGCGAGCTGGTCGTAGGCGCCCTCGGCGTTGCCGCCGTTGTAGAACGCACACATCGGCGCAGCACTGCACTGCGCGAGGAAGGTGGCGAAGGTGGCCTCGAAGCCGGCCGCCTGCTGGATGTTCTGCTGCAGGTAGCCAACGGTGGGGTCGACCGCGCCGTCGAGCACGGCGGCGCGCACCGTGTCGGGGAACAGCGTCGCCCAGGTGGCGCCCAGCTCGCTGCCGTAGCTGAACCCGAAGTACGAGATCTTCTCCTCGCCCAGTGCCCGGCGGATGGAATCCATGTCGCGGGCCGAGCTCTCGGTGCCGATGAACGCCAGCAGCTCAGCGTTGTTGCGCTGGCAGCTCTCGCCGAACTCGGTGCCGGCGTCGATGAGCGCCTGCCGCTCCTGAGGCGTGTCGGGCGACGAGTCGAGACCGAAGAACCGGTCGTAGTCGTCGATGCAGTCGATGGCCGGCTCGCTGAGGCCGGTGCCGCGCGGATCCCAGCCGACGATGTCGAACTGGTCCAGCAGGTCTTGGCCGTAGATGCCCTCCGCGCTGAACGCCAGGACGGAGCCGCCGTAGCCAGGCCCGCCGGGGTTCACCAGCAACGTGCCGATGCGGGCGGCCGGGTCGACCGCGAGGTGCCGCACCACGTAGAGCGACACGGTCGCACCGGTCGGGTCGTCGTAGTCGAGCGGCACTTCCAGGTAGCCCTCTTCGAGGCCGACATCGACCTGCTCCCAGTGGAACGGATCGTCGTCGTTGGGCGTGACCTCGGTGGTGTCGCTGCCGGTGGTGTCGCTGCCGGTGGGATCTGTGGCGGTGGGGTCGGTCGTGGGTGGCTGCACGGTGTCGGCGGTGTGCAGCGTGACGTCGTCGATGGTGCCGCGGGTGTCGCGCCCTTCGTTGACCCCTTCATTGATGCCGTCGCCGCACGCGGCCAGGGTGACTGCACAGGCGAGGACGAGAACGAGGCGACGCATGCGGCCATCGTAGGAGTGCGCGCTGCCGTCCGTATCCTCCACGACATGCGCATGGGACCACACATGTTGATGCCGGGCGATTCCGACGCGGTCAAGGGCAAGAAGCTGCAGCGCAGCTCGCTGCGCCGCGCGTGGCAGTTCGCCCGTCCGTACCGGCGCACCATCCTCGTGTTCCTCGGCGCCATCGTGCTCACCGCGCTCATCGAGCTGATCCCGGCGTTCGCGTTCCGCAGCATCCTCGACGATGCCATCCCCAACAAGGACCGCGCGCAGATCACGTTGCTGGCGGTGGTGGTCGTGGTCGCAGCGGTCGCCGGCGCAGCGCTGGCCATCGTGCAGCGTTGGTGCAGCGCGCAGATCGGCGAAGGCCTCATCTACGACCTGCGGGTGGCGTTGTTCGCAAAGGTGCAGCGCATGCCCATCGCGTTCTTCACCCGCACGCAGACGGGGGCGCTCACCAGCCGCCTCAACAACGATGTCGTGGGCGCGCAGACAGCGGTCACCAGCACCTTGGGCAGTGTGGTCAGCAACGTGGTGGTGCTGGCCACCACGCTGGCGGCCATGGCCGCGCTCGAGTGGCGGCTGACGTTGCTGGCCTTGGTGGTGCTGCCCATCTTCATCATCCCGGCCAAGCGGGTGGGAGCGCGGTTGCAGGTGATCTCGCGCGAGAACATGGCCACCAACGCGGAGATGAACTCGCAGATGGCAGAGCGCTTCAACGTGGCGGGTGCGCTGCTGGTGAAGCTGTTCGGCCGCCAGAACGACGAGGTGTCGCTGTTCGCCAGCCGTGCCGTTCGGGTGCGCGACACGGGCATTCGTGCCGCCATGCTCGGCAGGGTGTTCTTCGTCGCGCTCGGCCTGGTGGGCGCGCTGGGTGCGGCCGCCATCTACGGGGTGGGCGCGCACCTGGTGGTCAGCGGCAACATCAGCCCGGGCACCCTCGTTGCCCTGGCTGCGCTGGTGACGCGGGTCTACCAACCGCTCACCGGCCTCACCAACGCACGTGTCGACCTGATGACCGCGATGGTCAGCTTCGAGCGGGTCTTCGAGGTGCTCGACGCGCCAGAGCCCATCACCGATCGCCCCGGTGCCATCGACCTCATCGCCCCGCAGGGGCGCGTCGAGTTCCGCGACGTGTGGTTCCGATATCCCGCCGCTGCCGCGGTCACGGTCAAGTCGCTGGAGGCGCCCTCGGCATTCGTGGCCTCCGACCCCGACTACGACGTGCTGCAGGGCGTCTCGCTGGTCATCGCTCCGGGCGAGACGGTGGCGCTCGTCGGGGCGTCGGGCTCCGGCAAGACCACCATGTCGGGCCTGGTGCCGCGGCTCTACGACGTGACGGGTGGGGCATTGCTGGTAGATGGCCACGATGTGCGCGACCTCACTCAGCACTCGCTGCGCGACGCCATCGGTGTGGTCAGCCAGGACCCGCACCTGTTCCACGAGTCCATCGGCGCCAACCTGCGTTACGCCAAGCCCGACGCCACGGTGGCCGAGCTGGATGCCGCCTGCCGCGGTGCCCGCATCCACGACACCATCTCGTCGCTGCCCGATGGCTACGACACCGTCGTCGGCGAGCGCGGGTATCGCCTCAGTGGTGGTGAGAAGCAGCGACTGGCCATCGCCCGCCTGCTGCTGAAGAACCCGGCGGTGATGATCCTCGACGAAGCCACCAGCCACCTCGACAACGAGAACGAGGCGCACGTGCAGGCCGCGCTGGAGGAAGCCCTGAGAGGGCGTACTGCGCTGGTGATCGCACATCGCCTGTCCACCATCCGCGACGCCGATCGCATCGTGGTGCTGGAAGGCGGTCGCATCGTCGAGCAGGGCACGCACGAGGAACTGCTGGCGCTCGATGGCGTCTACGCGGCCCAGGTGCGTGCCGGCGAAACCGCCGCCACCGTCTGACGCCGGCCGCTCGGCCCCGTCGTGGCTTCTGGGCGGGATCCGTCCCAATTCGGTTTCCGGGCGGAATCCGTCTCGGTGTGCGAGACGAATTCCCCCCATTTGCGGATGCAACCACCGGCTGACCTGCTGGTTCGCGCCATCCGCGAACTCTGTGACACCCCCTCGTCATGATGAGGGGCATGGAAGTCGTACTGGTTGCCCTCCTCGTGCTCGCCGCTGCCGCCATTGCCTGGCTGCTCGCCGGGCGCCGCGCCGCGGCGGTGGCACCCCCCGTCACCGCTGCGGCGCCCGCGCCGGTAGTGGTCGAGGTGCCGCAGGCCCTGGTGCAGCAAGCAGTTGCAGCCGCGGTGGCGCAGGCCAACGAGCGCGCATCTCGCGAGCGCGACCTGGCGGTGCATGCCGCGGTCGAGCAAGCGGTCATGTTCACCCGCGAGCAGTTGGGCGCGCACACGCAGGCCGCCGATGCCTCGTTGGCCGGCCGGCAGCAGCTCATCGATGCCAAGTTGGGCGAGGTGCAGTCGGGTGTGCAGGCAGATCTCGGTCGCCTGTCGCTGCTGGTGCAGCAGTTGGGCGATGCCACCAGCGAGCGCTTCGGCCAGGTCGACCGCAGCCTGCAGGTGCATGCCGAGATCACCCAGTCGCTCAATGGCACCGCCAACAGCCTGCGCGAGGCGCTGGCGTCGTCCAACGCGCGCGGCCAGTGGGGCGAGCGCATGGCCGAAGACGTGCTGCGCCTGGCCGGCATGCAAGAGAAGGTCAACTACTTCAAGCGCACCGCGGTCTCGGGCGACGGCACCGGCATCCCCGACTTCACGTTCGTGCTGCCCAAGGGCCACGTGCTGTTCATGGACGTCAAGTTCCCCATGGCGTCGTACCTCAAGTACCTCGAGGCGGGCACCGAGGCCGAGCGCTCGGCGCACCGGGCCACGTTCGTACGCGACGTGCGAGCTCGCGTGCGCGAGCTGGCCAAGCGCGAGTACGCGCAGGCCGACGACCGGCCGGCGGTCGACAACGTGCTGCTGTTCGTGCCCAACGAGAGCCTCGCGGCGTTCATCCACGAGTCCGACACCGGCTTGGTCGAGGAAGCGATGGCGCAGCACGTGGTCATCTGTTCGCCGCTCACGCTGTTCGCCTTCCTCGGCGTCATCCGTCAGGCGTTCGACAACTTCATGATCGAGCAGACCAGCCAGGAGATCCTCGGGCTGCTCGGCAAGTTCGGCCAGCAGTGGGGCAAGTACACCGAGTCGATCGACCGGGTGAAGCGCCAGTTCGATACCGTCAGTCGCTCCTTCGACGAGTTGGCGACCACTCGCCGGCGAGCGCTCGAGCGCCCGCTCAACTCCATCGACGACCTGCGCCGCAAGCAGTCGCTGCCCATCGATGGCGAGCTGTTCGGTGCGCTCGACGAGCTCGAGTTCGACAACGTGCGCGAGCTCGGCGCCTGAGCCGGCTGGGTTCGCCCGAGCGCTGGTCGGCCGCACCACGTAGCCTCTGCCGCGATGTCTGCCGTGCGCCCGCTCGACCCCACTCCGGCCAACGTGGCCGCGGTGCGTGCCACCCTGGCGGCGGCGTTCGTCGACGACCCGATGCTGCAGTGGATCTTCCCTCACGCGGTGCAGCAGGCGCAGGCCACTGCGGCCTGGCTGGGGCTGTTCGTGGAAGCGTTCGCCGATGGCGGGGTGGTCGACCTCGTCGATGCCAGTGCCAGTGCCAGTGCCGATGCTGATGCCGTGAACAGTGCGAGCGCCCGAGCGGGTGCCGACGAGCGCACCACTGCGTGTGCCGTGGCGCTCTGGCGTGTCGACGAAGGGTCGCTCGCGTTCTCGTCGCTGCCCAGCGTGGGTGGGCTGCTGGCCGCGTTCCTGGGCGTCGAACGCGCCACCCAGGTGGGCAACGGGCTGCGCGCGTTCGCCGACCACAAGCCACAGCCGCCGTTCCACTACCTGCAGTTCCTCGCCGTGTCGCCCGGCCACCAGGGCAACGGGCTCGGTCGCGCGCTGGTCGCGCACGGCCAGCAGCGGGCGGCGGCGGCGGGCGTGGGCGTGTACTTGGAGAGCACCAACCCGCGCAACCTGCCGTTCTACGGCTCGTGCGGGTTCCAGCGGCTGGGTGAGTTCGAGCTGCTGCCCGACGGCCCACCGGCATTTCGCTTGTGGTGGCAGCCATGAGCCAACCCTCGTTCGACCTCGAGCTCGACGACGCAGGGGTGCTCACCTATTCGGTGGGCGAGCTGGCCGATGCCGTCAACGGCGCGCTGCGTCGCTCGTTCACCGACGGTGTGTGGGTGCGCGGCGAGATCCAGGGCTGGAGCGTGCGCGGCCCCCACGCCTACTTCCGGCTGGTGGAGGACACCGCCGAGGGCAAGGCCGCCATCAACGTGCAGTTCTTTGCACCGGCGCAGGCACGGCTGAAGCCGCTGCTGTTGAAGAACCGTCTTCGGCTGGCCGACGGGTTGAAGGTTCGCATCTTCGGTCATCTCGACTTCTTCGCTCCGTCGGGCCAGCTGGGCTTGAAGATGAGCGGCATCGACCCGCGCTTCACCCTGGGCGAGCTGTCGTTGCAGCGCGACGACGTCGTGCGGCGCCTGGTGGCCAGCGGCCTCTACGACCGCAACAGGGGTCGTCGGGTACCGCCGGCTCCGCTGCGAGTAGGCGTGGTCACCAGCGTGGCCAGTGCTGCCTGGGCCGACTTCGTGCACGAGATCGAACGCAGCACGTTGGCCTTCCAGCTGCGCGTGGTGGATGTGCGGGTGCAGGGCGAATGGGCCGTCACCGAGGTCACTGCCGGTGTGCGCACGTTGGGTCGCCACCGCGATCTCGATGTGGTGGTGGTCATCCGCGGCGGTGGCAGTCGCAGCGAGCTGGCCACGTTCGACCACGAGGCCATCGCCACGGCCATCGCGCTGTCGCCACTGCCGGTGTTCACCGGGCTCGGCCACGAGATCGACCGCGCGGTCGCCGACGAGGTGGCGCACAGCGCGCTGAAGACCCCCACCGCATGCGCAGCAGCGCTGGTCGAGCACGTGCAGGCGTTCCAGCAACGCTGCGAGCTGGCCTGGGGCACCATCGAACGCCGGGCCGAACGATCGCTCGGCGCGGCCGGCAACGAAGTGGCCGACGTGGCTCACGGCATCCGCCATCGCGTCGTCGCCGCTGTCGAGCGTGCCGATGAGCGGCTGGCCCAGCGCGGTCACCGCGTGCGGGTTGGCGCCGGCCGCGTGGTCGAGCGTGCCGACACCCGCCTCACTGCCGCGGCCGCCGCCGTGGGCCGCGTGCCGCAGCGGCTGGAGCCCGAGGTACGGCATCTCGATGCGGTCGCACAACGGGTGCGCCTGCTCGACCCCGTGCACACCATGGCCCGCGGCTGGAGCATCACTCGCACGGCTACTGGTCACACCGTGCGCGATGCCGCGCAGCTGCACGCCGGCGACGAGATCGTCACCACCTTTGCCAACGGCACGGCCCGCAGCCGTGTGGAGGAGACCCGATCGTGAACCAACCACCCGCACCCGTTGCAGCCGGCTATGCCGAAGCGCTTGCCGAGCTGGAGGCCATCCTCACCGACCTCGAACGCACCGACGTCGACGTCGATGTGCTCGCCACGCAGGTCACGCGAGCTGCCGAGCTGATCGGCTTCTGCCGCGACCGCATCGGCAACGCTCGGCTGCAGATCGAGCAGGTCGTCGCCGAACTGGGTGACGACACGTAGCCAGCCGTGGCCGCCGGCCCCGAAACCGATGCCGTCGTGGCCGGTATGGCGTGCAAGCCTGCTCGGATGCCCATCGAGATCCGAGTCACCACCCCCGATGAGTACCGCGCCGCCGCCGATGTGTTTCGTGGCGCGCTGCTGTCGCCGCCCTCCACCGACGACGACTGGGCCAAGCCGTCCATCGTCGACTCGTGGTCCGACGGCCACTCGGTCTCGGCGTGGGAGGGTGCCCGGTGTGTCGGCCATGCCAGCGCGTTCCACTTCACCACCGTGGTGCCCGGCGGTGCAACGGTGCCCACCGCTGCCATCACGCGCATCGGTGTGCGCCAGACCCACACTCGTCAGGGCGTGCTCACCCGCGCCATGCACCGCTTGCTGCACGATGCCGTTGCGCAGGGCAAGGTGCTCGCCAGCCTGCGCGCCAGCGAAGCGGTGATCTACGGTCGATTCGGGTTCGCCGTCGCCGGTGAGACGTGGAGCATCGAGATCGATCGCCTGCGCGGGGTGCGGGTCACGGCGCCCACCGCTGCCGGTTCCATTCGCCTGCTCGAGCGCGACGAGGTGCTCGGCACCATCGGCGAGATCCACGATCTGGTCGGGCTCGATCGCCCTGGTGCGATCAAGCGCCCGACCTGGATGCACCAGCGCTACCTGGAGGACGTGCTGTCGGGCGAGAAGGCTGCCTACGCGATCGTGCACACCGCTCCCGACGGCACCGATGACGGCTGGGCGCAGTACTCGTTGGAGTGGCCCGAGACCTTCGCCGAGCACTCCGGCGGAGTGTGCGAAGTTGCCGACGTGTGGGGCGCCGATTCCTCGGTGGAACTGGCCCTGTGGAAGTTCATCCTCGAGCTCGATCTGGTCGAGCGAGTGCGTGCCGAGGAGCGGCCCGGCGATGATGCGGTCAGGTTCGCTCTCAACGACCAGCGCCACTACCTCAGCCGCTGCCGCAACGACGAGCAGTGGTTGCGGCTGCTCGACGTCGACGCCGCGCTGGTGGCCCGTACGTACAACGCGGCGACGACGCCGGTCACCATCGCGATCACCGACCCGATGTTCGAGCGCAACAACGGCACGTGGCACGTCGGTGCCGGCGGTGCCCGACGGGTGGCCGGCGCTGCTGGCGACGATGCGGACCTGGCCACCGACATCAATGGCATCTCCGCCGCGTACATGGGCGGCACCGCCTGGCACGATCTGCTGGTGGGTGGCCACGTGCAGCAGCGCCGCGCAGGCGCGGTGGCCGCCGCCGATCTGTTGTTCGCCAGCCGCCCCCTGCCGCGGTGTGGCAGCTTCTTCTAGCCCGCAAGCGTCTCGTTCGTCGCCGCCACTTGTGTCGCACGCGGCCTAGCCTGCCTCGCGTGAGTTCGCCCGCTGCGCCGCCATCGCTCGCAGCCATCGCGGCACGGGTCGAGCAGCGGCTGCGCGAGTTCCTCGCTCCCGAGCATGCTCGCTGGGCGGCATTCGACGCCGATCTCGCCGAGCCGATGGCCGAGATCGGCCGGCTGGTGCTGGTGGGCGGCAAGCGTCTACGCCCGGCGTTCTGCCATTGGGGCTTCGCGGCCGCGGGTGGCGACCCGGCCGATGAGATGGTGGCCAACGCCGGTGCTGCGTTCGAGTTGATGCATGCGTTCGCGCTGTTCCACGACGACGTGATGGACGACGCGGCCAGTCGTCGGGGCAACCCCACCACCCACACCGTGTTCGCCCAGCACCACCGCGATGGTGCCTGGGCGGGGGAGGCTCGTCGCTTCGGTGAGGGCGTGGCCATCCTCGTCGGCGATCTGGCGTTCGTCTACAGCGACATGCTGATGGCTGGCGCCGGGCGCGAGGCGTGGGCCATCTGGAACGAGTTGCGCATCGAGCTCAACGTCGGCCAGGTGCTCGACATCATCGGCAGCGTGCGCAACGAACGCAGCCGGCACAAGGCCGAACAGATCTGCCGCTACAAGAGCGGCAAGTACACCATCGAACGCCCGCTGCACCTTGGCGCAGTGATGGCTGCGCCCGAACGTGCCGCACAGTTGCTGCCGGCGCTCAGCGCCTACGGCCTGCCACTGGGCGACGCGTTCCAGATGCGCGACGACGTGATGGGTGCCTTCGGCGATGCGGCGGTCACCGGTAAACCGGTGGGTGGCGACCTGCGCGAGGGCAAGCCGACACCGTTGATGGCGCGGGCGGTGGCGGCGGCCGACGCCGCGCAGCAGCAGGTGCTGGCGCTGGTCGGTCGCGCCGACCTCACCGACGACGACGTTGCTCGCGTGCAACAGGCCATCATCGACTCAGGTGCCCTCGCCGACCTGGAGGCCACCATCACCCGGCTCACCGCCGAAGCGGTTGCGGCCATCGAGCGGGCGCCCATCGAGCCCGGCGCACGCGACGAGCTGATCGCGCTCGCCACCTATGTGAGCCAACGCACCGTCTGACCCGCGTCCCTGAGCCCCCTCCGAGGCGTGTGCTGGCCTGCCCGGCGACGTGCGTGTCGATCGTGAAGTCCCCTGGAGTCAAGTGCCCGGACCCTATCCATCCGGGTGCCGGCCGACCATCCGAGTGCTGGCCGACGCCCCGGCGGGCGGCTGACACTCGGACCCCGCCCCACAGACTCGGGTGGTCGGCACCCACTCGGGTGGTCGCCACACACTCGGTTGGCTCGGTGGGGTCAGGCGGTCGGAGGGACTTGGGGGTCTGGATGTCAGACGGCGGCGTAGGTGGCGATGGCTTCGGCCAGTGAGCAGGTGAGCACGCCGACTTCGTCGACGACGGCCGCCAACCACGGAGGGCGCACGATGCCGGTGACGGCGATCGGCTCGGCGAGCCCGCTGTGCTCGAGTGCCATGCGCACGAACAGGCCGGCGTAGTCGGGTGGGCGCAGGTCGCGCGACAGGTCGATGAGTGCGTTGGGGTCGGGGGCGCCGTACGGCGGATCCACCGAGTGGAAGCTGGTCGACGTGGGCCCGGTGGCGCCGCCCCACAGCCCGGGGCCGTCGCACAGCACGGCACCGCGCACCAGCAGCGGCCGGGCGCCGGCCACCATCAGCGCCACGTATGCACCCAGCCCACGCCCCACCAGCGTGGCCGGCCCGAGTTGCGCGAGCGCGATGTCGGCGTCGGCGAGCATGGTCTCTGCCGAGTAGCCGCCGCCCATCGGCACCGTGGATGCACCGTGGCCGGTGAAGTCGAGCGCGTGCACCGGGCCCGGCCAGTCGGCGGCCCACGCAGGTGCGTCGGCGGGGCTCTGCTCGCCCAAGCCGTGCAACAACAGCAACGGCCTGCCGCTACCGGCGCGCAGCAGGTGCAGTGCCAGTTGGATCTTGTTGTGAGTGAGGAAGGTGATGGTGCTCACTTGCCGTGCTCCAAGAACTCGATGACCATCTGCGCCACCAGTGCCGGTTGCTCGATGTGCACGAAGTGGCCCTGGTCGGGCAGCACCTCCAGGCGCCCGCCGGCCGGCAGGAACGGCTGGATCTGATGTGGCAACGTGCCCCATCCCATCGGCTCCTGCTGCCCGGCCAGCACCCCCAGGAACGGCATGCCCAGCCCGGGCAGGCGAGTGGCGGTCCACTCCGGCCGCCAGGGGCCGAAGCCGCCCATGCGCATCGACGGGTCGAGCTTCCAGCGCCATCCGTCGGCGTCGAGCCGTCCACCGGCGGTGACCAGGTGGCGCAACCATTCGATCGGCAGGCGTGGGTTCATCTTCCCTCGCCGCTGGGCCAGTTCCTCCAGCGTGCCCGGCTTGCGCATGGCGGTCGCGGTGGTGCGCCGATGATCGAGCCAACCGGCGATGTCGCTGCTCATCATGCGGCTGCGCTCGTGGTCGGCGAGGTCGCTCATCGGTCGCTTGGAGGGCAGGCCGTCGAGGTTGACGAGATGGCTGAAGCGGAACGGCTGCGCATCGGCCAGCTGGATCATCAGCGCCCCGCCCTTGCTGTGGCCCACCACCGGCGCCGCCTTGGACGTGACGTGGCTCATCACACCGATCGCGTCGCGGATGTCGGCGTCCCAGCCGTACAGCGCGGCGTGCTCGCTGTCGCCGTGGCCGCGTTGATCCCAGGCGATCACTCGCCAGCCGGCACGGGCGAGCCGCGGCGCGAACTCGTCGTAGGTGCGAGCGAAGTCGAAGCCACCGTGCACGAGGAAAAGTGGCGGGGCCGTTTCGTCGCCCCACTCGTGCACGGCGATGCGCACGCCGCCCACATCGAGGTCGTGGTCGCGTGTTGGCGCTTGCGCTCCGGGGAACTGCACCGATGTCATTCCTGCAGGGTAGGCGGCATGGCGAAACTGCGCCGAACCGGCCTAGGCTCGCCGCCGTGAGACGAGCACGGCTGGGGTTGATGGCGCTGGCTGCCTCGCTGCTGCCGTTGGTCGCCGGTGCCTGCGGTGACGACGCATCGTCGAAGGAGACGTTGCCTCCCATCTTCACCACCACCACCACGACCACCCTCGACGTCACCACCACCACGGTGCTGCAGGTGTACGAGGTGCAGTCGGGCGATTCGCTGGGCAAGATCGCGGAACGCTTCGGCGTGACCATCGCCGAGTTGATGGCGGCCAACGGGTTGCCCGACCCCGATCACATCGAAGTCGGGCAGCAACTGGACATTCCGCCCCCCACGCCGGTCACCACCACCAGCACGACCAGCACCACCACTGCTGCGAGCGCGAGCGGCGCCACCACCACACTCGGGTAGCCACCGGAGCGCTCGTCCGAGCGGCAGGTACTTAGGTCCCTAACTATCTGCGAAGGTCATTTGTTACACTGCTCGTCATGAGCTTTTGGCCCACGAAAGAGCACTGGAGTGTGGAGATTCCCGTCCGCACCAACCACTACATCTGCCCGTCGCTCGAGCACGATGGCTTCGTGCTGTTGACCCCGTTCGAGGGCGACATCCCCGTCGACGAGTGGGAGAGCCTCGAGTACTTCGACTGGAAGAGCGGTGGCGACACCAACTTCGCGCCGCTGGCCTCTGCCGACGGCGAGCTGGAGTGCCGCGGCTTCTGGGACAAGGGCAAGCCCGACAAAGACGCGCTGTGGACCACCAATGCCGACAAGGCGCCCACGTTGCGTCGCTACGTCGAGAGCATCGGTGCCAACTTCGGTCGTGTGCGCATCATCAAGCTCGAGCCGGCCACTCACGAGGAGGCGTTCCGCAGCTTCCATCGCGACGACAACAACCGTCTCAACCCCGAGGGCGAAGGCTGGGTGCTGCGCAGCTGGATCGAGCTCACCGACGACCCCGACAGCTACATGCTGCTGATGGACCTCGATGAGGATCGCTTGCCCATCGCCAGCACCGAGCGGCGCGTGCCGCTGCCCAAGAACTCCCGGTTCGTGGTCGACACGCAGCGTCTGTGGCACGTCGTCGTGCACCGCGGCGACCAGCCGCGCTACGCGCTCATCACCTGTGTCGAGTCCACGCCCGCGCTGGAAGGCTGGATCCAGAGCCAGGTGCCGGTCCTCGTCTGATCCCTGCTGCTCGGCCCGGTGGTTGCGGGCGCAAGGGTTAACCTGCGCGACGATGCCGTCCGACGTGATCGTCCGCGAGTACCGGCCGATGGGCGTGCGCCTGTCGGTGCGCAGCGATGCGCCGGAGATGGTGGCTGCCATCGAAGCGGGGCTTGCGCGCTACCCCCTCATGGGTGTCGGTGGCGCGTTGTCGATCGAGGTGGTCGTGCACGACGACACCGTCGACGATCCGGGTTGGCCGCGGGTGCTGCCGGCGGATGGCGAAACGGAACTGACGGTGCGCATCGGGTCGTCGACGGCAACGCTGCACTACGCCACCGCCACGGCGCACATCGATGTTGCCGAGTCGTTGTGCGCGGTGCCCGACGCTCTGCGACTGCTGGCCGAGTCGGTGTTCACCGCCGCCTCGGTGCGTGGCGGGCAGTTGCACGCGGTGCACAGCGCACTCGTGGTGCATGAGCGGGTGGGGCTGGTGCTGCGTGGGCCCTCCGGTGCGGGCAAGAGCACGCTCACGTACGCGTGTCTCGCTGCCGGCATGGGCGTGTGCAGCGATGACTGGATCTACGCGAACGCGCAGGTGCCGGCAGGCTCGTTCGCCGGCTACCCGTGGCGGATGCTGATGACGCAGGATGCCGCGGCGCGGTTTCCCGAACTGGCGGCAACCGCAACGGTGCCGCACCCCGCGGCGGAGGGTCGCAAGGTGCCCGTGCACCCGCCTGTGGCGCAGCAGTTGGTCACTGCCACCGCTGCAGCCGTGGTGCTGCTCGACCCCAGCCCGACGCTGTCGCTGTCGGCCGTTGATGCCCACGAAGCGGCCGAACGGTTCTGGGCGCCGGCCTTGCCCACCGAGCGACAGCACCTCTCCCACGCGTGGGTGGCGCAACTGCTCGATCGCCCCACCTACGTGCTGCAGCGAGGCACCGAGCCGATGGCCGCGGTTCAGCTGCTGGCCGAGCTCGCAAGCAGCCTGCGATAGAGCATCTCGAACGACGCAGCAGTGTGCACCGCGTCGTGGCTGCGCGCCCACGCGAGCCCAGCCGCGGCCAGCTGCGCGTGCCGCACCGGGTCGTGCAGCACCTGCGTCACTGCTGCGGCCACCGCGGCCGGAGTGCGCTGCGACGCCACCACCGCGGCAGGAGCCGGCATGGTGGCGAGGTCGTGCACGTGACCCACTCTCGTGCCCACCGTCGGCACGCCACACGCCGCAGCCTCCAACACCGCCACGGGGCCCGCATCGTGTCGTGAGGTCAACACGTGCAACGTCGCACCGCGCACCACCGCGGGCAGCAGGTGGTGCGGAACATGGCCCAGGAACTCGACGCGGTCGACGATGCCCAGCTGTTCCGCCAGTGCGGCGTGGTGGCCGGCCAGCGTGTCGCCGCCGGCGATCACCAGCCGAAGGCCCGGTTCGGTGGCGGCCAGCAGTGCGAACGCGTGCAGCAACAGGTCCTGGTCCTTCACCCGGTTGAGACTGCCGACGTGCACCAGGCGGCGAGGCGCTTCGTCGGCCGGCGCCGGCGAGAACTCGAGCAGGTCGGCGCCGAGCGGCACGATGTCGTGCACCGGGGCGCCGGCAGCCAACACGTGCGTGCGCATCCACTCCGTGGCCACGGTGACGGCAGAGGCACCACGAGTGGCGGCGAGGGCCAGGCGGCGCGAGCCATTGGTCAGCCCGCCGCCGTAGTCGATGTCGGCGTGCGCGGCAAACTCGCCGCCGCACACGCTGACCACGCTGGGCACGCGCCAGCGACGGGCGGCGGCCACCGCGGCCAGCCCTGGCAGGTTGGCCCACAGCGCGTGCACCACATCCGGCCGGCCGAACCGGCCGACAGCGCGCGGCACCGCAGCCAGCACTCGCGCCACGTCGAGCCTGCTGTGGCGGCCGACCGGCACGTTGATCACCGGTGTGCCGAACAGCTCCCACTCGCCGGCCGTGACATCGTGACCGACGGCCACCACCACCAGCTGGTGCCGCGAGCCGAGGGTGCGAACTGCGTCCGGGAGTGCGACGAAATTGGCCATCATGTGGTTCGTATCGAGGCAGACCCCGGCGATCTGTGGGTCGACGTCGTCGAGAAGCGCCAGCAGTTCTTGAGTCGAGTTCCCCAGGCAGCTGCGCGGCAGCAACTCCACCGCGATTTGGCATCCGATGCTGCCGGCTAATCCCGCTATCGTCCGGAGGCTTCGCCTGGCC
>ERZ1026800.496-NODE-496-length-33177-cov-4.763449_pt1 | contig 33177 bp, 24 predicted proteins | sample MGYA00520873_ERZ1026800 | MGnify/ENA primary metagenome ERZ1026800 (study PRJEB33270, sample SAMEA104284475) | anaerobic digester metagenome | biome: Anaerobic digester microbiome; feature: mesophilic sludge digester; material: Anaerobic digester biomass | place...
CCCCAGGCATCATAACTGTACTCGTGTAGCAGAGTGTTATTCGCGGCATTCACAACATGTGTTATACTGCCCAGGTGCAGGGTGTATTTTCAAAGAACCTTATTAACTCTAAAGATATGCATTTTTAATTTTTAACTGAAAACCTTTGCTCACATCATTTAATATTTTTTAAGGCGTTCGCGGGCTGGTAAAGCCGGGTTCAATTGAAAGAAAAATCGCGGTTTCCAGTCACGGGTTAGGATCCTGTCGCGGCACGGGGCCAAGCACGGGGCACAGGGCACAGGGCGCAGGGCGCAGGACGCAGAGCACAGGGCGCAGGGACTAAGAGAGGAAGAGACCGCACGACCGCAAGACAATGTATATAGCGCCAGCAGGATTTTAACAAACAAATATGCTATCAACAGGTGTTGGAAAATGCCGGTGACAGGGAATGTTTTTGTAAATCCTGAAGAAAAAGCTAAATTGTTAAAAAATTCAGAGCAATGAAAAATCAAATTATCAGATTAAGCATCCTGGTGGTGCTTGTGATTCTATCAGGCTGTTCATCAAGTGTTCAGTCGCCTGATCAGGCAGATAAACAATCAAAAAGTAGTTATTATGTAGCGGCTTATATTTGGCCGTCATGTCACGATGATCCGTTAGGCAGGGAGAAGTTGTGGCCGGATGGCACAGGTGAATGGGAAGTGATAAAAAAGGGAGATCCGCGATTTGATGGTCATTACCAGCCCCGTCAGCCCTTGTGGGGTTATGAACTGGATAACGATCCGAAAGTAGTTGAAAGATGGATCGATGTTGCAACTGACCACGGTGTTAACGTGTTTGTTTATGACTGGTACTGGTATGAAGGTGGCCCGTATCTTGAAAGTGCACTTAACGACGGATTCCTCAAAGCTAGGAACAACGAGAAGATGCAGTTCTACATTATGTGGGCCAATCACGATGTGAAGTACAATTACTGGAATGTTCATCGATACAAGGACAATACGGATATTCTCTGGAACGCCAAAGTGGACTGGGAAAATTATAAGATTATAGTTGACAGGGTGATAAACCAGTATTTCAAGCAACCCAATTATTTTAAAATAAATGGAGAACCGGTATTTTCTATTTTCAGTATAGGTAAGTTGATGGAGAGTTTCGACAACAGTGCCGAAGAAGCTCGTAAAGCACTGGATTATTTCCGTGATGAAGTAAAGAAAGCCGGTTTCCCGGGTCTGCATATCCAGTGGAACCAGGGTGGGGGATCGGTGATGTCGGAAGAGGCTGCCGCGAGCTTTGTCGACAATGTCAAGACAATGGGCTTCAATAGCGTTGCAATGTACAATATGGGAGGACTCAATGAAGATTATCTGGTTTATGGCGCCAATTCAATCAGGATAAGGGAACAGATGGATGCTATCCTGGATGTGCCGGTCTTTCCGTGCGTGTCAATAGGTTGGGACGATACACCGCGTTTTCCTGCAAAAGGTATGAAGGATGTTGTCCATTACCACAACACTCCGCGAAGTTTTGCAAGCCTTCTTGCAAAAGCTAAAAAATATGCCGACAGTCATCCCGAACAACCTAAACTGATTACCATCAATGCATGGAACGAATGGGTCGAAGGCAGTTATCTTTTACCCGACATGCTTAACGGTTTCGGTTATCTGGAAGCAGTAAAAGAAGTTATAATTGACGGTAAATACGACAGGTATTAGAGCTTTGTTATTGAAGCATACTTGAGCAAGGCACAGGGCACAGGGCTCAGGGCACAGGGCACAGGGCGAAAGAACGGTACGCGGTGTGCGGCGTGAAGAAGATGAAGGGGAGAAGGGGAGACTAAGGGACTGATTGACGAAGAGACCTGCACGACCTGCACGACTGCACGACCGCACGACTGCAAGACTGCACGACCGCAAGACTGCAAGACTGCAAGACCGCGTACCGTTTCTCAGGAAACAATCTGCTAAAATAAAAGCAGGCAGTTCTTACCGTGGAGCTGCCTGCTTTTTATGTCGGCCCGGAGAGGCTCGAACTCTCGACCCCATGATTAAGAGTCACGTGCTCTACCAGCTGAGCTACGGGCCGGATTTGAGGGTACAAAAATAGTGATTTTAACACTATAGTTGCATTTTGACCTTAAAAAATTCAGATATTTTTGCAGATTAGGTTATATTTAATTCAATGTCAGATTATTTCATCGATTCCGCTCACTGGGTTTCATCCTGCCTGATGTGCTGAAAAGAAAATGTCAGCAGGCCTTTCGCTGCTAATCAAAACTAGTAATGATTGTTGCTGAATTGGATAGATATAATCAATTGTTGCTTAGTTGCATGGATAATAATCATTAGGATGGCAAGCGATTTTCATGATATGTCTTTTTCAAAAAGCTTTGAATAAAGTTCAAATTTCCTTGTTTTTTATTTGGAATTTCCTTCCCGGGATTTTACTTTTACGCCGCCAAAAAAATTACAAATTCGTTATGGACGACGGCCCCGCGGGTATATTAATTAATTCTCTGATATAGAGGAGCCGGACCATTCATCTGGTCACCTCTTTCTATATCGGCAAAAGAAAGGAGGTGACTATGACATCACTTACAACTTTTTATTTAAGCGGAATAACCGGGAAAGAGGTTTTCGGAAGCGACGGTGATGTTATCGGCGTGATCAGGGATCTCATGGTAAATGCTGTTCCATCGGGACAGAATGATCCCAACCAGCAGATGATAACAGGCATCAAGCTAAAGATCGGAAAGGAGACAAAGCTGTATTCCTTCACTACCTTCAGGGTTGTCAAGGTACGCGAGAACATCAGCGTTACATGCTACGACCTTATTGAATTAAGCAGTGAAGAGATTTCCGAAGGGCTGCTTCTGGCTGAAAATATTCAGGACAAGCAGATTGTTGACCTTAATGGCAGAAAGCTTGTACGTGTCAACGATGTAAGGCTTGCAACCCTTCCAACTGGCACTTATGCTGTTGCCGTTGATATCGGTATATCCGGGCTCCTTCGCAGGATAGGAATACTTGTTCCGATGCAAAGGGTGCTTTCCCTTTTCAGGATCAATATCCCGTCAAAGTACATTCTGTGGGACGATGTTCAGGCAATCGATTTCTCCAATCTCAATATCAAGCTTTCAAAGAGTTACGCCAAGCTCCACACACTGCATCCTTCGGATCTTGCAGATATTCTTGAGGATTTGGGAAAGAAATCGAGCACCTCGGTGTTTTCCGCCCTTGATGAGGAAAAGGCTGCCGATGTTCTTGAGGAAATGGAGACGGACACCCAGGTTCATATTATTGAAAGCCTTCCTGTTGGCAAGGCTGCCGATGTTCTTGAAAAGATGCCTGCCGATGAGGCTGCAGATATTCTGGATGAGATTGAGGATGAGAAAGCTGAACTGCTTCTGAACGAGATGGACAGTGAGCTGTCGCAGGAGGTAAGGGAACTGCTGGAATATCCCGACCACCTGGCCGGAGGGCTTATGACAACCGATGTCTTGTCGTTCAGCCCGGAACTTACCGTGGATGATGTAATCCGGGAACTCAGGATAAAAAAGCCCGAACCTTCCGAACTGTATTCTCTTTTTGTAACTGAAGGGGATGACAGGCTGGCTGGAGTGTTCAGCCTCAGCGACCTTGTCATTGCTGAGCCTGAAACTGTTCTGAGCGAGTTGATGAAAACCGATCCGGTCTTCCTTTATGACGATCAGAGGGTTGATGACATTGCAGAGATCATTTCCAAATACAATCTGCTTGCCGTTCCGGTTGTTGACCGTGAAAACATGTTACAGGGTATGGTGGTTGTGGATGACGTCATTGAAGACCTGATGAGCAAGAGGAGAACATTTAAGAGGTAAGCGTAGCGATGATGCTGAAAACAAAAATTGGCAAGAGCAGATTTTTCAGGAACCTGACAATATTTCTTGCCCTGCTTGGTCCGGGTATAATAACCGGAAGCGTCGATAATGATGCCGGCGGCATCACCACCTATTCCGTTGCCGGGGCCATGTACGGCTACGGTATGATCTGGACTTTGATTCCCTCACTTATAGTGCTTCTGGTGATCCAGGAGATGAATGCCAGGATGGGGATAGTGACCGGTAAGGGATTATCCGATCTGATACGGGAGAACGCAGGGGTGAAAGTTACTTTTTTCATTTTCATCGGACTACTTATCTCGAATATCGGCAACACCACAACCGAATTTGCAGGTGTAGCGGGCAGCATGGAGGTTTTTGGAGTCAGTAAGTATATTTCCGTTCCGATTGCAGCCGTTCTTGTCTGGATACTTGTTGTAAAGGGCACATATAAGATTGCCGAACGTATTTTTCTGATTTTCAGCGCTTCTCTTTTGACATACGTGGTTTCAGCCCTCATGGCAAAACCCGACTGGGGAGCTATAGGTTCGGCTGTCGTAAGACCGGGCATTAGTCTCAATACACAGAGTCTTACCATGATAATCGCGCTTGTTGGGACAACCATAGCTCCCTGGATGCAGTTCTACATGCAGGCAACTGTAATCGAAAAGGGGATCAAGATAAAGGAATACAAATTCACGCTTGTTGATATTATAGTGGGCTGTTTTATTACAGTCGTGGTTGCTTTTTTTATAATGGTAGCCTGCGGATCCACGCTTTTCCCCAATGGTGTTGTGATATCCGAAGCAAAGGATGCCGCCCTTTCCCTTGAGCCTCTTGCAGGAAGGATGGCATCTCACGTGTTTGCCTTCGGACTGTTTGTGGCTTCGGTTTTTTCTGCCACCATACTGCCCCTGGCAACGGCTTTCTATGTTTGCGAGGCTTTCGGATTTGAAGCAGGCATCGACAAGAGTCTTGATGAAGCCAGGGAGTTTTACATCCTGTATACAGGTATCCTTGTACTCTCTGCAGCTATAATACTTATTCCAAATGCACCGCTTATCAGCATCTCAATATGGTCGCAGGTTCTTAACGGGATCCTTCTGCCAGTGGTTCTCGTGAGCATGATTCTTCTGATAAACAATAAGAAAATCATGGGCAACTACACGAACAAGCCCTTTCAGAATATAATCGGCTGGACTGCTGTCGGGATGCTGGTTCTTATGTCGTTGGCCCTGTTGGTACTGCCTGCCCTTGGAAACTGATCAGCGGGCTTCAGTCACTGCCGGCCAGCCTGTTTCAGCTGTAAATTCGCCTGCTTCCATCAGTGTGGGATCGATAACAACGTGCCTTATAAGCTTTCGGTTCCATGTATAGGTAATATGGATCATTCCGTCGTCGGACTGTATTACTGCCGGATATGAGAATTCGCTTCCCTTCGTTTCATTCTCAAGGAGCGCCACCGGTTTCCAGTTGATGCCGTCGTCCGAAATAGCTGTATTGAGCATATGTCGTCCCGATTTAAGATGGTTGTAAACCATGAAATGTCTTCCGTCGCTGAGAGTTACCGCGTCGATGCCCGAGTTCGGGTTCGGGAGATTCAGCGGGCTGAGCGGGCTCCATGTCCTGCCTTCGTCCTCTGACCATGATGACAGTATTTTGGATTGTTTGCTGCGGCATACGATCTGGAGTTTTTTACCGGGATGTATCAGCACCGATGGCTGTATGGCAGATATGGTCTTGTCGTTAAGAGCTTCGGTCATGCTCCATGTCATGCCGAAATCGGGAGTCATTTCCATATGGACCCTCCAGCCGTCGTGTTCGGAGCTCGACGGGCATAGGAGTGTACCGTTTCCGAGTAAAACAGGCTTGTTTTTAACAGGTCCCATGATCCCGTCGGGAAGTCTTCGCGGCGCCGTCCAGGAGATGCCGTCATCTGCCGAAACCATCAATTCGCCCCACCATTCCGAGGGACTCGGTCCGACCTTGAAGAATAGCAGCAGTTCGTCACCCTGGTTAAACAGCACCGGGTTCCAGCAGGGATATCTTTTACCATCCCTTAATCCGTTGGCAGGTTCTTCCGGTTTCGACCACTTCCCCTTAATGAATCTGCTGGTCCAGATACCCACGTCAGGGTTTCTTTCTTCTGTTCCTCCAAACCAGGCAGCTATAAGTCCTCCCTTTATTTCTTCAATGGTGGAGGCATGGCAGCTGGGAAAAGGGACGTCATCCGGCTGGTAAATGAATTCCCTGAGTGTGATGCACTGACTGCCGCTGAATGGCTCCTGGGCATTAATAATGCCACTGATGATCAATGCAAAGGCGATAAAGGATAATTTCTTCATTTTTTCTTTCTCGTGAGAATGGTTAACAAAAATCCGGCCAGGAAGATGGTCATGGTCCCGAATACAATAGTGAGGTTTGCATGGAAAGGACTTCTGAAGGCAGTCATGCTGTCTTCAGTGATCAGGATGGGGGAGAGGCTCATCCATATAATGAGTATCACACCCATGATCACAGCTGTTATTGCTTCGGTTCTCCCCGATCTTTTCACTATAAACCCAAGCAGGAAGAGGCCTAACATCCCGCCGCTGAAAACCGAGGCAAGGGCCCACCATGCGTCGAGAACACTCTCGACTCCCACCAGCAGTATTGCTATCAGGATACCCAGAAGTCCGGTAACCAGCGAGGTGATCCTGAGAACATTCATCGAAGCTTTTTCTCCTGCCTGTTTGTTGATGTATTTCTTGTAGTAGTCTGTAAGGACAATTGTGGCGGTACTGTTCAGACTAGTCGAGACAGTGCTCATTCCGGCTGAGAAAATTGCTGCAATCAGCAATCCGGTCAGGCCTGGAGGAAGACCTGCCACGATGAAATGGGGAAATACCCTGTCGCCTGCACCCGGAAGGCTGAGTTCTTCAGGCAGAAGTCCGGGCTGCGCGGTATAGAATGAAAAAAGCGCGGTGCCGATAAAGAAAAACAAAAGGGAAACGGGTATATAGAGCAATGATCCGAACAAGGCGGAGAATCTGGCTTCCTTGACTGAACCGGCGCTCATATATCTCTGGATGTAGTTCTGGTCGATGCCGTAATTCTGAAGGTTTATGAAAAGACCGTAAATGAGCACAACCCAGAAGGTAGAATCCCTCAGGCTGGGTCCGAAGCTTCCCAGGCTGAATTTATCGTGTTCAGCAGCTATTTCGAACAGGCGTCCGGCGCCGCCGGGCATTTTGAAAATAAGGAATAGAGCGCAGGTAATAGCTCCAAGAATAAGTATTATTCCCTGAATGGTGTCGGTCCAGATTACCGCCTTTATTCCTCCGAGCATGGAGTAGAGGATAACCGCCAGACCTGTTATTATTATAACACTCTTTATCTCCCATCCGAAAAGAGCATTGACGGGAAGGGCGAGAAGGAGGAGGATAGCTCCGGTCCTCATCAGCTGGGTAAGTATATAGCATGCCGACGCGTAAATCCTGGCCCAGGCACCGTAGCGAAGCTCGAGGTAATAGTAGGCGGAAACACTTCCGACGCTTCTGTAGAGCGGGACAAAGAATTTCACCGCGGCCCATGCTGCAAAAGGAATCGACAGACTGAAGACGAAGGCATTCCAGTTGGATGAATATGCTTTCCCGGGAAGGGCCAGGAAACTAATGCTGCTTACAAAGGTTGCAAATATCGACATTCCGACAGCCCATGCAGGAATTTTACCTGCTCCTGTTGTGAACTGCTCGGCTGTCCTGTTCCTGAAAAAGAATGAAGCGCCGAAGATAACACTCCCTGCCACAAGGGAGAAGAAGATCAAAGCATCAATTAATGTAAGTTTCATTACCTGGTTTTGGAAAGTAAAGTCCCTGCCGGGGGCATAAATGTACAATTTTTTATAGATTTGTATTGAACAATTGCGGGAAAGAGCTGTGACATCATTCTCCGCCGGGAATGAATGAGGTTTTTCCGCGGCCGTCCCGCTGTAAAAAGTTATTGCCGGGGATGAAGAAATTCGGATTTTTTGATACGTTTTATTACAACAGCCCTGAAAAGGGGAAGAAATCGTTCTTCGACAGGATAATCCATTGCAACCGTCTGTATTTCACCTTGAAATACGCGGTTATCGTGTTCAGGACCAGGAAACAGGCTATTAAGGGAATCTACGATACGAAAGCCTGGGCCGATTCATCCTTTTACATATTCAGATTCATTGAGAAGGCCGGAGGCTTGTTCAGAATAACCGGCATGGAGAATATCAGCCGCGATCCGGGTCCGGTCGTTTTTATCGCCAATCATATGAGCACTCTTGAGACGATGATCCTCCCCGGGATAATTGCTCCCCATCGCGAGGTTACCTTCGTGGTGAAGGAGAGCCTTGTGAAGCATCCTCTCTTCGGCCATGTAATGCGATCGCGCGATCCGGTTGTGGTTGGAAGGACTGATCCGAGAAAGGATTTTGAAATAGTGATGACAAAAGGGCTTGAACTGCTTTCAAAAGGAATATCGGTTATAATCTTTCCACAAAGCACGCGAAGCATAGGTTTCAAGCCTGAGGAATTCAATTCGCTAGGGGTGAAACTTGCGAATAAGGCAGGAGTCAATGTTGTGCCCATCGCGTTGAAAACGGATTTCTGGGGCCAGGGAAGGATCATCAAGGAACTGGGTCCGCTCGACAGCAGCAAGCATATTCACTTCAGATTCGGGGAGCCATTCCCCGTCAGCGGAACCGGAAAGGCGGATAATCAGAAGATAATTGACTTCATTGAGAATTCGCTGAGGGAGTGGGGAGCAATTAGCAATTAACAATTAGCAATTAACAATTAGTAAATGACGCAGGGCGCAGGGCGGAAGAACGGCTTGCGGCGAGCGGCATGCGGCTGGCGGCAAAAGCACGGGGCACAGGGGGCAGTGACAGGTCTTGCAGTCTTGCGGTCTTGCAGTCTTGCGGTCTTGCAGTCTTGCAGTCTTGCAGTCTTGCGGTCTCTTCTAAAGCGGCACATCGCCTATAATACATCGCCTATTATACATGATACATTGTCGTGCAAGTCCTGCAGGTCTCTTACAATGAGGCATTTGACTATGTCGCTAAACACTAAACGCTTAACCCTGAACGCTAAACTCTAAACACTAAAACACTAAACACTAAACTCTGAACACTAAACTCTGAACACTAAACTCTGAACACTAAACCCTGAACCCTAAACACTTAACCCTGAACTCCGAACTCTGAACCCCAAACCGCTCGCCGCCAGCCGCCAGCCGCAGGCCGTTCTTTCCACTTTCCACTTTCATATGAGCCGCCCGCCGCATGCCTCCCGCCGCCCTCCGTTTTTATCATTTTTTAAGTGTAAAAGGTACATTTATTAATATATTTTTATTTACATTTGAAGAATAAGTACCTTTTTTTTCTTCAATCTGATCATTTAAAATTCAGTTAACCTTAATATTACTCACTTAAAACTCTGGTTATGGGAATCTTAGACTGGATCGTTCTAGGCCTTTTCTGTCTGGGCCTGATTGGTATTATCGTTTGGGTGACGAGAAAGAAAACGGAGACTTCTGCCGATTACTTTCTGGCAGGTCGCGATGCAACATGGCTGGCTATCGGCTCATCGATCTTTGCCTCAAACATTGGATCGGAGCATCTTGTTGGTCTTGCCGGGGCCGGAGCCTCCAGCGGGATGGCAATGGCTCACTGGGAAATGCACGGGTGGATCATACTGATCCTGGCGTGGTTTTTTGTTCCTTTTTACGCGAGGAGCGGAGTTTTCACCATGCCCGAGTTCCTTGAAAAGAGGTACAACAAGGGCGCGAGAAGTGTTCTCTCCATCATCTCGCTTGTCAGCTACGTGTTTACAAAGGTAGCGGTGACGGTATACGCGGGCGGTATTGTTTTCAAGCAGGTGTTCGGGATCGAGTCGATGTTCGGGATTGACTTCTTCTGGATCAGCGCCATCGGACTGGTGGTTCTGACGGGTATCTATACCACCCTTGGCGGTATGAGAGCGGTGCTGGCGACATCAGTACTTCAGACACCGATACTTCTTATCGGATCAATCGTGATCCTGATCATCGGGCTCATAAAGGTTGGCGGATGGTCGGAGGTTATGGAGATTTGCCGGGCAGTACCGGTGAACGATTATGGTGATACCATGACGGAGCTGATGCGATCGGCAAAGGACAAGGATTTTCCATGGACCGGTGTTATACTGGGATCGGCCATTATCGGTTTCTGGTACTGGTGTACCGACCAGTTTATAGTTCAAAGGGTTCTGTCGGGGCGAAATATGACTCATTCCAGGAGGGGAGCGATCCTCGGTGCAGGTTTCAAGCTTCTTCCGGTCTTTATATTCCTTATTCCCGGTATGATTGCCTATGCACTTAATACAAAGGGTATGATACACCTTCCCGATTCGGATTCGGCATTCGCGGTTCTGGTTAAGGAACTGCTGCCTCTTGGATTCAAGGGACTGGTTGTTGGAGGCATATTAGCAGCTCTTATGAGCTCGCTTGCTTCCCTGTTCAACTCATCCGCGACCCTGTTCACGGTCGACTTCTACGAGAAATTCAGGCCACAGGCCACGGAAAAGGAACTGGTAAGGGTAGGCCGTATTGCAACAGTGGTTGTTGTAGTTCTCGGTGTGCTCTGGATACCGGTGATGAAGGGACTGGGGAAATTCCTGTATGCCTATCTCCAGGATGTGCAGTCGATGCTTGCACCCGGTATTGCAGCGGTCTTTTTGCTGGGGATTCTTTCGAAGAAGATTACTCCCAAAGCCGGTCTGTGGGGGCTTCTTGTCGGATTTGTACTGGGTATGACCAGACTGGGCTTCAATATCTTCGGCAAAGGAATGTCGGGAGATGGCCTGCTCTATTCGATATTCATCGGTATGAACAATTACAACTACGAGGTTATCCTGTTCTTCTTCGTGATTGTGCTGATGATGATAATAAGCTACTTTACCACGCCAAAGGATCCGGAGTTGATCAAGGGTCTGCACGTGGGATCTGTAAGCCCCGAACAGAAAGCATTGGTAAGGGCCAGTTACAACAACTGGGATCTTTTCTTCTCGGGTCTTATCATTGCTGTCATAATAGCATTTTATGCTTATTTCTGGTAAGCCGCGCACAGGGATTAATCAATAATTGAAATATTATGTACGATTTTAAAAGTAAAGAAGTCTGGTTTGTCACGGGTAGTCAGGAGCTTTACGGGCCTGACACCCTGCTTCAGGTAGCTGCTGATTCAAGGGCAATAACGGAGGCTCTTGACAATTCTCCCGCGATACCGGTAAAGGTAGTCTTCAAGCCTGTTCTTACCTCCCCGGAATCCATTTTTGAACTGTGCTCGGACGCCAGTCACAACAGCCGGTGTATAGGATTGATAACATGGATGCATACATTTTCGCCGGCAAAAATGTGGACAAAGGGACTTTCGGTACTGAGCAAGCCCTTTCTTCACTTCCACACACAGCTTAACAGGGATATCCCCTGGGATACCATTGACATGGATTTCATGAATCTGAACCAGTCGGCTCACGGCGACCGGGAATTCGGGTTTATAGGATCGAGGATGCGGCTGAACCGTAAGATAGTGGTTGGTCACTGGGAAGATCCGGAGGTTATTGAACAGATAGCAGTCTGGACACGTGTTGCCGCCGCTTTTGATGATGCCTGGAATATGAAGGTAGCGCGTTTTGGAGATAATATGCGCGATGTGGCAGTGACTGAGGGTAACAAGCTGAGCGCCCAGATTCAGATGGGCTATTCGGTAAATGGCTACGGCATTGGAGACCTTGTTGCCGTCGTAAATTCTGTTGACGAAAGCAGGGTACGAGAGCTTATCGAAGAATACAAAGCATCCTACCATGTAGCACAGTCAGTGGAGGAATCGAAGGCTTTATGGGATGCTGCCCGTATTGAAGCCGGAATGACCAGATTCCTTGAGGACGGGAAATTCAAGGCATTCACCACCACCTTTGAGGACCTTCACGGGCTGAAGCAATTGCCCGGGCTGGCTGTACAGAGGCTTATGGAAAAAGGATACGGCTTCGGAGCCGAAGGCGACTGGAAGACTGCAGCTCTTGTCAGGACCATGAAGGTAATGGCTTCAGGATTACCGGGAGGCACCTCTTTCATGGAGGATTATACCTACCATCTCGATCCTGCAGGGATGAGAATTTTAGGCGCCCACATGCTTGAAGTCTGTCCATCGATAGCCATTGAAAAGCCTTATCTCGAAGTGCATCCGCTTTCGATAGGAGGCAAGGCCGATCCTGCCAGGCTCGTGTTCAAGTCAGCCACGGGGAAAGCCATTTGTGCTTCCCTTGTCGATCTTGGCAACAGGTTCAGGATGATAGTGAACAAGGTTGAAGTTGTTGAGTGTCCCGACATGCCCAACCTGCCGGTGGCCAGCGTGCTCTGGAAGCCGGAGCCCGACCTGAAGACCGCTGCGGGTGCATGGCTTATGGCCGGAGGCGCTCATCACACCGGGTTCAGCACGGCGATAAACGCGGATTATATTGAAGATCTTACCGGGATGATGGGAATCGAATTCCTGCTGATCGATGAGAAATGCGACCTGACGGAATTCAGGAAAGAGATCCGGCTGAATGAGGTTTATTTCCATATTGCAGGCGGTATATTCTGATCAGAATCGGATATTGCAGATCAGGCACCTTAATCTGAAGCGGGAGCATGAAGCTATATTCGGAATTTCAGCGGCATCTCAATGCAGTTGACTGCATTATATTCGGTTACGATATTCTTGACAAGGAGATCAAACTGCTCCTGATAAAGAGAAGCTTTGAGCCGGCAAGGGGCATGTGGTCTCTGGCCGGAGGTTTTGTGAAGGAGTCGGAAAGTCTCGACGAGGCCGCCAGCCGCATACTCTACCAGTTGACAGGACTGACAGATGTATATCTCGAGCAGTCGTACACCTACGGGGACATCGACAGGGATCAGGGTGCAAGGGTTATCTCAACGGCATACCGGGCTCTTATCAAGATAACGGATATAGACAGGAAACTGAGCGAAGTGAGCGGCGCACACTGGCAGTCGCTCCAGAGACTGCCTCATCTTATTTTCGATCACGGGACAATGGTGAAAAGAGCCCTTAAAGAACTGCAGATTCAGATAAAGGTTAAACCCGTGGGATTTGAACTGCTGCCCGTGAAATTCACACTGGTTCAGCTTCAGGAACTTTATGAGGCTATTTACCAGAAGAGTATCGACAAGAGGAATTTCAGGAAAAAGATACTTTCCATGGATATCCTTGAAAAACTTAACGAAAAGGAGAAGGCGACTTCAAAAAAGGGAGCATTTTATTACAGCTTCCAGCGTGAACGCTACGAGAACTATGTGACTCAGGGATTTGACTTCAGTCTGGATGTCAGTTAGCCGGGTTCATTGAAGAAACAGGATGTTTAAAAAACGCAGATCATGCTCGATAAACTGAAAAATGAAGTATACCAGGCGAATATGGATCTGGTGCGGCATAAGCTTGTGATTCATACATGGGGAAATGTCAGCGGCCGTGATCCGGCAAGCGGCCTTATTGTTATCAAACCCTCGGGAGTCAGCTATTCGTCAATGAAGGCTTCCGACATGGTTGTACTGGATCCGGACGGCAGGATTGTCGAAGGCGGTTACAGTCCTTCAACCGATTCTCCGACTCACCTTTATCTCTATAGAAAGTTCCCGTCGATAGGTGGTGTGGTGCATACTCATTCCACCTATGCAACATCGTGGGCCCAGGCAGGAAGGGATATTCCTCCCTTTGGTACCACGCATGCCGACCACTATTACGGAGAGGTTCCCTGCACCCGCGAACTAAGGGAGGATGAGGTGAAGAACGATTATGAGCTTAATACGGGTAAGGTAATCGCGGAGCGTCTGGGAGAGCTTGATCCGCTTGTAGTTCCTTCAGTTCTGGTGCATGGTCATGGCCCCTTCTGCTGGGGAGCTGATGCCGCCGCTGCTGTTTACAATGCTGTTGCCCTTGAGGAAATAGCAAAGATGGCTCTCTGTACGCTGCTCCTGGGTGGAAAGGAACCGATAGAACAGTATCTGCTCGACAAGCACTTCCTTCGAAAACACGGGAAGGATGCGTATTACGGGCAGGGTAAAAAGTAAAGTTTAAAATTATCAAATCATGACAGATAAGTATGTTATTGGCCTCGATTACGGAACCGATTCCGTCAGGGCTGTGGTTGTAAACACAGCCAATGGTGAAACGGCAGGAACCTCGGTGTTTGAATATCCCAGGTGGAAACAGGGACTTTACTGTGATCCTGCTTCCAATCGTTTTCGCCAGCACCCTCTCGATTATATTGAAGGTATGGAGACGACAGTCAGGGAAGCTCTGAAGGGGCTGCCCCGGGAGATAATTGATAATATAGCCGGAATAACCGTTGACACAACCGGATCGACTCCTGTGGCTGTCGACCGCCGGGGAGTGCCGCTGTCGCTGAAACCGGGTTTTGAGGATAATCCGGATGCCATGTTCGTGTTATGGAAAGATCATACGGCAATAAAGGAGGCTGCCGAGATAAATGAAGTCTCGAAAACCTGGGGTGGAACGGATTTTACGATGTACTCGGGAGGTGTTTATTCCTCGGAATGGTTCTGGGCGAAGATACTTCACGTGCTGCGTTCTAATGAAAAGGTAAGGGAAAACGCTTTTTCATGGGTTGAGCACTGCGACTGGATCCCGGCATTGCTTACCGGCAACACCGATCCCCTGAAGTTGAAGAGAAGCCGCTGCGCTGCCGGACACAAGGCAATGTGGCATAAGGATTTCAACGGGCTTCCACCTGAAGAGTTCCTGGTTCGTGTCGATCCCCTGCTTTCGGGTCTGAGGGACCGTCTGTTCACCGAGACCTATACCTGTGATGTAAGCGCCGGATTCATTTCCGAAGAGTGGTCGCGGCGTTTGGGCCTTCCATCCGGTGTCAGAATCGGAGCCGGTGCATTTGATGCGCATCTTGGGGCTATAGGCGGAGAGATAAAGCCCTATCACCTGGTAAAGGTAATGGGCACTTCAACCTGCGACATGCTTGTTGCACACATGAGTGAAGCAGGCGATAAGCTGGTTGCCGGGATATGCGGACAGGTGGACGGTTCCATCATCCCGGGTATGCTTGGACTCGAAGCCGGACAATCGGCATTCGGTGATGTATATGCCTGGTTCGGGAAGCTTCTTCTCTGGCCCGTGGAGGAAATAATTTCAACAATGAGCTGGCTTGATGAGAACTCAAGGGAAAGGATCAGGGAGGAAACATCTGAGAGAATAATTGCCGAACTGACGCGCAAGGCGGAACAGCTTCCCGATGAGGAGACAGCCCTGGTGGCATTAGACTGGCTCAATGGGAGAAGGACGCCTTTTGCCAGTCAGGAATTGAAGGGAGCCATTGCAGGATTGTCGCTCGGTTCCGATGCCCCCAGGATATTTAAGTCATTGGTGGAGGCAACGGCTTTCGGATCTAAAATGATAAACGACAGGTTCATTGAGGAGGGAGTCAGGATTGACGGGGTGATAGCGATAGGAGGAGTGGCAAGGAAGAACCCATGGGTGATGCAGATTGTCACTGATGTGCTCAATAAACCGATCAGTGTAGCAAGCTCCGATCAGACCTGCGCTTTAGGCTCGGCGATGGCAGCCTCGGTAATGGCCGGTATCCATCCTGATTTCGAATCAGCCCGTGAAGCCATGGGAGGTGGCTTTGAGAAAGAATACAGACCCGATCCTGTGAAGGCACGGAAATACGATGAATTGTACCTGAGATACAAGAAGCTTGGGGCTTTTATCGAAGATGAACTGACCTGACCGGCAGGGATGTCGGAAAAGTATATATTCTGCATATCGGGTTGATATGCGCGATATTATTTTTATTCAGATCACTAAAATAAATTAACACTAATAAAATCCTTTCTGTTATGAACACATTAAAATACCTGTTCTCATTTGTGATTATTCTGGCAGCAACTGCTTCCTATGCCCAGAAAGATCAGCTTCCTGCTGTCAATCAGTTTGTTGTTGTTGCCAACAACCCGGGGCCTGTTATCAGCAAGGATATCTACGGGCATTTTTCGGAGCACCTCGGGAGATGCATTTACGAGGGTCTTTGGGTGGGAACCGACTCAAAGATTCCCAACACCTACGGCATCAGGAACGATGTGCTGTTTGCATTGCGGGAGATAAAGGTTCCGAACCTTCGCTGGCCCGGGGGATGCTTTGCCGACACCTATCACTGGAGAGACGGCATTGGTCCTCAGGAAAAAAGAGCTTCCATTGTCAATACCCACTGGGGAGGGGTTACCGAGGATAATTCCTTCGGGACGCATGAATTCATGAAGTTATGCGAACTTCTTGACTGCGATGCCTACATCAACGGCAACGTGGGCTCCGGAACCGTGAGGGAGATGGCTGAATGGGTTGAGTACCTGACTTCCGACTCCGACAGTCCGATGACACGGCTTCGCAAGGAAAACGGGCGCGAAGCCCCCTGGAAGGTAAAGTACTGGGCTATAGGAAATGAAAACTGGGGTTGCGGAGGAAACATGACATCCTTATTTTATACCGACGTGATGAGGCAGTTCTCAACCTACCTCAACAATTACGCGGATAACCGGCTTTACAGGGTTGCATGCGGGCCGTCGGACTACAATGTTGCATGGACTGAGACACTGATGAAGGATCCTGACTCGCGCGGAAGGTTCCAGGGATTGTCAATACATTACTATTCTGTTCCCGACGGCTGGAGCAGGCCAAAGGGATCATCGACCGAGTTTGATGAGAACGCCTGGTTCAAAACCATGCAGGCCAACCTTCAGATGGACGAGATAATAAGAGGTCATGAGGCAATTATGGACCGCTACGATCCGCGTAAGACAAAAGGTCTGGTTGTCGATGAGTGGGGTAACTGGTATGATGTTGAACCGGGAACAAACCCCGGATTCCTTTACCAGCAGAACACACTGAGGGACGCGCTTACGGCAGCCATTCACCTTAATATTTTCAATGAGCATGCTGAAAGGGTTAAGGTTGCCAATCTCGCCCAGATGGTAAACGTGCTTCAGTCGGTGATCCTGACAAAGGAGGAGAAAATGGTGCTTACGCCTACCTATCATGTGTTCAGGATGTTCAGGGTTCATCAGGAAGCAAGGCTTCTGAAGAGCGATCTCAAATGTGAGGATTATGTTTTCGGCGATCGCGGGATACCGGCAGTGTCAGGATCCGCGTCGCTTGACAATGAGGGAAAGATGCATATCTCACTGGCCAATCTGAATCCGAATAAAGCTATAGTTCTCAACTGCCCGATCATAGGCGACACATATAAAAAGGTTAGCGGAGAAGTACTGACGGCCGATGCGATAAATGCTCATAACACCTTTGAAGCGGCAGAAAAGGTAAAACCGGCAGCATTCAGCGGTCATTCATACAAAAACGGAGTGCTCACGGTTACATTGCCTGCAAAATCGGTGGTGGTTCTGGAATTGACTAAATAGCATACAATAAAGAGTTTAACCGCGGAAGGTTGAAGAAATTAATCCGCGGTTAAATTCTTAAAACTTTGGAATTGAAAATTAATATCATGCAGAAACCTGTTTTTCTCCTCACTGCAGCGCTGTTGATTCTTATTGCATTCGCTTGCAGCAAAAACACCGACGCTGACTACCCGATTCAGCCCGTGCCGTTTACATCTGTGAAGGTAACAGATGATTTCTGGGCGCCCCGGATCAGGAAGAATGCTGATGTCACGATCCCGATCGCCTTTTCATATTGTGAATCATCGGGCAGGGTTAAGAACTTTGAGATAGCGGGCGGGCTCGACACCGGTACTTTCAGGACCATTTATCCCTTTGATGATTCCGATGTTTTCAAGATCATCGAAGGAGCCGCCTTTTCGCTTCAGACAAAACCCGATCCGGAACTTGATGCTTATCTCGATACTCTGATCCGGAAGATAGGCCTGGCACAGGAGGATGACGGTTACCTGTTCACTAACCGCACCATAGCAGAAATGCATGGTGGAAAGGGGCTTCATGAATGGGTTAGTCCCAACAGGTGGGAACTTGATTCCATACTGAGTCATGAACTCTATAACCTGGGTCACCTTTACGAAGCCGCGGTTGCTCATTACCAGGCAACCGGAAAACGATCCCTCCTCGATATCGCGATAAAAACGGCCGATCTGGTTGACAGGGATTTCGGACACGACAGGTTGAAAGTCTACCCCGGGCATCAGGTCATTGAAATGGGCCTTGTCAAGTTGTACAGGACAACCGGCGATAAAAGATATCTCGATCTGGCGAAGTTTTTCCTTGATATCAGGGGTCCGAACGGACAGGAATACAATCAGGCTCACCGGAGAGTGGTTGACCAGACCGAAGCCGTGGGGCACTCGGTGCGGGCGACATACATGTATTCGGGAATGGCCGACATAGCCGCGATTGAAAGGAACAGCGCTTATGTAAATGCCATTTCAAAGATATGGGAAGACATTGTTTACGGCAAAATATATCTTACCGGAGGCATCGGCGCCACAGGCGGTAATGAAGGATTTGCCGATCCTTATTTTCTGCCCAATATGTCGGCCTATTGCGAGACCTGCGCTTCAATAGGAAACATTTTCACCAACCACAGGCTCTTCCTGTTTCACGGTGACGGAAAGTACATGGATATACTGGAAAAAACCCTGTATAATTCGATGCTTTCGGGAGTGTCCCTTTCGGCCGACAGGTTCTTTTATCCCAATCCCCTCGAGTCGAACGGCCAGCATGAGCGCCAGGCATGGTTCGGATGCGCCTGCTGCCCTTCAAATGTGGCAAGGTTTATCCCGGCCATTCCCGGCTATATCTATGGAGTAACAGATAAGGAACTATATGTCAGCCTTTATGTTTCAAATGATGCTGATATTGCCCTTGGTAAAAACAAGCTTAAAGTATCGCAGAAGGCGAATTTCCCATGGGACGGCAATGTGGAGCTGTCGGTGGATCCCGAAACACCCGCGACCTTTTCAGTCCTTGTGCGTATTCCGGGATGGGCCAGGAATGAAGCCATCCCGGGAGGGCTTTACAGATTTGCTGATGAAAACAGCGAGCAATACAGCATTTCGGTAAACGGTGAAACAGTGGTTCCTGAGCTGGTGAACGGATATGCAGTGATTAAAAGGAAATGGAAAAAGGGAGACAGGATCAGTCTCGTGTTTCCTATGCCTGTCAGGACTGTCGTTGCGGATGAGCGTATAAAGGATGATGCAGGCAAAATAGCCGTTCAGAGCGGTCCGATTATCTATTGCGCCGAATGGCCCGACAATGCTGATGGCAGGGTTCTTAACCTGGTGATCGACACGCAGGATGGATTTACTTCCGGGTTTGAAAAAGAGCTTTTGAACGGAACGAAAGTAATTAAGGCTTCAGGATATCAGACATACAAGACACTCGACTCCAAAGTGCAGACAATGGAAAAACAGCCTGTGACGCTTATTCCATATGCACTATGGAACAACAGGGGGCCGGGTCAGATGATGGTATGGCTCCCGTTGAGCCCTGAAAGCTCTAAGCCCTTGCCGGCTCCGACCATTGCCTTCAGTAGCAGGGTGAGCGGCAACAAGCCGTCAAGAGCCCTTTCCGCCCTTAATGATCAGTACCTGCCTTCAAATTCAAACGACCGTTCCGTGACATATTATCACTGGTGGCCCGATAAGGATCAGTGGGTTTATGTTCAGTATGATTTTGAAAAAGCTGAAACCGTTTCAAAATCGCAGGTTTACTGGTTCGACGACCGGCCTGACGGCGGCTGCCGGATTCCGGATGCCTGGGAACTGCAGTACCTTGCAGGAGGCACATGGAAGCCGGTTAAGGACAAGTCGGGTTACACTGTAACAAAGGACAACTTTGACAGTGTTGAATTTGAACCGGTTAAAACATCGGCCCTTAGATTGAGAGTTAAGCTTAACAAGGAATTCTCCACGGGTATTTACGAATGGATTGTTGAGTGAGTCCGTTTTGCAGAGAATTTTATTTAAAACTATCCTCTATAATTTCTGAAGGATTAATTATCGGTAAATAGAATTTATTCATAAAGTTACCTACTGTCATAGTAAGTATTATACCTCTGGTTGTCGAAAATGCAATTCCAAGCAATGTAGCTAATAGATTTTTGTCTTGTAGCGGTAGGTTCTCAACTTCTGCAATTTCAAAAATAGTATCTACATCAATTCTTAAATAGTCCTCTTCTTTGTAGGAGTAAGATATGTTTAAGCTAACCTTTATTACCCTAAGTTCTTCATCAAAACCAAAACTAGGTCTGGTTTTGAAAGTTAAATCTTTTGCTGAAAATGATTCAGCTTCTTCACTTTTTAAATCTTTGACAGAAAAAGAATTGGTCTTAATCTCATAGATTCTAAATGGATGCTCGAATTTTAATTGTTTCTCAACCATTATTCAGCAATTTTATAGATGAAATTACTGGATCCTAATTCATTATATAGAATTTTTTTGGGATCAACCTCAGTTGGTTGATTCTCAAACCTTCTTTCATTCAGATGAATTACTTTGAAATTTTGTGAGTGCATTTCTTTTTTGGATAATTCGTCAAATTTGACAAACTGTATTTCGGGTATTCTGCCAATTGCCAAAGAGAGTTCAACTAATTTTGATAATTTGAAATCAAAGTTGCCATTTAATACTTGTGACACATATCCCTTTGTTACCTTTAGTTCTTTGGCAAACTGGGATCTGTTTTTGTTATTCTCCTTCAAGTATTCTTCGACAAGGCGGAATAGCTCGTTTTGAATTTTCGTAACGTTATATCCTTTACTTTTTATAAGGGTTTCTCTTTTCATAATCTCGGCTTGCTATGTAGTTTTTCTTAATAGATCTGAATCTTTTTATTTCTCTTTTTTGCTTGTTTTTTGTACCACCTAGTATTATAATCTTTCCGTCGTCACATTTGATAGCATATACTCGTAAATGCTTTGACTTGAATTCATACTCTTTTATCGGATCCTTGCTGCTTAAAGTGATATCTTTGAACTTCTCCTTCGGAACTAATTTATTATTAGCAACATCCTCCATGGTACCATAGATTTAATAAAGTTCATCCATGTACCGTGCATTTGTGCCAATTTTGCTTTCGTATTCATCAAATTGACAATACCCATTTATTTCAAGCTTATAAAAGATTTGTTTTCCTTCAATAGCTTCTATTTGGGTTAACGTATATTTGTTCATGATGTTTAGTTAGAACTAAACTTTATCAAAGAAAAGCCTTTTTTTTGAATCAGCAAAACTTTTCAACAAGAAAGTGTTCTTATTCAACAAATGAAATTGTCCAAAACCAAGGAATACTAAAGAGTAAATAGCAATTTGTTAATGCCACAGGGCACAGGGTGTGGAGCACTGTCTTGTGCAAGACGCTAAACGCTTTACTTTCAACTTTTCACTTTTAACCGCGTACTGTTCCGTTATAACAATGTTATAACATATCCCGGGCCACATTTCTGACAGCTAAATACATAGGAAGAGACCGCAAGACCGCAAGACCGCAAGACCGCAAGACTTGCACGACCTGCACGACAATGTATAATGTATTATAGGCGATGTATTATAGACGGTGTGCCGCATTAGAAAGGACCGCAAGACTGTAATCTTCACACTTATCTTTTTATTAATGTTGTTAATACACAATCAAAATTACTTACTGTTGCATGTCCTCCGTGTTCTTCACAAGATTCATAAGTAATACCCTCAATGTACACTTTTTGTCCTTTATCGGATACGTCTCATTCTTTTGCAAAATCGTGGAAATTACAAATCCTGAAAATCATCATAGACATATGATCTACAACAACATATAAGGTAGTTTGTTGGGTTTGGGCATTATAAATAATCCATATGAAATTTCAATTGTCTTTTAATAAGTCAATTGTCGTCATGATCATAGCTGAGGCATTCATGATTGACGATGAAAGATTCATGGATACCCTCATCAACCGGGGTGAAACTTTTAAGCATTTTATAAATCTTGATAATCTTGAACTCAAGCAAGCGGCCTAAATACACTTGCGAAACTTAAATTAGTGTTTTCATAGTTGTTGAATTTTCAGAGATGTTAAAGCAATGAAATAATAGACTGGTGCAGAAGGCCCTAGACGCCATTCACTATAAAAAAATTCAGCAGTAAAATTAACATACATACCTGTTGCCGGTATATTCCATAATTTTACATCGTTTGGGAAATTACAAATTCCACCATATATACCGGCATTTACTTCCTGTGAAACTTTTCTATAGGAAACTAATATATCTTCCGAAACAGAAGAATCATAAATTAAATATTCTATTGCATTATCTTTTCTAAACAATCTATTTTGGATTTCTTTTTCCGAAATTTCAGATAAATCAAATAAAAGGATATTTTCAAATTCTTTTTTATAGACCAAAGAATAATTGTCAGGCATATCGCATTTCTTACCGGGAACAGAAACATCTACAAATTCTATATTCAACTCTTTTTTACATCCTATTCCGTGCACTAAAAAAAAGGCAATCATCGCTAATAAAACCATTTTCGTTTTCATGATTATTCATTTTTATAGTTAATAAGCGCGGTTTATATATTCTCTTTCCACTTGTAAACCAAGTCTGCAAGCGGAGTTAGTGGTTGGGTGAAGTATCGGGTATTGTATCATACATTCTATGTTTTTTGTAGCCATCCTATGAAGCCTTCAATGTGAGAATAAACCGGCTGAGTGAAGCTTTATCGTACAACATATATACGAATCGAAATGGTGAAGTGTGACAGTAAAGTGGAAATTATTTTGGGAATGCGTAATACGCAGGGACTAAGAGACGAAGAGAAGGGGAGAAGGGGGGAAGGGGGGAAGGGGGAAAAAGAAAAGCGCAGGGCACAGGGCACAGAGCACAGAGCACAGGGTGTTTTACCGAATCTCTTTTTGTATCAATAAAATAGATTCAGCCAGCTTCTTTCGGTGTTCAAGAATATCAATGGGATTTTTTGAATAGGTCTTTTCGTCGGCATATATGTACTCGGGTATTTCGAGTAATTTTCTTGCCTCTTCCACTCTTATGTTCTTTTTCCCTTTTTTGCCGTTCACAAGATTTTCGAGCATTATAAAATATTCGTAATCTTACAGTCCATCGCGAAGAAGCTCCAGTCGGAATGAAGGCACCGGGTAACCGACGTAGGTCTTTGAATCGTTGTTCGGATCTCTGTTCAGAGGATAGAAAAAGCGCCCGTCGCCGTTGCCCCAGTGGTGTTGAATTCCAAGCGGTACCTGATAGGCAGACCGGTATGACATCGGATTTTCCCAGGGATTCTGCAGGTAACCGACCGGGGAAGCCGCGTTGGAATTCCAGTAATTGATCGCCCAGATCAGTATTCCCTTCAGCTTGTGTTTGTAGGACCCCCACAGCCACACGCGGAGGTTGACGGCATCGTGGTCGATGAATGATGTGATCCAGGGAGATTTGGGAACCGTGCAGATATAGGACCAGTATTCCTGTCCACGTTCGTGCATTTTTCGGCTTTTCTCGTGGTCCAGTTTGTCCCATATCGTGCAACTGATATCAGTCACATCCGACATATCCTGTCCTGTTATATGCTCCGTGAGGAAGGTCGTCAGTTTCGGTGCATATCGTTTGATGCGCTCGTTCGTTTCCCTGACGAAGGGATAGTCCACCAGGTTGGGTTCGTCGAACCAGTAAATGTACTCTTTTCCCAGCCAGCCGAATTTTTCCAGGTTATCCTGGATTTGCGCGAGGTAGCGTTGCATCAGTCGGTTGTAGGCATCGGTTCCCTGATTGAAGCCGGCGAACACCCCCGCGTTCCGGCTGACGAATGTTCCGCCACCCAGCCCTTTCAGTCTCAGGTTGTAGCCTGTAAAGCCAAATTCATCAAAATACCTTTTCCCGGCCTCGTTGAAGTCGGTGAAGTCCATCTTAATGTCAATATCGTCAAGGTTGATCTCGAAATTGCCGGCGGGCCATTCATTTTTTCCTGAACCGGCACTCAGAAGTTGCAGGTCGTCGAACCAGACCGTTCCGGTCTTTTCGCCGGCAGGAGACCTGAATGCCGGAAACAGCCTGATTTTTATGAATTTGGTTTCGCTGTCCGTTTGGCCGAGATCCAGTTCATGGCATTCCCATTCCTGCTGCCCTTTAAAACGTTCTGAACGGTTGCCGAACACGATCAGTTTTTTCTCCGCGTTGTAATTCTCAACGCAGACCTGGTAGTCGTGGTTTTCTTCAAGCGACCGGGCGACCCAGTTGAGTTTGTTGCCCTCGCCGTCTTTCAGGTATGGAAAGCTAATCCGGAAATTCTCCATCCTTGCCACCGGTTTAACAACCAGAATAAACGATTCAAATTCGTTTTTTGCCGACCACATTTTTATTTTACCATCTTTATTCTTCGGCACATGGGTGTCCCTCAATACCTTATAGGCTGCTTCCGCCCACCAGACAGAACAATCCCGATCTTCACCGATCAGGTAGCCAAACCCTCCGGTTTTTTGATGATAGGGGTCGGTTTTGGATACTTCCTGTGCAATGACCGCGGTGGCCATAAAAACCATGATTGATAAAAACAGTGTTTTTTTTACACGTATATAATTTTTTTAAAGGTCGGATGCCTACCCTGCTCAAGCGGGGAACTACACATGACTGAAAATTAAATAAATACGCGTCTGTTTATTTGATATATGTTTCATGCCAGGTAGTTTTTAAATAATTAAATTAATAATTCAAAAATCAAGACACAGGACGCAAGGCTCAAAGCGCAGACCGTGGTTTGCGGTTACAAAAACGGCCATTTTGGCTGTCAGAGTCAGGTAGTGTTACAGTTTCTTAATAACACAATTATAGCAATTATACAGAAACAAAGTTGCATGGATTTGTCATTAGCGGGAAAGGAACGGTTCGCGGTACGTGGCGTGCAGTTCAAGGTTCAAAGTTTAAGGGGGTAAGTGAAACAGAAAAATCACATCTTTGCTACAAGAAACAGAATCAGTCCTACGATTATGGCATAGACAATTATTTCGATTATTCTGACTGTCCTTTTATTCATTTCGTTTCAGCTAAGATGATCATCTGCCGGTAATACCCTGACATTATGACGCTAATCTAAAAGTAGAGCCTTTATCTCATTATTATGAGTACGCTTTGTCCAAAGGAAAGCTTTGTTTTGTTAAAGGATGATTACAATTTGTACCGAAAATGGGGTTCAAATGTTAACTGAGAGTCTATATGCCCTGACATATGCACAGATTGAGTAAATTTACGGACTCACTAACTGGTGTTCCGTAATTCATATGAGGATCTGTTCACTGCTGACACTGGCGCTTCTGTTCTGTACTGCTCCCTTTGATCTAGTTAAGGCGCAGGACATCAGTATGGTTTTCTCCCATGCTGATGTCAATGACGGCCTGTCGGACAATTGGGTGAAGTGTATTCACCGTGATTCAAGAGGATTCGTATGGTTTGGAACCAACAGCGGTTTAAACAGATTTGACGGTTACCGTTTTGAGGTCTTCCGGCACAGCGGTTCAGATTCCCTGTCCATAGCTGACAACGCGATAAACGCGATCACCGAGGACAATGATGGGAATCTCTGGATCGGAACAAGGAGCGGCATAAGTGTCCTTGACGGTGAAACTTTTACTTTTTCGGCAGTGAGTCTTGTTCCCTCACTTCCCCTGGCATGCCAGGATATAGCGTATATAACAGCCATGGACAGGAATGAACCGGGCGACCTGCTGATAGGAACTCACAACGGTTTTTTTCTGTATGATCATGCAAGCGGGACATTCAGGCACATTCTGCCTGATAAACGTGATTGTTCATCGGAGCTGAACAATGTTAGCTCCATAGCTCCCGGAAATGACGGAACATGGTGGATTGGTACCGGCAGCGGTTTTATTTTCAGGTTTTCGCCACGGTCGAATTCCATTGAAAAGTTCGGGAGCTTTAATGATATTAATGGAAGCTCCGGTCTGATCTCATCACTGTTCGCGGATAAGGACAACAATCTCTGGGTGGGTGACCAGGGCGGGCTTTCACTGTTTAATACTGAAACAATGACCTGGGATCTCAATTTCCGGAAATCTGCCGGCAGACTGTTGGAAAAACTTCAGATCACGGGAATCGATCAGGACAGGGAAGGCCAGATATGGGTTACAACTGACGGGCAGGGCCTTTTTGTTATTGATCCACTGGATTTCTCTCTGATAAACGTGGTGAATCATCCATATGTTTCAGGCAGTCTGTCGGGCAACGGACTTACATCATTGCTATGCGACCATACCGGGATAAACTGGATAGGAACTTCAAAAAAAGGATTTGATTTTTACAAGAAGAACATAAGGGAATTCAGCCTGTACCAGAACTATCCCGGCGATGAAAACAGTCTGTCGTACAATGATGTGGATTGTCTGACCGAGGACAGCAAGGGCAATATCTGGATAGGCACCAATGGGGGAGGGCTCAATTATCTTGATCGTTCCACCGGCAGCTTTACCAGGTATGTTTCGGGAGTTCCGGGGAAAAACTCCCTGAGCAGCAATGTTGTTGTATCGCTGTTTGAGGATTCGGATAAAAAGATATGGATAGGCACCTATCTTGGCGGCTTGAACTGTTTTGATCCCGGAACAGGAAGATTTACGGTTTTCCGTCACGACGACAGGGATTCGCTGTCAATCTCCGACGACAGAATCTGGTCGCTTTGTGAAGACAGTAAAAAGAATCTCTGGATCGGTACCCTTACCAGCGGACTGAACAGGTATGACAGGCTGACCGGCACTTTTACGCGTTATAACACCCAGAACAGTCCGATTTGCTTCAATTACATCAATTCGATGGAAATAGATGCCGATGATAACCTGTGGATCAGTTCCGCCAACGGGCTCATCTTCTTCGATCCTGAACAGAAAATGGCCCGGTGTTATTTCCATAATCCCTCGGATAATTCATCGCTCAGTGACAACCAGGTTATTTCGACTTTTACCGACAGCAGGGGCTTATTCTGGATTTGCACAAGCAACGGGCTCAATCTGATGGACCGGCAGTCAGGCAGCTTCAGGGTATTCACCGAATCTCACGGGCTTCCTTCAAACGCGGTTCTGAGGATACTTGAAGATGACAACGCTAATCTCTGGATAAGCACCAAGAATGGAATATCGAAGCTTGTAGTTGGAGACGGAAGCGATAAGGGCGTGGAATCCTTCACATTCAGGAATTACGGTATGAGTGACGGTCTTCAGGGAAAGGAATTCACGGAAACGGCAGCCCTTAAAACCCGCGACGGACGATTGTGGTTTGGTGGTCCCGACGGTTTAAACGCGTTTTATCCGCTTGAAATAGTTGACGATACCGCGCAGACGCTTGTAGTGCTGACGGGGCTCAGGATATTCAATAAAAAGATTTCTTACGGGGAAAGGATAAATAACCGTGTCCTTCTTGAGAAGCCACTGTTCAACACCGACAGGCTCGTGCTGAAATACAGGGAGAATTCGTTTACAATCGATTTTGCAGCGTTGAATTACTTTAATCCGAACGATAATAAATATTCATTCAATCTTGAAGGTTTTGATGATAACTGGATCACCACAGAAGGTGGTGAGAATTTCGCCACCTTTTCAAACCTGAACAACGGTCATTATGTTTTTAGGGTAAGGGCAACCAATCAGGACGGGGTATGGAATAAGCATGTTGCAGAGATAAGTATCCGTGTGCTTCCGCCTGTCTGGAAAAGCTGGTATGCCTATGTGATCTATACTCTCATGATACTGTCGCTTCTTGGTTTCCTGAGGTACCTTATACTTTACAGGGAGAGGCTGAATATGCATCTGGAACAGGAACAGATTGAATCACAGCATCTTCATGAGATTGACACCCTCAAGATCAATTTTTTCACCAATATCTCGCATGAGTTAAGGACACCGCTGACGCTTATCCTTTCACCTGTTGAAAAGCTGCTCGAGAAGTGGAAAGGATCACCTGAAGAGAAATACCTTAGGCTTATCAGGCAGAACGGGAGGCGCTTACTGCTCATGGTAAACCAGCTTCTGGATTTCAGGAGGATGGAGGTACAGGGATTTGGACTTAATCCTGCCTATGGCGATATCGTATCCTTCATTGATGAAGTTGTTGTTTCATTCGGCGACCTCGGTGAGGAGAAAAAGATCGGGCTGAGCTTTGAACCGGATGTGAGTGAGCTGTATGTTTACTTCGACCGCGACAAGATCGAAAAGATAATGTTCAATCTGTTGTCTAATGCCTTCAAATTTACCACTTCGGGAGGGTCGGTGGCGGTAACGCTTTCTGCCGGTGAACTTAGCAGCCTGAATGGCGGAACAAGGAAGGTTAAGATCAGGGTGAGTGATACAGGTATCGGAATACCGGCCGATAAGCTGGACAAGATCTTTGACTACTATTACCAGGTTAGCTCCATGAACGACTTTCAGGGCACAGGTCTCGGACTGGCTCTTGTAAAGGAATTTGCACGGCTCCATGAAGGGGAGGTAAAGGCAGAGAGCGAGCAGGGGAAGGGCAGTTGTTTCACGGTGACATTGCCCCTGAAAACCGTTATACCCGGGTATGATGAGGCCGGAAGCAGGGTAGATGATTCAGGAGCTAATGCTGAGCGGGCAGATGCGGCGGATGAAGAAGCGATTGAAAGAAGATGTCGGATAGTAATTGCCGAAGACAATGACGATCTCAGGTTCTATATAAAGGATAACCTCCGCTGGAAGTATGACATTTTCGAGGCATCGAACGGCGAGGAGGCCCTTGTTTTGATTCATAAAATGCTTCCCGATCTGATCATAAGCGATATCGTGATGCCCGTGATGGACGGCAAGGAACTGTGCAGGAGAGTCAAATCCGATATGAGGATATGTCACATACCTTTCATTCTTATAACGGCACATTCGAGTCAGAAGGAGCAATTTGAAAGTCTGGAAACCGGAGCTGACGACTTTATTCCCAAACCTTTTAGTTTTCAGGTTCTTGAATCAAAGATCAATAATTTTCTATCCCTGTCGAGGAGTTTAAGGCAGTCGGGGATATGGGACCGGAATACGGAACCCGCTGCAATAGATATTGTTCCGCTTGATCAGCAATTTCTTGAGAAGGCTCACATGCTTGTTGAAAAGAACATGGCGAATGTGGATTACACTGTTGAGGAACTCAGCAGCGACCTTGGGATTAGCCGTACGCTTTTTTACAAGAAGATTCTTACCCTCACGGGGAAGCCTCCGCTTGAATTCATAAGGACTCTCAGGATGAAAAGGGCGGCCCTGTTGCTTGAGAAGAGCCAGCTTAATGTCTCTGAGGTTGCCTTCAAGGTGGGTTACAATGATCCCAAGTATTTCAGGAAGCATTTCAGGAATGAGTTCGGGGTTCTTCCGTCGCGCTATTTGGACAAAATAAGGCGCAAATGACAGAAAACTCATTTGAACCCCTAAACCTGAACATTTAGCCCCGTCCCCCCAAAAAAGTATCCACTATTTTTGAATGACTCTAAACGAGGCACAGGCATGCATATACCTGTGCCGGATAAAATATGTGATATGTAATAAATTATCCTTAAATCCAAAACTATGTTTAAAAAAGGTGTTTTAATTGTTTTGTTGCTACTGGCTAATCTGAGCCTCATGGCCCAGCAGACCGTTACCGGTACTGTGAGGGATTCGGAGGGTCAGCCAATGTCGGGTGTAACAATTATTGTACAGGGTACTACTGTCGGCACCCTATCTGGAGTCGATGGAAGGTACTCCTTGCCGGTGCCTGCAGGGGCAACAACCCTGAGGTTTTCATTCATTGGTTTCGGAGATCAGGAAGTGGCTATTGCCGGGAGGTCCGTCATTGATGTCACTCTTGAGGAGAGCCTGACCGGCCTCGATGAGGTAGTGGTTGTCGGTTATGGTACGCAGAAGAAGAAACTTGTTACCGGATCAACGGTTCAGGTGAAGGGTGATGACATTCAGAAGCTGAGTACGGTATCGCCGATGACTGCACTTCAGGGACAGACTCCGGGTCTTTCGATCATCAAGAACACGGGGCAGCCCGGAGATGGTTTCAAGGTCAACATCCGTGGAATGGGAACTATTGGCAACTCACAGCCACTTTATGTCATTGACGGTGTTCCCGGCGGGAATATCGACAATATGTCGCCGGCCGACATCGAATCGATCGACGTTCTGAAGGATGCTGCTTCCGCCGCCATTTACGGAGCTCGCGGAGCCAATGGTGTTATTCTTGTTACAACTAAACAGGGATCAAGGTCGACTTCCGGTGTGAAGGCAAATATTTCGTACGACGGTTCTTACGGCTTGCAGAACCTTTACAGGAAGCTACCGCTGATGAATGCCATGGAATATGCTAATATTATTGATGAGGCAAGAGTTAACAGCGGTCAGCCCCGTCTCGATTTCGAATCGCTTGTTCCCGACTGGGGCAGGATAGTTTCGGGAGCATGGGAAGGAACCGACTGGCTTGACGAATTGTCGAACAAGAATGCCCCTGTTGTCAACAATGCCCTTAACATTACCGGCGGATCAGCTGCAGGAGCTTATTCGCTCGGTTTGTCACACTCCAGCCAGGAGGGCATCTTCGGACGTCCCGTCCAATCGGATTATGAGCGTTATTCATTCCGTCTTAACTCCGATTTCATTCTTCTCAGGGACAAGACAGATTCGTTTACAATCCTGAAGGCAGGAGAAACCCTCAGGTATACCAATTCAAACAATCATGGTGTCGGAGTCAGCAACCAGTACTCGAACGATGTGTTCAGCTGTATAGTGGCCAGTCCCTTTCTTCCCCTGTATGCAGTTGACGAGTCGGACAAGGCATATCCCTACCATTATGCAATACCCTGGAACCCGCAGGATTCCAACCCTATTGCCCAGATGGTCAATTCAAGGGGCCATAATGAAAGCAAGAACCACAACCTGAATGCCAGTGTTTTCCTTGAAGTACAGCCGATAAGGAATCTTGTCTTCAGGAGTTCATTCGGTTATGCCATGTCGGCAGGATCATACAGGAGCTACACTCCTCTTTATGAACTGAGCGCCACTTCATTCAACTCCACTGATGATGTTAGCCATTCACTCAGTGCCGGTTTCCAGTGGTCGTGGGAGAACACCCTGAATTATAATTTCAACCTGGGAAGCGATCACGCCTTCAATGCCCTTATCGGAACATCGGCTGAGAAGTGGGGACTTGGCGAATCGATCAATGGTTCAAACTCTAACTCGCTTTTCAGTGATCTGAGGCATGCCTATCTCAACAACACCCCGGTTATTGATGTCAACCTTACAAGTGTGGGCAGCAGCCCCTGGGGCGATGGAGGAATTCTTTCATACTTCGGCCGTGTCGGATATACTTTCAGGGATAAATACATGCTGACCGGTATTCTCCGTGCCGATGCCTCTTCTAACTTTGCAAGGGGTAAGAGGTGGGGTTATTTCCCGTCAGTGTCAGCCGGCTGGGTTATTTCTGAGGAGAATTTCTTCCAGGGTGCAAGCAATGCGATCAACTTCCTGAAGTTGCGTGCCAGCTGGGGACAGAACGGAAATCAGGCTATAAGTCCATTCCAGTATCTTGCAACGATTTCTTTTGCCAATGTCAACTATTTCTTCGGACCCGACAAGGCGGTCGTTAGCACAGGCGGTTATCCTGATGTTCTTCCCAACCCTGATGTGACATGGGAAACTTCGGAACAGATCAACCTCGGTTTTGATGCACGACTTCTCAGGAACAGGCTCAGTCTCGAGTTCGACCTTTACAGCAGGACCACATACGACTGGCTTATCAGGCCTTCGATGCTGGCTTCGTATGGAACGGGAGCTCCCTATGTAAACGGAGGTGACGTTTCGAACAAGGGTTTTGAACTCGCGCTTAACTATAACGGAGGGAAGAGAGAATTCAGCTATTCGGCTGGTTTCAACCTGGCATACAATAAGAATGAGGTTAAAAAGATTGCCAACAATGAAGGAATATTCCACGGACCGGGCAACGTTCTCGGCCAGGGAACAGAGGAGCTTTACCGTGCACAGGTTGGTTTCCCGATCGGGTATTTCTGGGGATACAAGACGCTGGGAGTATTCCAGAATGCCGCTGATATCGAGAATCACACCAATTCGCAGGGAAAACTCATTCAGCCCACGGCGGAGGCCGGTGACCTCATATTTGATGATACCAACGACGACGGTGTGATCAACTACCTCGACAAGGTGATGATAGGAGATCCCAATCCCGATTTCATTATAGGATTTAATTTCTCGGCTGCATGGAAGGGCTTTGATTTCTCGGTTCTTGCCAACGGCGCTTTTGGTCACCAGATCGCGCGTAGCTGGCGGCGCTGGGCCGATTCACCCCAAAACAACTATACCACCGATATTTTCAACAGGTGGCATGGAGAAGGATCTTCCAACAAGTATCCGAGACTGACCTACGGATCGCATATCAACTGGCAGTATGTTTCGGATATTTTCATTGAGGATGCGGATTACCTGAAGCTTAGCAATGTTACTTTAGGCTACGATTTCAAAAGGATTTTCAAAGCCATGCCTCTTACCCAGGCCAGGTTCTTTGTTGCCTTTCAGAACCTCTACACTTTTACCAACTACATCGGTATGGACCCGGAGATCGGTGGCGGAAGCGGTACTGATAGCTGGGCAAAGGGTATAGATATAGGATACTATCCTGCACCGCGCACTGTGATGTTTGGAGCCAGTCTTAAGTTTTAAAGGAGGAAGGAGATGAAACCTGCGTGTATCAAATGCACAAACATGATTTATATGATTTTCAGTCATGTAGATTATCCTCGCTTGAGCAGGGCAGGCATCACAACTTAAAAATCAAAATTAGAATATGATGAAACCCACATGTATTGCATACACGAACACTTATGTATATAATTATCAAACATGTGCGGTTCCATCCGACCATTAAAATAAATTATATTCGGATGAAAAAGATATTTATTTTACTGCTGACAACAGCATTATTTGCAGGGTGTACGGAGAGTTTCCTCGACACGGATCCCCTTACATCAAAGACCAACACCGACTATTATCAGACGACCACTGACATGGATCAGGCGCTAACTGCGGCATATGTCACCCTGGTATCGGTTCCCAGCGGTTCAATTCTGAACGCTTATCCCTTTGCGATTTCGGAGCTGATGTCTGATGATCGTTTTGGCGGAGGCGGTGACAACGACCTTACTCCAAGGGCTATCTGCGACTTTAAGATCGACGGTCAGGATATGTACCTTGGCGCCTGGATACGTTACTACCGCGGTATCTTCCGCTGCAACATGC
>ERZ1026800.510-NODE-510-length-32696-cov-5.371335_pt1 | contig 32696 bp, 26 predicted proteins | sample MGYA00520873_ERZ1026800 | MGnify/ENA primary metagenome ERZ1026800 (study PRJEB33270, sample SAMEA104284475) | anaerobic digester metagenome | biome: Anaerobic digester microbiome; feature: mesophilic sludge digester; material: Anaerobic digester biomass | place...
AAATGAAACACACAGAAAAATGCAAGTGCGGCAAAGCCTCCATGAACTATGAGGTTGCCGGTGAGGATATGTGGATATGCCATGCGGTAAACACCCGCATTGTTTATAATGATGATTGGGGCAAGGATTGTATCTGCAAAACCTGCGGAGATAATTACGACAGTTTTGATCCATGCATGGTAGATGTAATTGAAAACTAATAACCGAAGTTAAGTTACTAAGTCCTAAATCAATCGAGAGATGAAAGCAGCGATAATTATTTTGAGTGTTGTGGTGGTGGGGCTGGTTGCCCTGTTGTGGTGGCTTATGAAAGCATTTGGAGATACATTTAAATGGAATTGAGAGATGAAAGAGAAGCTACGCAATTTATTCGACGAAATGAAAGTACGTTCACGGTATAAGTCCATGAATGCAATTATTGATATGATTGAACCTCTCATCAATCAGGAGGTGGAGAAGCGGATAAAAGAGATAGACCAACACGGAAGAATTGCAGCGTCGGTTATCAAGAAGAAACTATGGTCTATGCGCTTTAATGAGGAAGATGTTAAAAAGGAAACAGACGGAAGGAGGAAACGATTTATTTATGGCTATACCGAGGCTATTAACGACATCTCGCAATGGCTGACTGAAATGGTTGACATTTGTCGCCGCTCCCGCCTGACAAACCCAGAGAGCAGCCAAAAGACGGAAGGAGGTGAGGGATGCCGATAAAACCTGAAAACAAACACCGCTAAACTGTTTCATCATGTCCCTTAAACCCATTCTGAGAGACAACACTGGCCTTTATGGCAAATTAATGCAAGAGATGTTCCATGAATATGTTGCTTCCGACACATTTCATTCGCACCCCCGGGAGGAGCGCGAGGAGTTAGTGGGAGCTTATGAAGAGATAAACGCTCTGATTGCCAACGCAATAGAGGAAGAGCGCGAAAACATTATGGCAAATTCAGTACAAGCTTAACCTTAAAAAGATGTACAATTTTGCCATAAAGTCACACGGACGGGATCCACGGCCACATTCAGACAGTAGATGCAGACAGACAATCGCAGGCCACCCGTCCGTTCCTTTTTACTGCCTATCTGTTGTATATGTGACAGAAAGGTTGTATATTTGATACGGATTTTTTGCCATTTACAGTTGTTTCGTGAGCCTCCAGGAACTTATGGCCCCCGGGGGCTTTCAAAAGAAGTTCTTTAAGACAATGATAACCATCCCGAGGAAGGGCCTATCAGCGTCAAGATAGCGGTTAGGGTTGCGGTTCAGGGTGTGCGTCCCTCTCCCCTGAATCCGAGTCCGGTAAGCAAGTAAGCCGGTGGAAAGCTACAAAGGGCGATGCTATTATGATGACGGCCCGCAAGCAGACGAAGAACGGAGGTCTTGCCCTCCTGGCAGCCGGGAACAGACCGGCTTTTTACATTCCCCCTCCCGCAGCTTGACTACGGGACCGCTCCGAGGTTACGATCTAGGAGTTTTTTTATCTCAGTTTCCCTCCGAACCTCTCCTCGAATTCTATCTCAAGATGAGTGAAGTACGCCTCCTCGTCAACATAGCCTCCGAATACAAGGATAAAGTATTGACATGAGAACAGGGATCTCCCGATGAGCAGCCGGTTCTTGTTACCGAAAGCATGTGAGTTATTCATGAGGTACCAATCTTTGTCATTGGGGCTGCCGAAGAGATTCACGGAGAAAGGATTGATAATACTGTCGCTGACCCTGCCGGCAATGAGCAGCCGGTTAATCTTCTTGTACTTGTTTGCAGTGATCTTTAGTGGTCTTGTCTCCATGTGTACCGCCACCAGGGCAGTGAAGTCCTCCTGGGAGATATCGCACAGCTGGTAGGTGATGGTCCCTTCAATATATTCCGCTGATGCAAGAACCGTATCATCCGAGGCTGAGATATCCGTTGAGGATGCAAGGAATGGAGTTGTGCCGGCAGTGCTGATGGACCGGTAGCCATATACTCTCGGGAAATCCTGTACAAACCGCTCGAAGCTCTCAGAGATCTTGTACCACATCTTGCTCCGCAGTGAGAACACCCATGAGTAGTTCTTCCCGGGATTCGTGGCAATAATCTCCTTGTGGATGTGATCATACCCAAGGGCTGCCCCCTGCAGGTAGGTCAACAGGCTGGCGTTACAGAGGTACGCGCGGACCTGGTATAAGTTTGGATTGTTGGCGATAGCCTCATAGTTGATGGTCCCCGTGAGCCGTGACAGGTGTTCTCCTTCAGCCAGGTCACTGATTTCAACAGGGCTGGCTCCGCTAATGATATACAGCCCTCTCTCCGTTGTGAAAGCTACACCTCCGTCAATCATTGTGATACTCCGGGCGTTGTTGCACACCTCTCTCGATACCGGAACGATAGACTGAATGAGTGGATCCCCGCTTCCAATAGTCAGGGCCCATATACCATCGGTTGTAAACACATATACCGGGAACTGGCCGAACTGACCGGAAGAGAGCGCCACAGCGTTGGTCGCCATGCCTATCACATTGCCATTGCCACAGCGATATGAGTTGATTGCAGGGTAATAGAACGGATTGGATTGCTCGGTGAGCTGAATACGGTTTGGATCATAGATGGTGTTGGTGGTATTCGGCATTGTGTATGCCTCGGTAGGCATTACCTGGACAGCAAAGAAGTCATGATAAGAGAAGTTGTTTATACCTGACTGAGTGAGATACTTTGTTGCCATCAGGAAGATATCATCATCCCACCTGGTTAATATCTTTACTTGGAAGGCCCTCACATCCGGATAGAACAAGAACGGGAAATAGAATGATGGAGTTGTGCCATCCTCCTTGTATGAGTTCATTTCCTTCCACCCTGAAAACAGGTGCATCGTCTTTTCTGAGGTGTGAAGCTCATAGATAAGTCCCACTTCATAGGGCAGCCCTGTTGTTGTCCTTCTGCCTCCGGTAGGCAGGGCATTGTTCGGACCGCCATACAGCCTCATCACTATATCCCCGAGGAATATTCTGTCATTGTAACTGAATAAGCTCTTGCCTGACAGCCTGTGATGCGTAAAGTTGTCTGTCGGCATGGTATTAAAGGTCACGATGTTCGTCAGGTCCTTATCCAGGCCACTGTTTGCAAGCACCCCGTCCATTGTTGTAGCCTCGGCAAGTGACTCCAATGGTATGCTCTGAACGAGATAGAATATGTTCTCATCCGATACCACAGGGTCATTGATCCCAAATGTGTCCTCACGGTCACTCCTGGATGTCATCTCCACCGGGTTCGGACGGGTCATGTAGATATTCAGGGCCGATATGATGCCACGATAATTATCTATAATAGTCTGACGACCAGAGGTATCCATCAGGCAGTCAAACACGATATGATAACCCGTCCATGTGACAGTAGAGATGGATGACGAATACTCTGACGTTGAATATGCAATAGTAAGTTCTGAGCCCTTTATCTTATATATTGGCGAATGCTTAACCACGCTGCCCGTTGACAGCTCCCAGGCAAACCTCAATAGCACCTTGCCCGTGAAGGTCCGCTTCATCTTGTCCGCTACGATCTTAACGGCATTGGCAAAATAGCTTTCAACATCAGATCCCTCTATATCCTCTGTCCCGAGATCACCAGCATCCCTCTCAATCAAGATATCGGGCACATCAGGCAATCCCTCGTCCAGTATCCGGTATCTCTCCGTATCATAATCGAATACAAAGATGTACATATTTGCATCTGTAACATTACTCACAATGAGGGTATTATGCAGCTGTGCAAAGGTGATCTGCTTGCCAACGAATGATATACCTGTGCTGACTGAAGCTTGGATAATCCCATTCTCATACACGAAATACCACAGCGATCCCCCGGGAGTACCGAGATAGACCTTGAAGGATTCGTTTATGGTATGGATGAACCGGATATCAGAGGCAGTTATAGGAAAGCTCTCCTTCGGTCCTACGGGTCGCCATGCGCCATCCTCGGGCCGGAGGTTAATGATTTCCTGCATCGTGCCGTCAGCGACACGATTATCCGGCAGGTTCCTGACTATCCCCGTCAGTTCGATTGTTTTCTGGTCCATTGTTGTGTATGTTTATGTTAGCCTGTTGCGTGATCATCTTTAATACCGATCCTCCCTCTTTCTGAGGAGGGGGTGCAGTCTTGGCAGCTGATACGCCTGGTGTCTGTGCTGATTCATTAATAGCCCTGAGAGTGGCAAGCAGTGTTCTGTTGGCCTTGCAGAGAGAGAGGTTCTCAACTATCGTCTGCAGGATGGCTCTCTTTGCGTTGATCACCTCCCGCTCATAGGTTTCTCTGAGCTGTTCAATGGTTTGGTTTTCTGAGGTCTTGTCAAGCTCCTCTGATAGCTTCTTCTGTGAGGCCATGATCACCCTCCGGTTGTGCCATACCTTGATGGTCTTGCCATCAACTCCCGTCTCTTTGGCAGTTTTAAGGACATTATGCTTATTCTTATCCAAGATGCCAAGGACAAAATCAATATCCTCATCACTGTACGCAAAGGCGCTGCCGTGCTTCTTCTTTATGCCTGCCAGCATCCTATTCAGCTCTCTTGCGGTCTTTTTCCCTACCTCATCACTCATCTTGTCTTGAATTACATCCAAAGGTCGCTGTTCCTATCCCTATCATTCGGCTCTATTGTCCGCAACTGCGGACTAAAAAACCATAATAAGTAGGCAGGAGTACATATGTTTATCGCTGTAATTACAAAACATAGCCATGGCAATAGGAGTAGGTTCAGCAATAGCCTTGGGCTCCACGCTGGTCTCAATGTTTGGGTCAGCTGGTTCCGCCAGGGCAAACAAGCGATACGATCAGTACCTCGAAGGCCGCATGTCTGACCTGGACAAGTGGTACAACACCGAATACAACACCCCATACCTCGATACCACCTCCGGGCGGGCAGCTCTCAGCTCTCTCCGTACATACTACGGCGATGCCATGAAGAAGGTCGGGCAGAACAGCGCGATCACCGGAGCCTCCGATGAAGCCAAGGTTGCCACAGGTGACAAGGTGCAGAGGGGCCTGGCTGATTCAGTCATGCGCCTTGCAGGGTATGGCACACAATACCGCGATGCTATCCGCAGGGAGTACATGGGACAGAAAATGGGACTTGAAAACCTGATGCAGGATAACCTCGCGCGTAAGAGTGCGAACTGGTCTAATCTCATGAATAATGCGATGAACCTTGGTATTGGAGCAGCAGAGCTTGGGGGAATGGAAGGAGGAGAAGGCGATGGCAGCATCTTTGATTTCCTTAGGAAGAAGAAAGCTGGCGGTGTAAGTAATCCGCTCGCTCAAAAAATGCTTCGGAGCAATGCGAATAATGCAAAAATCAACAACATATTCAATCGCTAAGCCATGCCGAACACACAACCTTACGATCCCGGGCCATTTTCATCGGTATTTCCTTACGAGGAACTTGCAAAGGAAGAGGAAGAAAAGAAGAAGCGCCTTATTGCAGGCCAGGAGAGAATCTCCCGGACCAATGCCGTGGGGGATGCTCTCAGGCTTATCATTGATTCAGTAGGAGCCTTTAGCGGTGCAACCGTTACCCCTAAAGGGATCAACCCTGGAATTATGAGGGCCTCTGAAAGAATGCGTCAGATACAAGATCAGAGCGATGACACTATGATGCGCCTCCGTCTCATTGACCTGGGGAACCGGCAGAAGGATGTAGCATACCAACAGGGTATTGATGCAGAGAAGAGGGCGGCACAGCGAAGGGCTAATGAACTCACCCAGGCCCGGCAGTGGGAGCAGGATGACCGTCAGGCAGAACAGACCTTCATGGCAGATGAGGCAGAGAAAGCCCGTCAGGGTGCAAGTGCTCTCGAAGATCAGCGATCAGCCAATGACATCAAACTTGCATATGCCCGCGAGGCAGCACAGCAGGCAGTCATTGACCAGAATAATCCCTTCTTGAAACGATACAAAGCCGTGTATGGTAATAAAGCGCCATTCATGGCAATCCCTGACCTTGAGGCAGGCGTTGATATCCCTCTGAGCGACACCGATGCGATGCAGCTCTTGAAGTGGATGCGCAACGATCCGGCAGTTAGCAGAATAGACAAACTCAATATAAACCCCTCCAACCTCACCAATAACCTTGCTTTCAAGAACATTGTGATGGAGAACTGGAACCGGTATGCACCACTAGTCCGCAAGATGGCCTCCGGGGAGAAGATCACCCCGCAGGATGAGCAGATGATGTATGATGCCGGCACAAAAGCAATGCGGGTACAGGAATACGAAACCCGCCGGAGCCAGATTGACATCACCAAAAAGAAAGGAGCCAAGCAGCTTGAGCAGCTCAATGCTGAGTACAAGGACATCTTTGACGAGGGAGTAAGTGCAGGAGGAGGGATAAACCTTACACCGGAAGAGACAGCGAAGATTGACGGGATACTCAATGCCGAGGGATACTCCCCGGAGGAGAAGAGATCCGCAGCTTTCAGCTATCTCAAAGGGCAGGGCTATGATGATGCCGCTGCGAAGGAGTTTGCAGAGTTTGTCTATTCGAACCTCAAGTAACGGCCATGATTACTGACGAAGAGAAGAAACCCAAGGTCCTTTCCACCGAAGAACTGTTAAAAAGATTTAACGCCGAGAAAGCTGGTACTCCCGGAGCGGTCAATGAAGAGCTTGACCCGTGGGGGCATAGGCTTGTGGATCCCGACTCTTTGCTTGCAGGTAAGCCTAAGATACCGAAGGCACAGAAAACTGATACAGCTGGCAGGATTAAAATGGCCGAGCCGGAGCAGGATGGATGGGTGAATGCCAACAGAGAGGAGATTGATCAGCAGTATGGATGGGTGAATGCCAACAGAGAGGAGTTTGATCAGCAGTGGGGTGATAAGAATGTATTCCAGAAGGCCGGAGCAGGATGGCGTAAAGGAGTGAAATCCCTAAAGGGTGGCATACAGAACTTCGCAGCAGAGGCTATGCTAAAGATCGGGCAGATTGGCTCTACATTGAGCGGAGGTGCATACTCAGAGGATGATATCATAGATGCCCTCTCTCCGTTGAAGGCCAAGGCTGTCACAAATATGGACGAGGCTGCAGCCATAACAGGCAAGGGAATAGTGTTTGAAGCCTCTCAATTTGCACCTCAGATGGTAGGAGCCGTTGCAGCTATGGCAGCAGCTCCAGCTACCGCAGGTACATCGGCAGCCGCAATCCCGTCTATGATTGGTATAGCTAACATTGGAGGCTTATCTGCCTCAGTTGTTGGGAATTCCTTGTATGAGATTGACAAGTATTCTATTGAGAAGGGGAAGGAGATACCCGAAGGTACAAAATGGTCCGTTGCTTTACTGGCTGGTGCCGCTGAGTACGCCGCTGAGAAGATTCGTCTCGGTAGTTATCTGCCGAAGGGCATGACAGGCAAGCTACTGACCCGCTTCCTCAAAGAACAGCCCCAGGTAGCTGATGATATTATAAAGAAATGGGCGCAGTCAAAGCCGAGTTTATTTCGCAAGGCAATGGAACTCCTCAGAACCACAGGCAAGCAGGGAGGAGAGGAGTTTTTTGAGGAGGGATTCACCCAGATCGCGCAGGATTTATCAAACTTTCTGTATCAGAATCCTGATGACCGGCTGAACTTCAAGGAGATCATGACTAATTCCTTTGCAGCGGCAAAGGGAGGCTTCCTGATGGGAGGATTCTTAGGCCCTATCAGTTATGGCTCGACTCAGGCAACAACGAAGATGAGGCGCAAGAGAGCCGGGGGTATCAACCTTGCGCAAACAGGTGATGGCAAGGTGTATGAGGTCATTGGGGGTGACGATAACAATAACATTTATGTTCAGGACAATCTCGGACGGCAGAAAACAATTACTCCGTTAGATATTGAAGATCAGGTTTATCTGAACACAAAGCAGATGAATGAGGTGCTTGATGGGTATGACAGAAGCGCCAAGCTATTCTCTGAAATGAATACTCAGGCAGAGGCCGATGCTGTTGCACAGCAGGATCCCGAGGTTATGATACGTGACCTGGGTAAGAAGTATGCCTACAACGGGTTTAATAATGAGATCCCGGAGCAGAACTTCATCAAGTACGGAGAGATGAAGGATGGCCGCAAGGTCATCATCAAGTCAACCAACTTCGCTACTGACCCTGCAAACATGCTGGTCACTATTGTGGATGCTGAGAATCCTGAGAGTAAGCCGGAGATGACCAAGGGTAACATGATCATCAACTCAATGGATGTGCCCTATGAAGAGTGGGTTGCCAATGAGATGCGGAATTACCAGGCTACCATGCAGCAGGTCAGAGGCGAGGCAGCCAAGGCCACAGCTCCCGTGCAGGAGGGCGCTACCATCCCCATAGGAGAGCAGCTATTCAATGTCACACAGGTAACAGACCAGGGCATTGTCCTTAATGAGATTGACAAGGAGGGCAATCTGACAGCAAATTCACAGACCATCACCCCCGACAAATACGGAGAGGTGTTCGGTATGCCGGCAGATCAGGCACCACAGACACAGGAGCGGAATCCATTGGCACAAGCGGCACAAGTGGCACAACCTACTACCGTCAGTCCTCAGTCGCGCAAGGTATCAGACGGGAAGAATGAATTCACCATCATTCCCCAGGAGGATGGTAACTTCCGCATGAGTGAATCCTTCGAGACACAGAAAGAGGCCGAGGGCGTTCTCAAGAAACTGCAAGACCGGTATCCCAAGCTCACCTGGGAGACAGAAGTGACTGACTCCGGGGACCTGTTTACTCCGGATACTTACTCCATTGTTGCCAAGCCGAAGCAGAAACCGGCAGCACCGGTAGCTCCGGCAGCCGAGACACCAAAGGTTGAAACACCTGTTGCAGTTCCCGATGTGAAGGCAGAAGCCGTTCAGCCTGAAGTACAGGCTCCATCTACCCCGGACGTGACTGCAGCCGAGGAGGAAGTGCAGAATGCCGGGGAGGTGGAGACGCAGCCAACCAAGGGCATACCAACCTATTCCCAAAAGAAACAGATTGTACTTGATCACTTTGGAGGCATGTATGAGGATGCGGCAGCATCAACTCCGGAACAAATATATGAGCAGGTACCGGAGGTAACACCCGAAGAGGCAAGGCAGATACATGCTGAGATCAAGGGTGAGTTTGAGGCAGAACAGGAGAAAACAAGAAATGCGCCCGATCCATTTGTCTCTATTGCCAAGGCAGAAGGACAGGTTGACCTGCGCCCGACAGAGGCAGAAAAGAAAGCGGGCAACTATAAGAAGGGGCACCTAAATCTCCTGGGCTTCGATATCTCCATCGAGAATCCCGCTGGATCCGTTCGCTCCGGAGTGAGCAAGGACGGTACCAAGTGGTCCAACCTCATGAACAACACCTACGGATACTTCCGCAGGACTGAAGGCAAGGACGGCGACCAGGTTGATGTATTCATTGGTGATAATCTTGACTCCGATGCTGTCTATGTCGTGGACCAGGTGGATCCCGAGACAGGGGTATTCGATGAGCATAAGGTCATGCTTGGCTTTAATTCAGCCGAATCAGCCCGCGAAAACTACCTTGCCAACTACGAACCTGGATGGAAGGGCCTCGGTGCTATCTCCAAGATGTCATTGGAAGGATTCAAGGAGTGGTTAGGTGATGCAAAGAGGACCCGCAAGCCTGTTGATCCGAATGTGCCGGTGAAGGAGAAGGAGGAACAGAAACCCTCCGAGGACACTCGCCCTGTAAAGAAAGTCAAAAAGAAGAAGGGATGGCCGATGAGCAAGGCCGATGAAGCCAGGCTCTCCCGGGAACCGCAGTCATTTGAGGAGGCGGTGTACCAATTCTTCCTTGGCGGTGGCAGAATCTCAATGGCGGATTATTACCGCCATTTCGGGAGAAACAACAGCGAGAGACTGAAGAATATCTGGATGTACTCATCCAAGCCCAATGCTATCAAGCTCGACTTGCTGAACGAGGTATCTATATTCCAATATCACCCCGAACTACTTACCGGCATAGGTGACGGAGCCATGGACCAGGCCAATGCCTTTGTTGATGTCATCCGTGGCATGGGAGGCAAGAGTGACATAAGACGAGAGCTTGACAGGATACAGTCACGAACAGCCGAGGCACTTGAAGGGGAGGACCTGACACCCGAAGAAAAGGAGATCACAGAGTTCACCGATGATGTTGAAAACCTGACAGATGAAACCTTGCTCGATCCGGATTTATTGGTTATCTTTGAGCTTGAGCTTAACGAGTTAGGCAAGAGCTTCGCAGACATAAAGGAGACGGCCGAGAAAGAGCCCGAGTATTTTTATGTGTTCCCGTATGGATTAAGTGACAAGCAGTTTAACGAATTAAAAGACATCCTCAATGATACAGACAGACAGAGACAAGTTAAGGAGCTGGTTGAAAAAGGTCGTGGTAATGAGATCACTGGCCAAGGGGACCAAGCCGAGCGAGGAGGCGAAACTGATGAGAGTGGAACTTCTGGAGAGGAGACTGAAGAGGGAGGGGCTGATGAAGGACGAGACGAGTCCACAGAAGTAACCCCCGAGTTCGCAGGGGATATTTTCAATGCTCCTGAGAAGAAAGAGCTGCCCAAGCTCAAATCTCCCGAAAAGATATCTGATTTTCATAAGTGGCTTACCCCAAGGTGGAAGGACAACTTTGGCACTGACTTCGATGCTGCCAAGATCCCAACCTTCAACCAAGCTAAACAGCGGTTCTATAATGAGTCTGCCATCGAGTATGAAGGGGATAAAAACGCCCAGAAGTATATCAATGGCATAAAGAATGCAGAGAAGAAGAAATATGCCAAGGCATATAATGAGTGGATACTGAATGGCAGGCCCAAGGACCAGGAGCCGGAACGTGGGGAGTTAAGCCATATGGGGGCTCAGTCCGTTTGGATGCAGCTCAATAAGTTCTATACCCCAACAGAGGGCCACGGATTAATAGCGGTTGTTACTCCCGAGAATGCTGAACAATTTAAGAAACCGGCACTTCAGGCATACTTGGATGAGCTAAGGCGGCTCGGAACATTTGAGGTAACATTCCCGGAGCAGATAGCCAAAGATATTGAGAAGTATTTTGGTGTGAAGGTTTATTTTGATGACAATGCAATTTACCTGAACAAGCCAGATGGGAAGCTAAAACCGGAGTTTGCGGGAGAGGTGCTGGAACAGTCCAAGGGAGGGGAGTATAAGTACAAGATGATTGCCCGTCCCTTTGACAAAGGGGCCTTCCCGGAGGATGGCTTTATCCGGAGCGAAAACGATCCTAATGGCGGATTCCAGATACTTACCTATGACCGGCAGATGCCTGTCAAAGAGTGGAATAAGTGGGACCTTGTACCTCTGACAGATATTGAGGACATAAAGGATAAGGAGTTTATTGACAAGGACGGAGACTACAGCAAGATCACCCTAAAATGGTGGGGGAACAACCGGGGAGCCGATGTTTCTATGTACGATGCTGATGGGAACTTGGTTGAGGAACCCTTCGGCACAAGCGTGAAAGACATCTTCACGAATATTGAAGAGGGGTACTGGATTGAGAAACCGGCACAAGAGGCTGCCCCTGGGAAAACTCCTGTCAAGGAGATATGGCAGATGACCAAACAGGACTTTGCCTATTCACCCCTGCGGTATGACGGTATGCCTACAACCGATGGCTCCGGAGTATTCAGGGCAGAGGAGAATCCCGATGGCACCTGGAACGCATGGGTAGAATCCCCTGATGGCAAGAAAGATTATTGGTCCCGTAATGCTTCAGCAGGAGAAGCATGGGACGGAGGCAAGAGAAAGACTGCCTACATGAACCAGGAGGCAGATGCTAAGTCTATGGACCGTCATAAGGAGGCCGTTACACAAGCTCTGAATGAAGGCAAGCCAGTCCCGGAGGAAGTCTTGAGGAACTACATAGGACTGAAGGACTACCTTGAAAAACAGAAGAAAAAAGAGGCGGCTAAGCCCAAGGAGAAGGAGAGTCCGATACCAGCCAACTACCGGGAGCAGATTGATAACCTGAAGGCTATTGCCCTCAAGGAGTCCACAGGTCTGGACACTAACCGCAGGATCGCAGAGATTAATGCTCTTGAGACACCAACCAAGGCACAGATTAAGGAGCGCAATCAGTTAAGGGTAATCCTTGAAAATACGAGGGAAGATATTGCCAAGCGCAATGACAAGGTTGACTATAATATTATTCCCGAGAATAAGGTCCGGGAGATCCGCAAGCTGATTGACGAAACGAGGGCACTGGATGAGGCCATCGGCCAGCGCATCCTTCGCTTGCAGGACGAACGTGATGCCAAGGAGAAATCATTGCAGAAACGCGCCGGCTTGTTTGGTGATCGCAAAGAAGAGGAAGAGAGAAAGAGCGGTATGCAACCAATGTTTGCCGGCGAGATATTTGAAGCATCGTCTGATAATCTGCAGGCTGCACTCAAACCGTTCAATGATGCCATCAAGAAGGCTGAGGATGAGCGGAAGCGCAACGCACAGCTCCTTGACGAGAAGATTGCCCTGGTACTCTCCGGGGCACAGATGGAGATTGACATGGAGCCTCCGGCAGAGCCAGCGACCACCAAACCGATAGACAAAGAATCACTTCCAAAGCATGAGGACTTTGGAGAGAAGATCGGAGGGGCCAGAAAGGATATGGGTATCACCCGGACGGCCCGCGACACAGACGCTCTCCCTGCATGGAGGCGAAAGTATTTCTATGCCGATCCTTCCGGAGTGATGAACCTCGGAGATCCGACTATTGACACAACCAAGCCATTTCTGGTTAAATGGTCCAAGGAGGTAAGCTCATGGACCGGAAAGCGAAACGTTGACTATCCGGTAACAACCATTGATACCAGAGAGACGAAAATATTCAACTCCGAAGCAGAGGCCGAGGCATACATCCCTATTTATGAGGTATGGAAGCAGGGCTTCAGGATCCGCAAGAAGGATGGCAATTATGTAATCACCAAGACCTCATCTACCGGCAAGGTTGTCGAATACGCCACATTCCCTACCGAAGAAGAGGCAACCACCTATCTGTATTCCACCGAGGGGGCTACATCGCTTCTCAATCACAAGAGAGAGGACTTTAGTATCCCGGCGCTTGACAAGGTAGAGAGAACCGGCAAGGATTGGAGACAAGGCAAAGATATTTCTACCAATGAGTTCATGGAAGCCTTTGGATTCAGAGGCGGAGAGTTCGGTAATTGGGTGAAACCCGAAGAAAGAAGGGTGATGCTCAATGCAGCCTATGATTCATTCATGGACCTGGCAGAGATGCTGAAAGTCCCTCCGAGGGCGATGTCTCTCAGCGGGGAGCTTTCAATAGCGTTCGGAGCCAGGGGCACCAAGGGATATGCGGCACACTTTGAACCGGGCAGGGCTGTCATCAATATGACACGAATGAATGGAGCCGGCAGTCTCGCTCATGAATGGGCTCATGCGCTTGATAACTACTTTGGACTACAGGCAGCCAAGAAGGACTATACCCGCAACGAAAAGGGAGAAGTCGCCGCTGGTTATGTGATGAGAACTAAGGCAGACCTGTTATCCAAGAGGGGCATGAGAAAAGAGCTTTCAGAGCTGTTTGATGCCATCGTGAATGCCACCCAGGAGAAGTCTGTCACCCGTGTAATGAGGATTGAGGAGAAGCAGAAGGCATATGACGGCCAGATTAAGAGATTGAAAGATGAGGCCGAGGCCCTTATCCGGAAGTTCGAGAACGGCGTAAGGAGATATAAGTACAACCGCAAGGCAAAGAAGCACGAGGAGGTCATCGTTAAGGCCACTCCGGAGCAAATCAAGAAGGCGCAGGCCATCATTGATAATATCGTAGAGGGAAAGGGAACGAGGCCGAAATGGGCTATTATCCCGGGCAGCAAGGGCCATATGGAGTATTCGTACATCAGCCCGGAAACTATGGCCCTCGAAGCGGTATATAAGGAAGTGTTTGGGAAATCAGGACTCAAACGAGACGGCAATGGCTTCTATAACCTGGGCTACTTTGCTGATAAGGCTTATGCCGCAAGAGAGATACTTGATAAGGCGCTGGCTGGTGAGTCTGAAACTCTCTCAGTGCCCACTGAATTCCTCAAAGTCAGCAAGAAATTTGACCGGTCCCGCTCAAATCCGTATTGGTCAACAAAGGTTGAGATGTTCGCAAGGGCATTTGAATATTTCATCGAGACAAAACTCGAAGATCAGAAGGCCCGGTCTGATTACCTACAGTATGACAAGGCCCCGGTATATGATGCGGTTTATGGGATGAACCCGTATCCTGCCGGAGAGGAAAGAACGGCCCTGAATGAGCTGTTTCAGAAGTTTTTTGATGAGGTCAAGACCAAGGAAGAAGGAGGCCGGACCACAATGTTCCGCACCGGAAACATCAAGAAACACCAACTCGATATCATCAAGGCAACTAATCCAATGCTCGATGATTATCATACTGGCATCAGGTCTATAACAGATATCAAGACTGCACAAGAAGCATTTAATGAATTGATCGAGACGGGAGAGGAGGCCGCTCCGGACTTCACTGCGGCAGATATGCAGCGAGCTCTTCAAACAGGCAGAATCACGGTCTATTCATCTTATCCGATAAAGAATGGTGTATTTGTCACACCAAGCCGGATGCAGGCAAAGTCATACGCCGGGGATGGGACAGTGTACTCAGAGATAGTAGATATCAGCGATGTTGCATGGATTGACTACATCGAGGGACAGTATGCAAAAATATCAGACGAAAGTAATGCCTTCCGCACCTCCAACCGGGGCACATTTGATCCTAAGAACGACAACATCCTATTCCGCGTCATTGGCGAAAGAGGGGCAGGTGCGATTGAGGGATTGCTTGATAATCTGAGTGTAGCCCGAAAGATGGAAGAGGCCGGACGCTCGGCCAAAGAAGTATTCCTTGCTACCGGTTGGCAGAGGGGAGTAGATAATCTCTGGAGATATGAGACCAGGGACATTGAGTTAAAGAAAGGAGTGGATTTCATCAGTAAATTAAAGCCACAGAATGAGGCATTTACTGAAGAGGTCCCATTAACAGATATTATCGAGGATGAAGAATTATTTAATTCATATCCCGAATTAAAAGATGTCAAACTAACATTCTACAACTATGGAAGTCACCCAGAACTCGAAAGAACAGGAGGTTTTGCGAATCCTTCGGAAAAGACTATCGGCATTGGAACAGAAAATTTGGCGGCAACGAACAAAGGTAGATCCCTCTTCCCCGGTCGCTTTGTATCGGATGGAACACGCGGAGTATTCCGCCCCGGATTGGAATATCGTCATTTATATGTTTATGATCGAGATAGTTTCAGATCCGTCTTATCACATGAGATTCAGCACCATATCCAAAGAGTTGAGGGTTTTGCGGAAGGAGCTACAGCAGTGGGCGCTAAACGAGCAGGCAGCCCAACTATTCTCTATGAAGCAGCGGCAGGGGAAGTGGAGGCGAGAAATGTTCAGCGAAGACTCGAGCTTACCCCTGATGAGAGAAGAGAGCGTATGCTTATCGAGACAGAAGATGTCGAAAGGGGCCAGCAGGAAATAATACGCAAGGAATATGATATTCAAGAAAACAGAGCGATAGTTCCCAAGACCCCGCAGCCTACCGGATTGGACGCCCTTAACCGGATCCTCGGCCTGGACGAAGAGGATGACCAGAGATATGAAGTAAAGAAGCAGGTAGAGGACCTGAGTAAGCAGCTCAGAACTCCGGTGAAGGTTATAGGTAACAGAGGAGAGCTACCAGCCAACGTACAGGAGGAGGCTAAGAAACAAGGGGTTTGGGAGAACGAAACATTGTATGGAGCATGGGATCCAAAGACCGGCACCATGTTTATCCTCCTCGATGACTTGATGAAGCTGGGTCCGCAGAGAGCTGCCAAAGAAGGGGTAAAGACCGTACTCCATGAGGCTGTTGCGCACAAAGGACTGCCGATATTACTTGGTGACAAAGGATATGCTGACCTGGTTGAAGAGATCTATGACAGCATCCCGGATGATGACCTCACCCTCATAAGGTATCAGTACGATTGGACCGAGGACCGCGAGCTTATTGCAAAGGAATACCTTGCCATGATGGCGGAGGACAATGTGAACCCGTCCCTATTCAAGCGCATTGTAGCCAAGATACGTGAGTGGCTGCGTAAGTATTTCAACCTGAGTTATACAGAAAATGATGTGTATTCTCTTCTCCGGGCCAGCCGCAAGAACCTTGAGGACACACCCGAAGAGGAGAGAGGATTCTACCGCAGCAGGCCCAAAGCGGATAACTTTGATTTTGCCGGTGAATATGTGCAGGCACAGGGTACATACTTCCGCTCCCGCAAGGCTGCCGTATCCAAGCGCAACACTACTCTCGGGAAGGCTGCCGAGGCATACATGGAGAAGGCCGCCGTCCGCACCGGGAAGGAAACCCTTGAAGGTATCCGTGAGTACATCCAGGATCTCTCTCTGCCTATCCGTAGGTTCGAGGAAGAGCTTCTCAGGCGCGGAGGTAAGCAGGATAACACCAGCAAGCCCTACCGCGACATGAGCCTGTCATTCGGACGGCAGGAGAAGTTGTACAATGACTACTTCGAGGGTAAGATGAAACCTATCCTGCAGGCCGTAGCAGATATCAAACGTGCCGGCATGAGGGGAGAGGACATACTTCCGTACATCATTGCCAAGCATGCCATAGAACGCAACCAGGCATTCCGCAGCCGTGAGCTGAAAGAGTGGGTAGAGGGACATAAGGAGAACGTGCCCCAGGATGAGGTCAACGCCAAAATGGAGGAGCTGAAGGATAAGGATTACTCAGGCGTGATGGGATTCGATACCGAGGGTAAGTACACCAACCCGGATGAGCTGGCAAGGGATATTGTCAGTGAGTTTGAGGGACAGGTTGATCCGAAGTTCATTGACAACCTGTGGAAGAAGGTTAGTGCAGCCACCTCCGAGATACTTGATACCTGGGAGAGGGGCAATCAGATTTCTCCCGACCAGAAGCAGGAATACCTCTCGCAGTTCCGTTACTTCGTTCCCCTGAGAGGATGGAGAGAGGGAGCAGCCAAGGAGCTTGTCTATACTAAGGGTGACGGATTCTCCCGGTCATTGCAGTATGCCAAGGGCCGTAAGTCACTTGCCGATAACCCGCTGGCATATCTTCTCAATGTGCAGTTCCAGGCTATTGCTGAACAGGTAGATAATGAGGTCAAAACCTCGATGGTCAACCTGATAATAAAGAATCTCAGCAATAACGAGATGCACGAAATGGCTACCATCAAGAAGCTGTACTACGTGAAGATCACTCTTCCGGACGGCACTGTTGAATGGGAGCCTACTACCATAAGACCTTCGCAGGAGATGTTTGATAATGGCGATGCCAGGACAAAGATATACTCCGAGCACGAGAGACTGCGCAAACCCCGTCAGGCCCGGGAGCATGAGGTTTATGTTCGCAAGCCCGGCGGTGATATGGTGATGGTGTTCAATGGCAAGCACCTCTCTACCGCCCAGGCGATGAACAAACAGAACTATATGTACCGGACCATCTTCGGTAACATATACGATGCCCGGGACCTCAATAAGGTCATGGCCCTGATGGGACACATGAATAACATGCTGAAGGCTCTTTACACCTCATGGAATATTGTGTTCCCGTTCACCAACTTCATGCGTGACTTCCAGGAGGCAAGCATCACACAGCAGATCAAATCCAAGTCCGGAGGCAAGGTCATTAAGAATTACCGCGCTGCCTTCCCGGCTATCATACGAAGGATACAAGGCAAGCAGGACCTCAAAAACCCGATGGACCAGCAGCTTGAGGACTTCTATAACCTCGGAGGTGCTACCGGTTACACTCACATGAAGAGCCCGGAGGAGATAGAGAAGGACATCAACAAGGAGGTGGCCCGTATGGTCCGCAAGGGAACCATCGCAGGAGGCATAGGTGATGCCGGTCATGCACTACTCGGTGCTGTTGAGCGCTGGAACAAAATCTTCGAGGATGCAACCCGGTTCTCCGTGTACCTGTCGTCACTTGCCATTGGTAACACCAAGGAAGATGCTGCCATAGATGCCAAGGAAGCCTCTGTGAACTTCAACCGCAAGGGAAAGGGGAGCAAGGCATGGGACTCATGGTTCGCCTTCTGGAACGTGGCCCTTCAGTCAATGCAGAAGAACTTTAAGCTGGCAAAGGATCATACAGGAAGGTTCTCGGCAATAGCATCATCATTCGTGATGTTGGGATTCCTTGAAGCAATGATGAACGCCCTGACCGATGACGATGACGATCCGGACAGCTCATACTATAACCTCAACTCCTACATGAGGCAGAACTACCTTGTGATACCCCTGCCGCAGATAGGAGACCTTCGCAAGAAAGGAAACAAGTACCTGAGTATCCCTCTGCCGCAGTTCTGGAGAGGATTCAAGTCAATGGGCTCAATAGGTTTTGATGTGGCCACAGGAAGGATGAAGGCAGGGGAGGCCGTGACCACAGCCCTCGGTAACTTCGCAGGAGGATTACTGCCGGTTGATATAGGTGGATTCTATAAGTCAGGGGAATTCTCCGTTGCACCGCTCGTTCCTACCATCACCAAACCGGTGGTAGAGCTGATAGAGAACCGCAACTACATGGGGTACACTATCAAGAAGGAGCCGTTCACCAAGGAGCAAAAGAAGTACCTTGCCAATGCCGGCCTGGGGAAAGATAATGTGAACCCGGCAGCCAAGTTCTTTACCGATATGCTGTTCCGCTGGAGCGGTGGTGACAGCAGGTACAAGTATTACACTGATAAGCAAGGCCGCACCCGGAAGGTGATCCTCGATGTTAACCCGTCAACCATTGAATACCTGTTTAAAGGTTACACGGGGGGAACTGGTGGTGTGGTTTCCGATCTGATCACCACGGTCAGCCAGACGCTTGACCCGGATGAGGAGGTTGACTTCAAAAATGTGCCCTTCGTAAATAAATTTTTACGCCAAACACCTCCGGCAAAATGGAATATCATATCCGAATACTATGATTTGAAAGAGGCCAATGACCGCGATATTACCCTGATGAAGGAGTACGAAAAGCAGGGGAGGGAAACCGGAAACACCTCACAGTATGAGCGCATGGCCGAGGATGAATACCGGATAGAGCGCAAGATGATCTTCGACAGCTATGAGGATCAGATAAGCGACCTGACTAAGGGAGTCACCAAGGATGACACAGAGACATCCAGCCTGGTCATTGAACTGATGGATATGTGTGTTGGAGAGGTCAAGGAGCTTGAAGCAAGATATAAGAGAAAATACTAAACCATGAGAAAGAATATAACAGCCGAAGAACTGAAGAAGCGGCCCAACAGCAAGATAGGCATGCGAAAGCAGAAGATTGTACCTCTGCCCGTTGCCTCCCTCGATAGCGACACCAAGGAGAACATCGAACTCCTCGAAGAGTGCCGCCGGTGGTGGGAGAGCATGCGTGACCTTCGCACCCGCGCCAGACGCAACCGTAACTATTACCGCGGGAACCAATGGTCAGATGAGATGCAAGACCCGACTACAGGCCGGTGGATAACTGAGGAGACGCACCTCATGAACCAGGGTAAGGTGCCGCTGAAGCAGAACCGCATCCGCAACCTGGTTGCAAACCTTATCGGGCAGTTCCGCAGTAACCCCACCAAGGCTGTTGTTATCGCCCGTGGCCGTGAGGAAGCCTCCCTGGGAGAGATGCTTACCAACACCCTGCAATGTGCCCTCGAACTTAATGAGGTGAAAGAGCTTGATGCAAGGGAGCTGGAAGTGTTTCTTATGTCAGGGGTAGCCTGTCAGAAGATTGGCTATGACTTCTGGAAGGAGCGCAACCTTGAGGACCTGACCGTGGAGAATACCAATATAAACCGGTTGTTCCTCAATACAGATGTGTCAGATATCCGGCTGAAGGACCTCAGACTGATAGGGGAGATCATTGATACCACCGTTGACAATCTGGTGAGTGCCTTCGCCAAGAACACTGCGCAGGAACAGAGGATCCGGGAGCTGTATGCCAATATGACGGCGAAGGAATTCTTCTCGGACTACGGATTCGATTCCCGAAGGACTGATCACCTTGACTTCTACATCCCCAGGGATACCAATAAGGCAAGGATATTCGAGGTATGGCAGCTCAAGAGCGAATGGAGGACCTATGTACATGACCCGGCAGACGGATCATATACAATCACCAAGGCATCACTGAAGGAGATAGCCGCTGAGAACGATGCAAGGCTTGAGATGGGCCTACAGAACGGAATAGACAGGGACGATGTACCTCTATTGGAGGCCGAAGCCAAGCTCGAACAGTTCTGGTATGTCAAATACCTCACTCCCTCGGGCCATTGCCTGTACGAAAGAGAATCCCCCTACAAACACGAAGAGCACCCGTATGCACTTGTGCTGTTTCCGCTTCTCGATGGTGAGGTGTGGGGCTTCGTTGAGGACATGATTGACCAGCAGAGGTATATTAACCGCATGATCATCATGCTGGACTTCATCATTGGAGCTTCAGCCAAGGGGGTGCTTCTGGTGCCTGAAGATTGTATCCCGGAGGGGATGACCCCGGAGGAGTTTGCAGATGAATACCGAAGGTTTAACGGGGTAATAGTTTACAAACCGAGAGCAGACGGGCAGATACCCAAGCAGATCAGCGCCAACTCTACCAATGTAGGCATCATGGAGATGCTTAACCTGCAGATGAGCCTATTGGAGAAGAACTCCGGTATCAATGAATCCATACAGGGACAGAGGGCCCCGTCAGGAACGCCGGCAGCACTATACGCACAGGAAGCACAGAACGCTACCCTGAACGTGGCTGACCAGCTGCAGAGCTTCCAGAGCATGATCCTGCGCAGGAATCGCAAGGCCCTGAAGGTAATCACTCAGTTCTATAAGGATAAGAGGTACCTGGCTATCAACGGACGGGCAGCAACACAGGAAGAGAAGATCTACGATCCGAATCTCGTTCAGGACCTTGATTGGGATATGACTATTGCACAGGGTATGGATACTCCGGTGTATCGTCAGATGGTTGACGACATGCTCTTCCAGCTTCTCAAGGGTAATCTCATTGACCTCGAAATGTATCTCGAACACACAAGCATGCCGTTTGCTGATAAGTTGCTTGCCACGGTCCGCACCCGTATGGAATCCCTCGGAGCGGGAGGAGTACCCGGGCAGGTACCTCCTGAGATGGCTGCACAGGTCGGAGGAGCAGACCCGAGAGCTATGGCAATGCTACAACAGGCAGTAGGAATGAAAGGCAGCAAAAGACCGGCTGCATAATGATATACCCGGCGGGGTTGTTTTAGGTTAATTTTCAAGGGTTGCCCCCTCTCAGAATACGGGAGGGGGTTTTTACATGCCTCCAAAGGTGAGTGCTCCGGCAATAGCCGCAGCCACTCACCAAATCCCTCTCAATCAGCCCTTGCATCTTGGATCTCTTTAGTTTACCAGGGATATCCGGAGGCATGGCCTGACCTATGGAGTTTTCATATCCATCCATCCAACAGCACCCTATTTTACCATCCTTCCTCCGTTGAAACAAGAACTCAAGTATCGGCTTGGTCGGGATGTGCTTGCACTGAAGTGTTTTATTCATTCCCATGTTATTGCACCAGATATTGTAAAGTTAATAATTCTCCATGATGTTCAATCTCGCCTATCTCCACCTCCGGGAACCGCTCGAAGAACGGACTGAGCAGGGGAAACTTGTCAGCGATCTGATAGAAGTATTCGGGATCCAGCCGCCAGGCGATGTAAAGGACCTCCGGCATACGTGGCAGGAATTGTGCAAGCGCAGGATTATTATCGTAATCCTCATGACATTCACGATGGGCCAACATACAGTTTAACCTGACCGTCTGCAACTTATCGCTGTAGCTGCGCCTGACAATGTGAGCCAGGTCTGCATCATCCCTGATTGCATGGCCGCATAGCCCGCACAATGGGTAATATTGAAGGTACCAGTGTTTAATCTTATTCAGCTGGGCCTCGGTGGTCATCTCGCTTGTTTTTAAAGCATTTCCGTGCATCTCTCTCCACACCCTTCAGGAACCTGCCTAACCTGATCGCACCGTCACCGATGGCAACCAGGTAGGCAAGTATCACTATGAGGGCGAAGAGGGTCATTCGAAGATTACTTTGTACCAATCAAGTTTGTCGAAGGAATTAACCTGCATATCCATTTCCTCCGCCCAATAAGCATATTCCAGGTCATTAAGAATTACACAATATCTTTTTATGATCTCTGGCTTAAAATCATCACCGGGATAAAGTCGGTATGCTATATCCCCCGGCTTCAGGTCGGACCGCTTGCAGGGGATGAGGTAAAGTTTGTCGTTGGGGATACGTTTTTCGATTTCCGTGCGAATATAGCAGGCACAAGGCAACTCCTCCATAACGGTGAGCAAGAGCTTCCCATTCGGAGACGCGATCCCTAACCAGCGATGTGATCTGTAGAACTTGATATTCTCCGGCACCGGGATGCGGTCAGGATACGGACTCTTCTCCTCCTCCGTCATGATGACCCAATCACAGGCAAGCAGGTCCTCTTCGGACATGGTGTAAGGAGCTTTAGTGAGACCTGCAAACTTTGCCATGAATCGGTTTTCGATACCTCTCTCCAGCCATGCCCACAATATTTTCCCCGTCCATTTCTCCCGGAACACTTTGCCTCCCATCTTCAGGGCTTCAAGGGCCTGACCGAAACACACAGTTTTTGCCTTTATGGCTTTGTCATCCAGGAGGGATGCCTTGGACAGCATTGATTCAACGGTTCGGGGCGTAGATCCGTCAGCGCTTTTAAGGGCATAAGCCCAGAAGCCATTACTATCCTGTTCTATCTGTTGAACATAATAGACTTTTGATCCATAGCCGATCTTTACGGCATCGTCAATTTCAAACTTCGGTTTGCTCATCGTTTTCGGTTTTAATTGGTTGTTCAGGTTTGTCAGTCACCTTGCTCTTTTTGATTATCCCGGCCTCCCGGGCCTTCTGTGTTGTCACTGGCTCTCCCGATACGACAAAGCCGGTGAAGGGGCGTTCATTCTCAGTCATTGCGTCAGTGCTGCTATAATGATTATTACTACTATTGCTATCCCACAGTATGCGAAGATCCTCTGGGGCTCGAAATGTTTGTCAATGTTGTTCATATCACGGTCAGTTTATAAGGTCTTGTCTTTATCCGAATACATTAAATTTCTTGATTATCGCCTTGCGCAGAGGGGTGCAGTATGTCGAAATGAAATACAGCACTGCTTTCCAGTTGAGTGTCCCCCGTGCGAAAAAGAACCTTGCCATTGTAATGTCTCCCATGACATAATGATACCTGGCATAGGAAGCAAACCACCTTTTCATCGTCCGGATGTCACCATCTGCCTGAAGTAGTCCGAGATAAAAGTCCCTACGGCGATAGTCGGGATCAAGGGATAGATTTTGTCCGTCAACATAGCGATACACGCATGGGGCTATCTCATGGCATTGACGGCTCTCTGTCACTTTAAGAAGCCAATCATGGTCAAGCTGACCAAACATCTCCTCAAATAGAGGCACACCCTCATTTCTCATAAGGATACTACTCATGTACGGCCAGTTCTTTGACTTATTCCTTGACAGTAATACTTGGTGAATAGACAAACTCTGCTCCATTTTCTATCTGTTTGATTTGTTCTTTAAGTTTCCACGGCAACCATTGGTCATCATGGTCAAGGAATGCGATCAGGCTTCCAGTGGCATGCTGTATGCCGAGATTGCGCCCGTAGTTTGGTCCTCCTCTTCCGTTTCTTACTCTCAATAGCCGGCATCCATATTTGTCTGCCACCTCAAGCAACCACGTTAAGTCCCTGGAATGATCGTCACATAGCAGTATCTCGATGTCACAGTCTGCCGTCTGGTTGCGTACCGACTGCAATGCCCTCTCAAGGGTTCTCTCGCTGTTGTGTGTTGGTATGATTACAGATACTTTCATCTCAATTCTGTGAATTTGTTACATCTACCGCCCTCACTCCCCTCAGTTCGGTTGCTTCCTCTTCTGGTGTCAGCAGGGACCAATGCTTTATGAATGTGTTGCCCTCAAAATGGTCAACAAACGGTTCACACGGGCAGTCCTTACTGTCATCATGTAGCTTTACTTCGCCAAGGGGAATGATGTGGTAGATCATTTCTTATCCTCCTTTGGATACGGCATAATGATAAAGTTGAAGAGCATCGGAGTCCCGTCATCAGCCATGATGATTGTTGACTTGAATTTTGGGTCAATGACGGGCTTCTTCTTTGCCTTCTTGATATTCTTCCTCCAATACCGCTCAATCAGCCGCGATATTCTCTCATATGATCCGGTTCCTAATAGCATGGTCATAGTTCAGTCTCAAATGCTAACTCCGATTTGAATTCCTCATTCGGCATAGGAATGGTAACATGCAGTTCTATCTCTGCATCGGCCCGTACCCTCATGACATACTCCATGAACTCCTTGGAGAACATGGCTGTGGATGAGTCCACCTTCGATACCAGCTTCCACTTGCCGGTTTTCTTGCTGTACTTGAAGTCATGCCGGAAGTTGTACCTCCGCTTGCATTCGTCATGTACTTCCTCCTGGGTATGGCCGGTGAAGTCACTAATCATTTTTAGTACGACTCCCCAATAATATGCGTTAAAGTCAATGGAGCGGATAGGGTACAGGTCTTGCAGTGCGATCCGGAACGGGAGCCGCCTTTCCTTTATCGCCTCGATCAGCCTCTCACGCTGACGGTTGTTCCGGATCACTGCAAAGTCCATTGGTTACTCTCCCTGTCCTGGTCCTGCACCTTCTCCTTGATGCGCTTGTTGTACCATTCTGCGAGGGTCATTCCAGAGTTGTACCAATCATGAATCTTTCTCCTAGATGTATGGCAGACATACATGTATTTGTCATCTCTCTGGATGCAACTAACCTCTCCTGGCTGAATATCCAGATACTTGGCGACTGTGATATTCATTAGCCCTGCATTGTCTCTTTCAAGAAGTACCTTTGATGCGCACCTCTGCAGAATAGCGTCACTTACCTTAATTTCATTTTTCATTGTTTGGCCTCCTTATTTTTGTTTGCCTTTTTCTTGCTCTCCTGTATGCGGTCAAAGTCGCGCTGAGTATTCTTGTTACTTGTCACTATCGCAATAGAGGCATTCACCCTCTGCAGGTAGTTCATCCTCGGCAGTATCTTCGCCCTGGTGAGCTTCCCGATTATCGTGGAATCCATCTCGTTTATGCCTCCCCACTTGTCACGAAGGATATAATAGGTCCGTCCGTCTTTCGCATTCTTTATCCGGGCTCTCTCCAATGCCGCATCAATCATCCGCTGGTCACGGATAACATCGCGCCTGGCTCTGCGCTGCTTGAAGCGTTCAACCCATGTAATCTTCTGATAGGTGGTCCATTCCTTCCAATCGGCCTTTACTCTTGTGATAAAATCTTGTAGGTAGTTCATATCTATCTGTTTGCGAATTGCTTCTTGTTAATCTCTATCTCTTCGGGGTCCTCAGTGTATATCACCAGCTTGCCGTTGATACCATTGCCGGAACGGACCGTCCCTTCAGCCCACAGCTCATTGAGTGCATTGGTTGTCTCAGGACCAAACTCATGCACTATCTCTGCCAGGTACACATTCGGCCAGCGGGTCTCGCTGTATTTCTTTGCCAGGTATGCTTTGATCTGTTCTTTGAGTGTCATCAGAATAGTTTTTGCTGTGTATCAATCACAATCTTTTCTTCCTCCCATGCTGCTATTCTTGCCTCGGCTATCTTGCAGTATTCCTCTTCCCGTTCTATCCCGATAAAGGAATAGCCCTCAACTTTTGCAGCTATCCCCGTTGTGCCACTCCCCATAAAGGGGTCTAATACCGTTCCACCCTTCGGTGTGACCATGCGGCAGAGGTAACGCATCAGAGCCATGGGCTTAACCGTGGGGTGTGTATTACGCATAATCTGATCTTGGAATCCCCCCTCGAAGTTCTTCTCCCCCGTGCCGTTAGCACCTCTCATCTGCGTCTGCTTAACCCGCAATGCGAACTCATCTAGCCCACGCTCCCTCTCACTCTTTGATGCCTTGGCACAATAGAAGAAGCGGGCAACAGAACCGCTATCGTTATAGAATGAGGATCCGTCATCACCCTTTTCGGCGAAATCACCATAGATACCCTTGCTCTTGCCGTTCATGCCACGGGAAACGGGTGCGGCTGCTCCTCCGTTTGGAAATTCCCGCAATACCACCTCGCTGCCATCGTGTATGACATTAGCGGGAAAGCGGCCCTGCGGGGGAGTTGTGCCTGACTTCTGCCAGCCTTTCCCATAAACTGAATTACAGTTACTTTTATCGGGGTTGCCGACCCTTGTTTCATTAGTAGCAACCCTGCACCCATCAATATTAATTCCACCCGTACCCCATTTAAGTACATTCTCGGCAACAGTCTTTTCACTTAAAGGTTTTCTTGCTACTACTATTGGCTCATTGGCAGGTTTTAGGGCGGTTCCCCAACCTGAGTATTGTTTTGCTTCTTCTGTAGAGGGAGCAGTAATATCAGGATGAGGATTATTTTCTAATGATTCTCCAAATGATGAAAAATTCTTGCCTCCTCCATGTCTTTTTGATTTTCCAACCACTTCTCGCTCTGCCCCAAACTTTTTATCTATCGCTTTGCTTATATCCATTGACTTTGGAAAACCAGAATTGCCAGTAATAAAGATGTGTCCATTCCTTCTAGCTACAAATGCCCCTGTTGGTACTTGGACGCACCATACATTGCCGTGATATTCTATCGGGGTAATAGTTGCCAAAGTGGTTCTGGTTTTCCTGTTGCTTCGTACTTTTTGTGCTGTTGATTGTTCGCAAAAAGCATTAAATTGCTCGGTTCGTTGTTGGCTGGGTTGTGGTCGATATGGTGTACCACCTCCGACCTCTTTAAGCATCTTCCCAGTATTTGCGCAACTATTAAACGGTGTTCCATTACATAACCGTCTTTTCTTGACATTTCCGTATATTCTTCTGGACAGCGAACATACTTTACACCAACATAATTTCCGTGTGTTTTGAAATAAGTTACGCCACCCTTCCATGCAGGGTTGTTCTGTCCCGACATTTTTTTCTTGGCCGACTTCTCGGATTCTTCCGTCCAATTTTCCCTGCCTTTGTGTGCGTGTTGCTTCCATTCCTGCCCTCTCAGCATTCCGTTGCATTGACGACTGCAAGTAGGTGTTTCCACTCTTTTCATCCATGCCTTGGCTCTCCACGCCTGTTTCCCGCATACCGCACAAGTTATCAGTACTTTGCCTTCGCATAACTCTGGCGGGGTTTTCCCTGTGTTCTTCTTGCCTACACTCTTGTTGGCGCACTCTTTTGAGCAAGTCTTGTTTCTTAATGCTTGTTCCTTCGTATATGTTGGGAATGGATTCTGGCAAATCGTGCAAACTTTCCAGAACGGGTACACTCTCTTGCTGTTCCAGTGTTTCGGCGTAGGCAAATACTTTTCTTCCGCCTCGTTCAACAATACAACGATGGTTTCGGGAGACGATTTGGTCTGTATAATCCGATTGTATTCGGTAAGCGGTATGTTTGTTTTCATAGATAAAGCTCCTTTCAGGTTTACAAAACTCGAATGTATCTTTATCTATATTATAACACAATACGGGATGTAATTCAATTGCTTTATGGTAATGCTCCCACCCATTTATAGTTAGTATTTCTGTATCTTCTGACAAACACCCATAAATCCACTGAATCATATCTCGCACTTGGAATCCTGCATCTTCAATAGCACAAGCCATTCTGTGATAAGTTCGAGTGCCACCGAATGAAAGCAAGTGACCTCCCGGCTTTAACACCCGATATGCTTCCTTCCAAACATCTATGCCAGGCACATCATAATCCCAATGCTTACCCATGAAGCTAAGTCCGTAGGGCGGGTCCGTGACAATGCTATCAATAGAATTATCAGGCAATTGCTTCATGGCTGTGATGCAATCACTGTTGAATAGCTTTATATGGTCCTTCGCAAATTCCACAGCTATATCGTTGCTTCTGTTATTCTTCCCGGTCTGCGCTTGACGGTCGGCAGGATGATCCTCGGGGGAGGCAGGTGTTTCAGGCAGGCCCACAGACCTATTGCAGTAGCCATCACCATATCATCATGACAGCCATCAACTGCACCATACCGGCCATTAGGCTTGATCTCATAAGTGTCCAGCTCGGAGAACACCCGGTCATCGCGCTCATAGTACAGCTCGTCACGGAGGGCAGCATTCAGGAAGTCAATGATCATCGGTTTGCTGACCGGATTGGTATGGAATCCGTACTTGACGGGGATCCCCTGCCGGATCTTCTCGGGGTCAGTACGCGCGAAGATGTTGGGATAGTATTTCACTATCTCATCAAGGATAGTGAGGAAGTGATCACCCTCTGCCTCCATACTGGTCTTGTCATAGGAGTTGGATTCAGGGATGAACAGGGCGTTGTTGTAGAACTTGGCCAGCTGCACAGCTTTCCAGGCACCAAGGTCCTGGTCAATATGGCCTTTAAATGTTGCAACCGTTTCAGGCACCCCTCCGTCCATGATCCCGTACCGGTCAAATACCCTCATAACAGTATAGTCAGCCTCCGGGCTCCGGCCTCCGATATCCATTGACACCACATACCGGTTGGATACCTGTTCCTCCTTATCAGGGTACATCCATATAAACAGGTTGCCGCGGTCAGCCTGGATAAGCTCTATATCTTCGAGGGCAGTCTTGTCACGGATGGTCTTGCCGCGGATATCTCCCACAAACTCCGGATCCATCTTGTGCTTACGGGCCTGGTTGACGTATGCCGGGGAGAATACCCTTGCTCCGGTGGCCTGAAAGCTCTCTTCCCAGGTGCTCGGAAATTCACTCTTCATGCGCCACTCATCGTAGTTCTCACCATTCTTGAAGTCGAAATACCACTTAATGCCTTCAAGGGTAGCACCGAGGGACCAGAGATATGAGGCATAGGGTTCTGCGTCCATCCACTTGACAAATGCAGACAGGTCAGCCTCTGGGATATCTTTCTGATACAGCTCGATCTCGAACCATGCCACAAACACAGGAGCATATGCGCTCTTACCATCCATGGCAGACAGCCACTCCCTGTGGAAGAAGTTGCCTACACCTTTAGCGGTGGATTCGAGGGCAATGAGGGAGAATGGCACCTGTGCTACCCCGGCACGGACACTCTGAGCAAGGTCCTCTGCACTGCGAAGTTCTGTTGTCCGCCAGAAGCTCACCTCCGAAAGGTGACTCATGGCAAGGTCAAAGGTTCTCAGACTATCGGGCTTCTGCGATGAGCCAATGATGATTGAGCAGTCGCGCTCATCTATCCTCCGGTTCTTGTTTGATCCTTCCAGGGGGGACAGCTCAAAACCTCCGAGGTCCTTCGGATAGTTGGTGATGAGACGGGAGTACATCGCCCTGATGTTACGGGCCTGCTCTTCCACATCGGTAACGATACATGAATGCCACCTGGTCCGGTGAATGAGCTGTATCCATGCCATATATATCTGCACCAGCGTTGACCCTCCCCACTGACGGGCCTTGTCAATGATGATGCGGATAGGAACTCCGGCAACTCTCATCCTTTCGGGAACGGCCAACACCTTTCGCTGTGGCTGATTCAGAGAAAAGGGAACTATCTGTTTCGTCCTTTTGTCCTGTATCCTGGCAGCGGTAACGGCCCAGAACTCAAAGTCATACCGGAACCGCTGGTTGATCAAGTCACGAAGGAATAGTTCTATCCCTGTATTATCGGCGGGGATACCGTGAGATTGAAGGACTGATTCAAGTTTGTGATCGCGGGCAATAGCATCTATCAGAGCAGCATTCTCATTGTACATGGTTACGGGGATACCCCATACAAACTCATTGCCGCCAACGGAGAACTCTATGCGCTCCCTCTCGATAGGTGAGCCGACCCCTGTTACGGGATCATAAGGGGCAAAGAGGGCCTTTCTCCGGGCTTTGTTTTCCCTGATTATACTATTGACATCAGAGGCGTTCATTTCTTCTTCTTCAGGAATGATGCTGTCACCTTACGAACATATTCTATTGAATAGTTCAGGTTATCAGCAACTTCGGTGCATATCACTTTCCGGGAGAGCTTGGGAGCAATCTCAGGTCCGTACGCGGCAAGCACCCTCGTATATTCATCATAAATTTTTTGTCGCCTTAATAATGTGTTTTCTCCGGTTTGACTCATTATACTGCGTTGATGCCGTAAATATAGGTTTTTTTGTCCGCTATACAGGGCTTATTGTCCGGACACTTTTCAACATATTGATTAGGTTTGACGGTGAATAACTACAACCAAAACGCAGTAACGTTATGTCAGAATCATCAGGTAGCAGCACAAGCACAGGCAGCACCGGAGCCACAGGGGGAGAATCCTCTTCAGGGGGAGCCCAGGCCCAGGGAGCAGCAGCCGAAGCCGCCGGCACCGAAGCAAAAGCACAAGATACTCAGGGAGAGGCAAGTGCAGAAGCAGAGAAGGTGACACCGGAGGGAGAGAAGGCGAAGAAGAAAGAACAGCCTCCCAAAAAAGAGGGAGAGGAACCCGGGAAGAAGGAGGAAGCCAAGGAGGGCAAACCGCCTCACAAGTATCACGAAAGGCTTACGAAGGCATTTCCGGATCGCACCTTCGAGAAGGATGAGGACTATGACACGGCAATGGATGAATACCTTACATCTCTGGAAGATTACAGGGAGAAAGGAAAGAAAGCCAACCAGAAGCTCCTCGCGCTCTTTGAGTCAGAACCGGCAGTAGGAGAGATGGTCCGCGATATGATGAGCGGTGCGTCCTTCCGTGAGGCAGCCGCACGGCATTTTTCAGCCGAGGACTTCACTCCGACAGAAGGTGATCCGGACTATGAGGGCTGGGCCAAGAACAAAACCGAGAGGGAGGAGAAGATGAAAAAGCGCAGGGAGTTTGAAAAAAACTACGCTGCCAACCTCGAAGCCGCCGGAAAGGAACTTGAGGCTTTTGCCAAGGAACATAACCTTGACGAGAAAGCCACCGATGAATTCCTCGTAAGCATTGAGAAGATGCTTGAGGATTTCAACAACGGGAAGATTACCAAGGACTCGCTCAGGTTTATGCGCCGGGCGATGACCTATGAGCAGGATATAAAGGATGCCCGGGAGGAGGGTAGGATTGCAGGCCGCAATGAGAAGATAGTGGCACAGAGGGAAGAAGAACCGGATCAGACCGGTGATGGAATCCCCAAACTCGGCAAGTCCCCCGACTCCCCTGATGAAGGAAAGAAGGGAGGGTACTTCGGAGGATTACGCGACCGAATGAGGGATCGCGGATTTTTGGACACAGAACGCTAACTAATATTTTAAAACACAATGAGAAACACTAACATTTTTAATATCGGAACTAAAGTATTGTCGCTGGTATTCGTACTTGTGGCAATAGCATGTACCTCTCTTATGATGGGTGCGGCTGGCGTAACGATGGCTACTGGTGTTGCTGTAACAGGTGGCACCGATGGTACCGGTACTGTCAGCACTGAAAAGGTTAAGGCCGGAGTTGCCGACCTGGACCAGGATTATGTATCCAAGCTGGTCACTCAGATGCGGCCCGCGGCCACACCTCTTGATACTATCATGAGGCAGATCCGTCAGGCAACCCCCATCAAGTCATGGAAGACTGAGTTTTATGCCGTTGATGCCCGTCCACTTTATGACGAGGTTCATACGCCTCACACTCATTCCGCTGGCTCTGGTGTGACAACCAAGGACCTGAGGGTTAAGAACGTCGGTATGTGGGCAGCTGATGACACCGTGATGTTCAAGGGCATTACCGGTGGTGACGGAAAGGATCTTGTGTGCTTTGTTATTTCCAAGGACACATCTGGCAATACTGTTAAGCTTCAGCCGCTCAATGGTGTTGATGATACAGTTGATGGCTCTGCAATCAAAGCGGTTCCTTCCATTGCTGCCAACACAAGGATGGTAAGACTTGGGTCATGTAAACATGAACTTGATGCACAGACCTCTCCTTATGCTATCCTGCCTGAGAAGAGCTACAACTATGTGCAGCGTTTTATGGCACAGGTTGAAGAGTCCATATATCAGCGCTTGCATCAGAAGGAGGTTGACTGGACCTTTACTGACTATGAAGCCCAGAACGTTTTCGACATGAAGGCTACCATGGAGCAGTCCTTCCTCTTCGGGATCAGGTCAGAGTTTACCGACCTTGTGAACAGCAAGAAGAGGTATTCCACCGGAGGTATAGCCAACTTCATTACTAAAGCCGTTGAGTATGGCCTTGGTGGTACAGACAGGGTTATTGATGACGCATGGTTTGTTGATGCCTCTAAAACCATCTTCCAGGGCAACAGCGGTTCAGAGGTAAGGTATCTCTTTGGAGGTAGCGGCCTTATGGCAAACCTGATGAAGGTAGGCACCGTTCTCAAGCAGATTCAGGGCAAACAGACAATGGTGAAGTATGGTCTTACCTTCAAGGAGATTGAGACAAACTTCGGCCTTCTGAGGTTTTTCCATCATCCGCTGCTTGATCAGGCAGGATGGGAAGACAACGGGTTAGTCCTTGACCTCTCCTTCATTGAGAAGCATACCTTCATACCTCTCAAGACTAAGGAACTTGACCTGATCTCATCCGGTCAGCGTAACGCCAATGCAGTAGTCATTGAGGAAACCTGCGGTGTTATTGTT